>ERZ1032130.373-NODE-373-length-11509-cov-4.225685_pt1 | contig 11509 bp, 11 predicted proteins | sample MGYA00517879_ERZ1032130 | MGnify/ENA primary metagenome ERZ1032130 (study PRJEB33719, sample SAMN04262597) | wastewater metagenome | biome: rural village; feature: animal feces; material: feces | host: Bos taurus | place: El Salvador | collected 2012-01-31 ...
GCATTCCTGCTGAACCGCTCTTCCGATCTTAAGATATGTGTAAACAGCGAATTCATAACCTGAATACTTACCATTTTCCGTTAAAACACTATCTAAAGGAATGCTTGCTCCATCCTGATCTAATACACACAAATCCGTAGAGGATGTAATTTCTCGGTATCCAAAATATTTTAATTCAAAATCACAAGAGCTTTGTTCATTGTTATACCTACTGAGCTCATTTTTTAAATCCACATGATTCATCAAATCAAATAACGGCTGCATTTTATCGGCTTCATCATATTCCCCACCAGCATTTCCATCCATCCAGACCGTCATTTTATCACTTTTTCGATTGCTGTAATCTAACAAATAGGTTCTTGTTTTCCCTGAATCATCTCTCCCATAAAAGAAACTGTAAATATCAGTGATTGTACCCTCATAATTAAATTTTACAGAAAACTGGTTTACCAGGTATAATTCTTCCGGAAGATCCAATTTGGTTTCTAAATCTTCAAAAATCCCTTCAATACCATCCTCATAAATGTTGTTATGTTCCAAAGTAATTTTCTTGCTTCTGATCCACTCATCAATTTTCCAGGATAATTTACCATTGTACTTCATGCCGCTTTCTATAATTCGTGTTCCGAAAAATACAACGATGGTCAGTAAAACCATAAGCTCCATACAGAAAATGATTCGAAATAATGTCTTTGGAAATCTACATTCTGAACATTTGAATTTTTTATGGTAAATAAGCGTCCATAATACAAACCAGATAAACAGAAGCAGCCCACATCCGGCAATTGTCGGAACACGCCTTCTGATACCGCCGTACATGCAAAGTGCGGATAAAGCATCCATAAATTTGTATAATAAGATAATCGCCATTGGATTAAATAAAGTAATCCAATAAATTATTCGATTAGGTTTTCTTAAAATTTCTTTCATAATGCTCCATTTATATTGTAATGTAATTGATTACATTTCAGTAATGCTCTCAATATTCTCTTCCGTCATTTTCATAAACTGTACAGAAACTATTTCCGCTTCTTTTAAATAGGATTCTCGCCATTTTTCATAAACATCGTTATCCAAAGGATTCTTATATTCATAAATATCATTTTCCATTATGTAATATAAACGTCCGTCTCTGTCCGTATCTGCCTCTTCCGGAAACAAAACACCTTCGTATTCTTCTCGGCATCCTTTTTCCCATGCATCCACATCTGCAATTATCATATATCGATCAGATTCCTGATGATACTCATATAATGCATATGGCCAAAACTCTTCAGACATGCTGGCCAATCCATGATTATGTGACTTTCGGGCCTCTATTACTCCATTTGAATAAAATGTCACCCCAGGAAATTCCGAAAATTCCTCTTTTAATTCCCCTGTCATATCATCATATCCATAAATTTTAAATACATTTCCTCCATAGCTTGTTGTCCAATAACTAATAAGTAATTCATCTTGGTCATCATTATCTATATCATACACTGCAAAAGTATTTTCACTAATGTCATAAATATTTTCATAGCCATAATCAACACCATCCGGAAGAATATGCGTTTCTCGAATTATATATAATGCATCTTTATACGCTTCAGCCATTGACATACGATTATCTTCTATTTCTACCAGCTCGTAATCAAATTTTGACCAATATTTTTCAAGATTGGCAGATGTGTAATAAATATACTCTCCCATTTCGGATGCTACAGTCGGTTTTGTTCCTGGATTATAGTATTCCAAATCATAGTTGGAGCCGTCAGATAATGCAAAAATGAATCTGGTCACAGAACCACCCGTCATAGAATCTGAGTCTTTCTTTATGGTTCTTACTTTCATTTTTTGAAGTTCATTATAAAGCGTTTTAACATCTTCTCGCCCTGTAATAATTTTACATTCTTCTGCCGAAGGAACTCCTTCGTAGTGGTACATTTCAATATGCAGAATTTCTGTTTCAGTAAACGGTAATTCGATCGTAATAGTTCCTTTTAAGGCAAAGAGTATAATTAATCCAAATACGATGGCAATTCCACATAAAAATTTTGCATTCTTTTTCTTATTTCTCATCTTGTCCCCATCTCGCTTACATCTTATAAATGCAATTTCAGTAAATTCACCACTATTGCCATATCACTGCCTTCAACACTCAGTGTCTGATTTACGAATTTTATCACGATTCTGCGGCTAACTAATTCTACGGACAGTAAATCCTTTCGTAAAAAGCTCTCCACATCATAAAATGTCATAAATCTTCCATGAATTGCTTCTCCACACACCAACAGACGTTCTTCTGTGACAGCCAGTGCGATATGCCATGGTTTCCAACTATCTGTCCAGCTTTCGTTTACAATAAATGAATCTGCCACCATTGAAAAAGTTACATATTCCTCTGGCAACAGTTTTTCTTCGATTGCCTTAAAAGCTTTTTCATACTGTTTCAAATCAGCTTTCTGATTTCTTTTGGTATATTGCAGCATTTCTCCCCCGGTTCTCATCCGGGTATCCTGATTTACACCTAAAAAGACTTTCATTTCGTTTTCTGTATATTTCTTTCCTTGATTATTGTAGTATAAAACTGCACAAATACATACAATTCCTAATCCGGTCAAAATCCCCGGCAGAACATTTACTTTTGGTGCAAATTGCAATATTTGAAACTGATTATGCAGCAAAATTAATACAAAACAAAGAATTCCAATCATCATGTAACGGTTGATCACTTTTTGTTTTTTCTTTTTTTCATAATCAAGCAGTTCAACGATCAAGTGAATCTGTTCTGTAAAATTATGATCTGTATTAACCTTTTTTCCCTCCAGAAGTTCGGAAATGCTTACTCCAAGAGTTTCACAAATCGATGGAAACAGCGAATAGTCCGGCAGTGTTTTACCATTCTCCCAACGTGATATGCTTCGGTTAGTTACACCTAGTTTTTCAGCAAAATATTCCTGTGTCATACCTTTTTCTTTGCGTTTTTCTGCGATAAATTTTCCGATATTTTCCTGTGTCATCATAAAAAACGCCTCCTTTCTAAGAAAAATGTAGCACAGAATCCGTCGTCTTCACACGACATAGACTGAGAGTTGCTCTATAAGGTCTGATTTTTCTTTCATTAATCCGTAACTTTTTCCACATCAAATACTTCACATGTCTTGATGTCAAACTTGAAATTCAATTCATATTCGTCCAACTTGACCCTTGCTGCTTTTGTTCTATCCGTTTCATCAGATAATTTCACATCCAAATCATCATATTCTTTTTCTGTATCAATGCTATTTTGAAGAATATTTTCTTCCTTATCAGTCAGAAATCGGATTTCCAGATCAAGCGGTGCCTCAGTGCTTACTTCCAAATCCCGCACACGAATTCTATAATCTCCGGTCACATATTCTTCCACATGGATACTCATACCATAGTTTTCCATAATCAAAGCTTGGATTCTATCTCCAAGCATTTCGGTGGAGACACGGTAATCTATGCCATGAAAATCAACGATGTCATCTGTAACCCAGATGCTGCACATCTCACCATTTTCTGTATAAATGTCAAAAAAATAACCACCTTCCAACATTTCCGGTTTTGTTTCTGTGTATTCCAAATCAGAGAATAGAAAGCCAATTTCCTGCAAAACAGTTTCATCTGTAACAACATAAGGAATATCTGACCCCTCATAATACTCAATAGATGTTACATTATTCCAAAATTCCTTTGAAAATATTTCTTCATTATTAGATATCATTATATCTTCATGAGTTATACTTTCCTGCTGATTCCAAAGTTTAATCTTTAACAGCACAGCACAAACTGCCAGTAAAATAAACACGATCAGAACAGCACAGATTCCGCCTCGCTGTCTGTGACCATCTTCAGAAATATCCTCTGCGGACTTATCCCATGTGTTGGAAATTTCCCTATAAAATGCTGCAACTGCTGTTTCCTTATATGGTATCAGCCATAACTGCCCAATACCTAATGTAAATGCACAAAGAAACTCCCAACCAATGAAACTAAATTCCAGACAGAATAATCTCCAGCGATTACTTTTCATCATTTCTTTTGATTTTCTTAGTGCTTCATTTGCCGTCATCTCCGGATGTTCTGCTAATATGTAACTCACCATACGATAATTTAAAATCATGATAATCCCTGGAACAATAAGGAAAATTAGACCGATGGATACATATATTAATTCCAATAAATTCGCAATGAATACCGTTTTCCAGTTATAAAAATATTGAAAAAGATCTTTTAAGGATGCCTCTTTTCTATCCAGCAGATTCAGGTGAAACCTGTGATAACCAACCTCAACAATACAGCCAAAAACAAGAGTAAAAACACTAACAACAGCAGAAATCATAGCAATCGTCTTCGCATAATCAAGCAAAAAACTGCCTATCACAGAGCCTCTGCCACCGCCAAAAGAACCTACTGTTACACCTGCAAATTGAATAACCGCCTTTGCCCAGTTACCTTCCAGTTCTAATTCAAGGCTTAGCCCTTCTGCACTTGTGCCGCCAAGAAGTAATGCAATAAAACAAACCAATATCGCAAGCTTCCACTTGCCATACAAAGTTTCTCTGGCTATTTTTCTAAAATCTGCTGCATATTTCATGTGCATCCTCCCCTGATATCTAAAATAATTCTCACCTAATCGTTTTTACGCTGCTACTTTCTTATCGAACCTTTGTCAAAAATCCCAGGTTTCTTAACGCTTCTTCCCCCCATTTTGCAAAATTCTCTTCCGCACCCCAGGAAAATAAAAGTTCTTTTCCTCCGGCAGAAATAATATCCGCACTCTGGTATCCTTTAAACTCTGAAAAAAGTATCATTAGGCTGGCATAACTTTCCGTGCGTAAATAATATCTTTCAAAAATCAAAAGCAACGTTTTGGTCTCACCTAACTCTCTATAAACTTCACCCGCAAATTCCACATCCAGCTTTAGCTTATAAAACTCGGCTTTCATTGCATCTTTCATTTCTTCTAGTTCGAACTGTTTTTCAGCGTACATTGTAATTGTTCTGCTTGCCATTATGTTTCCCCCATTATTCGTCTAAAAATTTATCAAATCGTTGTTTCGTCATATATGTCTGTAAAATATAACAGTAATTGTGACTGATATTCTGAATATTCTTTTACATGATCAGTTAAATAAATATACCCCTCATACTCAATACAATCTTCATATAAAGTAATCCATTTAATCTTGCCATCATCATTCCAGTTAATTGCCAGTGTCCATCCAACTGCATCATCTGAACGCCTGTTTCTTTTAAATTGAAATTTCTCTAATTCAATTAAAATATCCTTTATATTATCCTTGGTATATCCTTCTTTTCTAAGACTTGCATTTTCAGTATTAATTTTATCTATCGGCAAACACTTTGGATGCTTGATTCCCCATCCAATTGCAATACTTATAATTACTAAACCAACAATAATGGTACTAAATATTACCTTCTTCTTCATTAGAATCACTTCCTACAATTACCACACTTTTATTTCCCTATAGAATCAGATAAACGCAAATATGCCTCTGGTGCATCTGCATATATCAGACAATATTCCTTCTTAGCCAGCTTTATTGTAGAGAGCCCATTCTCTACAATCGTACCATCTAAATATTCAATTCTTACATAAACACTGTTTGTACCAGCAGGCTGTTCATCTCTACGTTTTACTCTGTCTCCGACTCTAAAAGTTTCCAGCCATTCCATTATTTCTTCCATATCCTCATCAGTTACTTCTCGCTTTTCTGCCGGACCAAAGCCAAAAACAATTTTAGAAATATTCTCTGTCACAAAAACAGGTGACGATTCACTTGTCGCAAGCCCACATCCACAGATAAATAACAAGCACATTAATAATATTTCTTTTAATATAACTGCAAAATTTATACCACATACAGCTTTCTTTTTCATTTTATTCCCCACTGATGTATATTTCTTTATATACAGCTTACAACTTTCTTGCTATCTTCTGTAATCATGCATTTCGTTCGCAGCCATTATTATCTTACTTACTTTAATTTCACTTTCCTAATTCAACCATATAGCAAATGTAACCATAAATATGATTATAGCTAAAATAATAAACAGACTGGCCGAATCTCGATCTTTATTCCAGGCTTGAACTGCCCGAATGCACGTATACACTCCAAGCAACGGAGCTGCATAATAGAGTCCATCGTTTATTTTTCCGGAATAATGTAGGAAACATAAAACGAAAACAACGCCGAGGAGCAGATTTCCTACTATCGACAAAATTTTCTCTAAATTATTCTTTATGAACATCAGATCTTCTCCTTGATTTTTACTTGGTATCACATCCATATTATACCGTTCCATTTTCCCTTTTGGAAACTGACTATCTGTTTATCTCAGGGCTTTCTACTTCTATTCTTTGATTGTTGTCATTTTGAAATTCCTCAACTGACATTCCCATGCGTTCTGCCGCTTCAAAAACAGAAATCACCCCATCACGAACCAAATCTTTCAAAATTTCCACGCTTCCCTTTGCATGACCCTCTGCGTGGCCTGCTGCATTTCCATTTGATAAACTTCACCAAACTCATCCATGCCAATCACATCTAACCTCACCTGACGTAATTCCGGAGACACTCTCAGCTCTTTTTCCGTTTCAGTCCAAGGAATCAAATGCACCTGACCATCAGGCAATATTTAAGAAATGCAATGCTTTGATTTCATGCTAACATAATGTTGATTTTTCTACAACCGAAATAGTATCTGCTCTAATGTAAAACAGCAGTTCCCTTCTTTCCGATTTCTGCATTGCGATTTTCACGCTTGTCGTAACTGTAGCTATGACTTTTGTTTTAACTTTTCAATGATCTGTTCGATTCTTTTTCTAAGTGTTTTAATTTGTTCAAATTTTTCCATAAAAACCGAATCAGAAAGTGATGAAGGTACACTTAAAAACATTAAATAATTCTTTGTGTATTCTGATGGAATATCTAATGAAAATACGAGTGTTTCATTAATATTTAAGTTTTTTAGTGATTTTTCAAGTTTTTTTAAATAAAGAGCTAAATCTTCCGTTATAGAAAATAATTCTTTAATTTCTATATATGTTGCAATTGTATGATTTCCCCATCTCGATGGATTAACATTAACAATTGCATGTAATTTGCTTTCTACTACTCGCACCTTCCATAGTGTATCTCTTGCCCATGCCAGTGTAGCACTAAGCAATTCACTCTGCTTTTCTTTTTCTTCATCAATATCTTTCGTTTGAAGAGTTTTTAATACAAACAATATGTTTTCGATATGAAGCATCAGCTCCTCAATCATTTTTATGGTATCAAAAGCATCATTATATTGATAATGAATGGCAGGAAAATTTGTCCGTATGTTTAAATCTGACAGTTTTTGCTTCAATTCATCGAACATAATCTGAATATCACTTAATTGTATAGCTGCCTCTTGAGCTTCTCCATGTTTAAGATCAAACTGTATTGCAACTAACTTTCTATAGATACTTTCTGCACATAATCTTGCACTATTTAAATCATTTTCCATTTACTTTTCCAATATTATTCTGTTAAAGTTTCGATGACTTTCACAAGGAAAACAACTAATTTCCAGTAGGAATATATGGTCTGATTGCACCGGCAACGTTATAAATTGGCATTGTCTGCAGCCAGATACGTCCCGGTCCGGTAACTACCGTATGAAAAATTCCCTCCCCGCCAAATACTACATTTTTAAGTCGCTGCACAGTCTGAATATCAATCTGGCAAGTTGCATCCATTGCTGCCAGGTATCCGGTATCTATAACAATCTGCTGACCTTGTTTTAAATCATATTCCACAACATGACCATCAAATTCTGCAAATACAATTCCCCTTCCGGAAATCTTCTGAAGAATAAACCCTTCTCCACCAAATAATCCGGATGCAAATTTCTTCTGGAAATGTACCGATATATCAATGCCTTTTTCCCCGGCCAGAAATGTTTTTTTCTGGAAAATGTAATCTCTTCCCGGTCCTACCTCAAAAGCTTTAATCGAACCCGGAAAACTGGACGCAAACGCAATCAAACCGTTTCCGCCCTGAGCGGTATAACGATTCTGAAACATATTTTCTCCTGAAAACATCCTTCCGAATGCTTTCCCGATTCCGCCATTGGATGTAGTTTCCATTTTCATATTTGGTGACATCCATGCCATGGCACCGCTCTCTGTAATCATTGACTCTCCTGACTCCAGTTCACAGATGACTACTGGTAATGTTTCTCCCTGAATACTATATTTCATACTTTTTCCCCTTTATAAAATTTATTATTTATATTTTTTTTTAAAAAGGGCTCCCCAACTGGAGGAGCCCCTAATTAAATTACCTATCTGTTTTCTTATTTCCCAGTCTCTTTTAACGCTGCTGCAATGCTTGCAATGCCCTGTAATTCTGCAGGAAGAAGGATTGTTGTTGCCTGACCATCAGCAACCTTTTCAAATGCTTCCAGGCTCTTTAATTTCAGAACCGCTTCATCAGCACCAGCTTCTTTCAGCATCTTGATACCATCTGCGTTTGCCTGCTGGATAGTCTTAATTGCCTGAGCTTCACCTTCTGCTTCACGGATCATTTTTTCTCTTTCAGCTTCTGCACGAAGAATTGCAGCTTCCTTATCAGCTTCCGCTCTAAGGATTGCAGATTCTTTTTCCCCTTCTGCTTCAAGGATTTTCGCTCTCTTTTCACCTTCTGCACGAGTAACCGCTTCACGTCTTTCACGTTCTGCCTTCATCTGTCTTTCCATTGCATTCTGAATTTCAGCAGGAGGAACAATGTTTTTCAGTTCTACACGGTTTACCTTGATTCCCCATGGGTCTGTTGCAAGATCAAGCTCTGCTCTCATCTTCGTGTTAATAGTTTCACGGCTTGTTAATGTCTGGTCTAATTCCATATCACCGATAATGTTTCGAAGTGTTGTAGCAGTCAGATTTTCAATTGCAAGCATCGGACTGTCTACACCATATACGAAAAGTTTTGGATCTGTAATCTGGAAGAAGATAACACTGTCAATGCTCATTGTTACGTTATCCTTTGTGATTACAGGCTGTGGTGGGAAATCTGCCACCTGTTCTTTTAAATTTACACGTTTTGCTACTCTGTCGATGATTGGAAGTTTGATGTGGAAACCAACATCCCATGTTCCCTGATAAGCTCCAAGTCGTTCAATTACATAAGCCTTTGCCTGTGGAACGATAGTAATACAAGGAATAAAAATTGCTAATAAAATGACTAATAAAACAGTTACGAAAATAAACATACACACACTCTCCTCTTCATAAAAAAATGTTTGTTACAGTTCTTCAACCATAAGTTTTACACCGTGAATGGAAACGATCTTCACCAGTGCATCCTTATCAAATTGTTTGGAAGAATCATTACTTCTGGCGGTCCATTCTTTACCGTCCAGCATTACCTGACCAGTTTCCTTCAGGTTATGTATTGGAATTGTCACAACTGCGGTTTTTCCAATGACCGTATCAAGATTCGTTCTTTCACGTTTCTTATTAAAATGCTTTACCGCAATCGGTCTGGTATAGAACAACAAAATCAGCGAGATGATTAAGAACACTATCACCTGTATTGAGATACTGCCGTTTAGTAATTCCACAATCATTGCTGCCAATGCACCTCCGCCAAACCAGATTGTTGTCAACCCCATGGTCATTGCTTCGATCACAAGGGCTGCAACCAAAACGATCAGCCATAGAATCATCATTTCACTCATATGCTCACGCCCCTTTCAGATGTTGATTGCTTCTATGTATGTACATTATATAAATTGATTGTCAAAATATACACCGTCACTACAGCGAAATAAGGTGACTTATTTCCGCTAAATCAGACAAAAATCTTCCTTTTTAAATCAATTTGATTTCAGCATCTTCTGCCATCTTTTCTCTGAATGTCATGCGCCACTCAATATGGTCTACCGGTTCAAAATGCATGGAAGAACATACTGAACGACAGCCTTTCGTAAGTCTGGTAATTGCAGATACACCGATGGAACCGCCAATGACCTTCCCATTTCCAATATATTTCGGAGGATCGCTCTGCACACAGTCAGAAATCCACACATTTTCCATCGGAATATCTGGGATAATTTGATATTGCATCGCATAAAAATGCTTTGGGTATTCAAACTCGTCATCCTGAAAACGCTCTTTATCAAATATCTGTTGTTCACAGGATAAGACCGTTAATTCATGTTCACGGCCGGTTACGGGATGCAGGAACTTAAACACATCTCCTTCTTTAGGGTTTAACAGATGAATTCCGTTAAATGTTTTCTTGTCGCTCGTTATATAGAGTTCCAGACTTTCGATGGTTTCTGGTTTGATTTTCGCCCATGCATAGGAGGCTCTCTCAATCTTCCATACTTTTTTATCATCTAAATCATATCTTTGCAGATAAGGAAGAAGTTCTTTCTCTCGATGACGATACTCGTCAATCTGACATGACTCCGGTACATAGGAAGTGCTGCATCCGTGGGTACGTTTAAGCGCTGTTCCATTAATCGTAATTTTATTTATATCAAAGTGAAACATCAATGGATGTTCGTCATCGATTGCTTCCAGTTCTTCAGGAGTAAAATCATCGCATTCAGTTCTTTCAGGGAAATTCCATTTTTTAAGAAATGCGTCTAACATTTCCGGTTCTATACCTACACAATAGTCAATTACCACGCCTTCCGGACACAGGTATAGGTATGGAACTACACACGTTTCATCACAATACTGAAAGGATTGATGAACTGGAACTTTTTGGCTTCCCCAACCAAAATCTCCCCAGAAGCCGCCTTCAAAATTGACAGTCCAATCATCTTCAGATGCGGCAGTTTCGAATCCTTTCTGTTGTATCTTATTCCAGCGTTCCTTTGTAAGAACCACAATATGTTCTGTACGGTATTCATTCAATAATTCACAAAGTTTGTCATGTTCTGTATGATGGAATTCAAAACCGCATTTTTGCATCACATGACAGGAATTTCGATTTGCATTATAATAGCTGGCCCATATTTTTGAACACCCAAGCATTTCAAAACAATATCGAATCAATACCTTACATGCTTCCGGGATAATTTCCTGTCCCCAATATGGTTTTCCCAACCAGTAGCCGATTTCTACCTCATCTTCCAGTGTAGGTACATTTTTGTTATGCATAATCCCAATACATCCAACAGGAAGATTCGTATCTTTTAAAACGACTGCATAAGTGCCCTCTGCAGAAAGTACGGTTTCAATAATTTCCCTGCTGTTTTCCACACTTGTATGTACCGGCCAACCAGCACGAGGACCAACACAAGGATCTTTGGCATATTTATATAATTCTTCTGCATCATCTAACTTCCAAGGTCGAAGAATCAGACGCTCTGTTTCAAATACCATATGATGGACTCCCTTTTGATTCTTAATACGATAACTATTATACCACAATATTCGACAATAATTTTTTAAGATTTTTTTAAATATTTTCCAAACAAAAAACCGGAG
>ERZ1032130.374-NODE-374-length-11502-cov-4.722460_pt1 | contig 11502 bp, 11 predicted proteins | sample MGYA00517879_ERZ1032130 | MGnify/ENA primary metagenome ERZ1032130 (study PRJEB33719, sample SAMN04262597) | wastewater metagenome | biome: rural village; feature: animal feces; material: feces | host: Bos taurus | place: El Salvador | collected 2012-01-31 ...
CCGCCTGGTCGCCCCCAACAAGCAGCGGAAATGTTGTAACGATCATCATATTTCCAATTACACCCATTTTATAGGTATATTCCCAGCTACAGCCTTCCGTAATCAATTCATAGGCCTCTTCCAGCGTAATTGAACCGCCACAGTATTGTCTTGATATTTCATTTGCGTAACAAATCTGTTTCAAATTATTTCCATTGCTTCGTACACGTTTTGACATGGTAATTGTTTCAATGGACGGGTCTGCCAAAGTAGCAAATATTCCCGTCATAATTACAAAGACTTCTACAGTGTGCAGATTTGCAGTTTTCAAAATTCGGTAAACCGTATCTTCCACGCGGTGGGCTTCTGCCCCATGACTTAACATAGTTTCTCCCACCTTAATGGCCATATCCATTAACAATTTGTAATTCATAATTTCTCCACAATTTTTTTATCAACATTCAGATCAAATTTTCTTGCAAATAAAGCTGACGATTTTTTCAGTTCTTCATAATCATGTTCCCTGAAAACATAGGGATTGTTATTGCTGCCTCTCTCCCAGTCAATATATCTGGTATCAGGCACTGACCCCATGGTATTGGGATTACAGATTTTTTCTGCAAACACACTGTTTCTTGCTACTGTCTGTAAAAACAGCTCATCTCCGCACAGGGACTGCCCAAATATATCCCGAATCCAGCCTTCTTTTTCCACCACCAGCTTTGCAAGTCCGTGAGTAATGCTAAACCAGTTACGCCCTTTCTGAAAAATGATATGGCCATATTTTTTTGTTTTATCAATTCCCAAAAGTTTTTGCCCTTTTGCAGAAAGCGCACCTAAAATATCCCCAACACTTCCTGCCTTTCCATAAAATTTATGAGTATATCTTACTCTGGAAAGTGCTGCTTCACTAATTTCGGGCAAATCCTCGTCAACAAATTCCAATCCGTCATATTTTTCAAAAAAAGCAAAAATTTCGTCCTGAGATTTGATTGGCAGATCCATTCCGGAAAGCAGATGATAATAAGCATGTTCCGTCTTTGTTGCTTCTTTTAACAACACCATCTCACAGTTTATCTGGGAATAGCTTCCCCATTTTACATCCGTACGCTCCGTAAAAATGCATTTTGACTTTTTCAGAACTGCTGCTGCTTTCTCTATTGGGTAATCTTTTGCCTTACTGTCTATATGAAGATAAATATCGTTCCGCTCATCATCCAGCATATGAAGAAGCTTTTTCAAAAGTTCCGGCTGTGTATGAGCCATAATTAAATATGCATGTTTTTTCATGTCTGTACTTTCCATTTCATTTCAATGCTCTTATTTTACCTCATGGAATGATTCGTTGCAATATTTGGCTGTGTCGATTTTCGATTCTTTTCATACACTAATAAAGAGAAATTGAAAGGAGAATTTACAATATGAATGAATGTAAACGTCCGGCCTCCGGTCGCAGTAACTATTATTCTATGGATGCTTTGGGTCAGTTTCCGATTGCAATGGCATATGTTCCATGGCAGCGTTTTGGTCAGACCTATGACTTATCCAAAGCACTTTGCGCTGGCACAATTTTCCCTGAACTTGATAAACCATTCTGCGGAAAGAGAGGTGTATGTAAATGATGGAAAATCGTCAATCTTCCTGTCAGACCAACTACCGGATGCCCGCCAGTCAAAACACTGGCACAATGAGCCGTCCAACTGCTGCTTCTCCTGCTCAAAAGCCGTGCAGAAGAGATTTAATGGACAAAATTGATCAGTACAGCTTTGCTATGAACGAAGCAAACCTTTTTTTGGACACTCATCCTTTTGACACAGAAGCACTTGCATATTTTCAAAAATACCGGGAACTTCGCGTAGAAGCTGTAAAGGAATACGCTAAATATTATGCTCCACTTGCCATTGACTATGCGGTAAATGACAAAACGCCGTGGAGTTGGGTAAATGAACCTTGGCCTTGGGAAGGAGTTGAATGTTAAGATATGTGGAATTATGAAAAAAGACTGCAGTACCCTGTAAAAATTTCTCAGCCGAATGCAAAGGCTGCACAGATTATTATTTCGCAATTTGGAGGACCCGATGGTGAGCTGGCTGCTTCTATGCGTTATTTATCTCAGAGATACACCATGCCTTACCGTGAAGTTACCGGAATCCTTACAGACGTGGGAACGGAAGAATTAGCCCATATGGAGATCATCTCTGCTATTATCTATCAGCTGACAAAAGATCTCTCCATGGAAGAAATTCAGGCCTCCGGCTTTGACAAATACTATGTGGATCACACCCTAGCTCTGTGGCCGCAGTCTGCCGGCGGCGTACCATTTACTGCTACCTTCTTCCAGTCCAAAGGTGACCCAATCACAGATTTAACGGAAGACCTGGCAGCAGAGCAGAAAGCACGTACCACTTACGATAACATCCTTCGTACCATTCATGATCCTGAAATCTGCGACCCAATCCGTTTCCTTCGTGAACGTGAAATCGTTCATTTCCAGAGATTCGGTGAAGCCCTTCGTATCGTACAGGATAAACTGGACAGCAAGAACTTCTATATTATGAACCCGGAATTTGACACGGCAGTGAAATGTTAATTCGGATATAAAAATCGGGCGCCGCTTATGCAGGCGCCCTTACTGCTTCCCTTATGATTTTTTTACATGTTCATGGGTAAATAAATGATCCTGACAATATTCATAATTGCCTTCGCATTTTGAGCAGAACCTGAATTCCAGATTTGGAAAGTCTTTTTCAGTTCTTCCACAGATAACACATTTATGCCGTGCAGCATTCTTTGACGGCTGTGCCTGTGCTACTTTGTGTTCATAAGCCTTTCGTCTGTATACTTCCTTTGGTGACATTCTCTGCACACTTCTAAAGGTAGACGCATAAATCAGGAAGTTCAATAACGAAACAAGTGCCATTACTGCATATGCCTTATTTGCAATAATTCCAAAGCTGTATAATCTGAAGATCATTGCACTGGAAAGATGCTCTGACAAAAATCCTGCTGCAATGGTCACCGCAAAATAGATACCGTCAATATATGCAAGCCATTTCATTTTAATCGGTATCAGCCACATAAATAGTACCTGCATCTCCGGGAACATGGCTGCAAATGCAAAGAACATGGACAGATTCAGATAGTAAGTTCCCATTTCCAGAACCATGCCCCATACAAGGTAAATAAAAACCGCTGCAATGGCATGTAACAATACGCCGGTAAAGAAATATAAATTAAATCTGAATGTCCCCCACTGTCTTTCCAGCAGTGTGCCAACCGTATAATAAAAATAAAGTGAAATCAGAATCGTAATCATGCTCCCTGTAGGCGGGTAGATGATATAGGTGAAAATCCTCCAGATCTGACCGCTTAAAATTGCCGGTGCGTTTAAAGATAACCAATTGCTGTAAATCTCCGGCTTTACAAGTAAGATTACAAAGCCCAGAGCATACAGCATGATAATATAATACATCAGGTTTTTAATTGCATACTTTCCAAGCTTTTTCTCAAGTTTATTTAACAATTTCATTGAAAATTTTCCTTTCCGAAATCAATAATCTGTGCTAATTATATGTTTTTCCAACTGTTTTGTCTAGTTATTCCAAAATCTTCTTATTTTTTTAATAATTCTTATATAAAAAGCCGTTTGATTTTTTTTGACAACAGGTCTAAAATATCATTGGTAAACTGTATGTAGTTTCAGAAACTACGTCTCGTTTCAAAGGAGAATATTATGAATCAACAAATGATCTACCGCTTAGGGATTGACATTGGTTCAACCACCGTTAAAATTGCGGTATTAGATGACAATAACGAAATTTTATTCTCAGACTACCAGAGACATTTTGCAAATATTCAGGAAACACTGGCAGAGCTTTTGGAAAAAGCAGAAAAAGCCCTGGGCACTCTTCGTGTTTATCCTGTAATTACCGGCTCAGGCGGTCTGACACTGGCAAATCATCTGGAGGTTCCTTTTGTTCAGGAGGTTATCGCTGTTTCCACAGCCTTAAACACCTACGAACCGAAAACAGATGTAGCCATTGAGCTTGGCGGAGAAGATGCCAAGATCATCTATTTTGAAGGCGGCAATGTAGAACAGCGTATGAACGGTATCTGCGCCGGCGGTACAGGTTCCTTTATCGACCAGATGGCATCACTGCTTCAGACGGATGCCTCCGGATTAAATGCACTTGCAAAAGACTACCGCTCGCTTTACACCATCGCGGCACGCTGCGGTGTATTCGCAAAGTCTGATATCCAACCGCTCATCAATGAAGGGGCTACCAGAGAGGATTTGGCCGCTTCCATTTTCCAGGCAGTAGTCAATCAGACAATTTCCGGTCTTGCCTGCGGTAAACCGATTCGAGGACACGTAGCATTCCTTGGCGGTCCGCTGCATTTCTTATCTGAATTAAAGCAATCTTTTATCAGAACCTTAAAGCTGGATGAGGAACACGCCATTACTCCGGAACATTCTCATCTTTTTGCAGCAGCCGGTTCTGCCATGAACAGTAAATGTGAATCCGTAGTTTCTGTCGCTCACATGAGAAAACGTTTAGAGGCTCATATTCACCTTGATTTTGAAGTTGACCGTATGGAACCACTATTTGCTGCTGAACAGGCATATGAGAGCTTTACAGAACGTCACGCAAAGCATAAAGTACATACCCGAGATCTTTCTTCATACGACGGAAACTGCTACCTTGGTATTGATGCAGGCTCCACCACAACAAAGGTTGCACTGGTTGCTGAAGATGGCTCTCTGCTCTACTCTTTCTACAACAATAATAACGGAAGTCCACTCTATACGACCATCCGTGCCATGAAAGAAATTTATGAACTCCTTCCAAAGAAGGCAAAAATCGCATACTCCTGTTCTACCGGTTACGGTGAAGCACTGATCAAATCTGCCTTACAGCTGGATGAAGGAGAAGTTGAAACCGTATCTCACTACTACGCAGCAGCATTTTTTAATCCAAAGGTAGACTGTATCCTGGATATCGGTGGACAGGATATGAAATGTATCCGTATTAAAGACCGCACCATCGACAATGTACAGTTAAATGAAGCCTGCTCTTCAGGCTGCGGCTCCTTTATCGAAACCTTTGCAAAATCCTTAAATTATTCTGTACAGGATTTCGCAAAAGCTGCCCTGTTTGCAGCCCATCCAATCGATTTGGGTACACGCTGTACTGTATTTATGAACTCTAAAGTAAAACAGGCCCAAAAAGAAGGTGCAAGTGTTGCTGATATTTCCGCAGGCCTTGCATACTCTGTTATCAAAAATGCCCTGTTTAAGGTAATTAAGGTATCAGATGCTGCAGAGCTTGGGAAAAACATCGTTGTTCAGGGGGGAACCTTCTATAATGATGCGGTTCTTCGAAGCTTCGAAAAAATTGCAAACTGCGAGGCAATTCGTCCTGATATTGCAGGAATCATGGGAGCTTTTGGTGCTGCTTTAATCGCCAGAGAACGCCACGAAGGCAAAAAATCCAATATGTTATCCATGAAGGAAATCTTAAACCTGCAGTTTACAACAAAAATGACAAAATGTCGTGGTTGTACCAACAATTGTCGACTGACCATTAATAAATTTACCGGCGGACGCTCCTATGTATCCGGCAACCGCTGTGAACGTGGTCTTGGTAAAGAAAAAAACGCAGGCCACGTACCAAACCTTTTTGAATACAAGCGTGAACGACTTTTCGGTTACGAATCCTTATCTGCGGAAGAAGCAGCAAAAGGTACTGTGGGAATTCCACGTGTATTAAATATGTACGAGAACTATCCATTCTGGCACACATTTTTTACAAAGCTTGGTTTTCGTGTGGTACTCTCTCCTGCTTCTACCAGAAAGATTTATGAAATGGGTATTGAATCCATTCCAAGTGAATCCGAATGTTATCCTGCAAAAATGGCCCACGGTCACATTGAATGGCTTTTAAGGGAAGGAGTAAAATTTATCTTCTATCCAAGTGTTGCCTTTGAACGCAAGGAATTCCCGGATGCAGGAAATCACTATAACTGTCCGATTGTTACTTCTTATTCGGAAAATATCAAAAACAATGTAGAAGGGTTGAACAATCCGGATATTAAATTTATGAATCCTTTCCTCTCCTTTGAAAGCATGGAAATTATCTCCAACCGGTTAGTTGAAGAATTTGCTACACCGGAATTTAATCTCTCTGCTGATCAGGTGGCTTTGGCTGCTGAAGAAGCCTGGGCTGAAATGGCAAAAGAACGTGAGGATATTCGTCGTAAAGGGGAAGAAACCTTAAAATATATGGAAGAAAACCATATTCGCGGTATCGTCCTTGCAGGACGTCCATATCACCTGGATGAAGAAATTAATCACGGAATTCCGGAATTAATCAATTCCTATAACATTGCAGTTTTGACAGAAGATTCTATCTCTCACCTGCATGAGGTGGAACGTCCTCTTCTTGTTATGGATCAGTGGATGTATCATTCCAGACTGTATGCAGCTGCAAACTTTGTAAAGACCAGGGATGATCTGGACTTAATTCAGTTAAACTCCTTCGGCTGCGGCCTTGATGCAGTCACAACAGATCAGGTAAACGACATTTTAAGTAACTCCGGTAAAATCTATACCTGTTTAAAGATTGACGAAGTAAACAACTTGGGAGCTGCAAGAATCCGAATCCGTTCTCTGATCGCAGCTATCAAGGTACGTGAAAAACAGAAGCTTTGCCGTGAAATCAAATCCTCTGCTTATGAGCGTGTAATTTTTACAGAGGAAATGAAAAAGAATTATACCATTCTTTGTCCAAATATGAGCCCGATTCACTTCGAACTCATAGAACCGGCATTCAGAGCCTCAGGTTATGATTTTGTAGTTCTTCCGGATAAGAAAAAAGAATCTCTGGACATGGGATTAAAATATGTGAATAACGATGCCTGCTATCCTTCTCTCATTGTAGTTGGTCAGCTAATGAGTGCTTTATTATCCGGTAAATATGATATTTCCAGAACTGCACTCTTAATTACCCAGACAGGCGGTGGTTGTCGTGCTACCAATTACATTGCATTTATCCGACGTGCATTGGAAAAAGCCGGTCATCCGGAGGTTCCTGTCATTTCATTAAATTTAAGTGGTCTTGAGAAGAATCCCGGATTCAAAATAGATCTCCCACTTGCTGTTCGCGCTATTTCCGGTGCAGTATTTGGAGACATCTTCATGCGGGTTCTTTATGCCACAAGACCTTACGAAGCAGTTCCGGGTTCTGCAAATGCACTTCATGAAAAATGGAAACGCCGCTGTATTGAATTTTGTTCCAAAGGCTTCCCAAGCCCGGTGAAATTCAAGAAAATGTGCGAAGATATTGTTAAGGAATTCGACGAACTTCCAAGAAAAGATGTAAAAAAACCTCGCGTTGGTATCGTAGGTGAAATTCTCGTTAAATTCTCTCCGGTTGCCAACAACGAACTGGTAGAGCTTTTAGAAGCAGAGGGGGCAGAAGCAGTCATGCCTGACCTGTTAGACTTCCTTCTTTATACCTTTAAAAACGGGGAATATAAGGTCAATAAATTTGGCAAAAAGAAATCTACCAAAACCATTGGACGCCTTGGCATCTGGTTTATCGAAACACTTCGCAAACCGGCAAGGAAGGCATTGGAAAAGAGCAAGCATTTCATTCCACAGGGTGATATCGATCATATGGCACATATGGCTGATAAATTCGTTTCTCAGGGAAATCAGACTGGTGAAGGCTGGTTCTTAACCGGGGAAATGTTAGAACTGATCGAATCCGGCACAACAAATATCATTTGTACCCAGCCATTTGGCTGTCTGCCAAACCACATTGTTGGAAAAGGTGTCATCAAATCACTTCGCGGATCATATCCAAAGGCAAATATTGTTGCCATCGACTACGATCCTGGCGCAAGTGAAGTAAACCAGTTAAACAGAATTAAATTAATGCTTTCCACAGCATTCAAAAACCTCGAGTCCTAGGACTCGAGGTTTTCAATTTGCCAATCAATTGGCGATAACCCATTTTCTTTTAAAAATTCATTTGTCTTACTAAAATGCTGACATCCAAAAAATCCTCTGTAAGCAGACAATGGACTTGGATGGGGTGCTTCCAAAATCAAATGCTTCGGATTATTTAACATACTCTTCTTCGCCTGCGCAGGCTTTCCCCAAAGCAGATATACGATTGGCCTGTCCTGCTCATTTAATATCCTAATGGCGGCATCTGTAAATTCTTCCCAGCCAATCCCTCTATGAGAATTTGCCTGATGAGCACGCACCGTAAGAACCGTATTAAGAAGCAATACTCCCTGCTTTGCCCACTTCGTCAAATATCCGTTATTTGGAATATAACATCCCAGATCGGTGTTTAATTCCTTATAAATATTCACCAGAGATGGAGGTGTTTCAATATCCGGCTTTACCGAGAAACAGAGACCATGTGCCTGTCCCTCGCCATGATAAGGATCCTGACCGATGATCACAACCTTAACCTCTGACAAAGGAGTCAGCTCAAATGCAGTAAAAATTTCATCTGCAGGGGGAAAAATCTGCTGTTTACTGTATTCTTCTCTGATTTTCTTATACAAGCCGGCATAATATGGCTTCTTAAACTCCGGTGATAACGGTGTCAGCCAATCGTTCTGAATTGCTCCCATAAGAACCTCCTACAGACGTACAGAAACGCCTTTCTCTCTCAAATACTGCTTTACTTCTTTAATTTCCAGCTCTTTATAATGAAATAACGATGCTGCCAATGCCGCATCAGCTTTTCCAACAGTCAGGGCTTCATGAAAATGCTCAAGATTTCCGGCGCCACCAGATGCAATGACAGGAATTTTTACATTTTCTGCAATGGTTCTGGTCAATTCAAGATCAAATCCTGCTTTTGTTCCGTCACAATCCATACTGGTGAGCAAAATTTCTCCTGCTCCCCTTCTTTCTGCGTCCATAGCCCATTCTACAGCATCCATACCCATATCTACGCGACCGCCATTTTTATAAACATTCCAACCGCTTCCGTCTGCACGTTTTTTTGCATCAATTGCCAGTACCACACACTGACTGCCGAATTTTTCTGCAGCTTCACTTAAGAGCTCCGGTCTCATAATTGCTGCAGAGTTTACAGAGATCTTATCTGCACCTTCTCTAAGCAGCATTTTAAAATCATCTACGGTACGAATTCCGCCGCCCACTGTAAATGGGATAAACACGTTTTCCGCAACCTTACGGACCATCTCTACTACAGTATTTCTGGCATCAGAAGATGCGGTAATATCAAGAAATACCACTTCATCCGCACCTGCTTTATCATATGCTTTTGCAATCTCTACCGGATCACCGGCATCCCGCAGATTTACGAAATTTACCCCTTTTACAACACGTCCATTATGTACATCCAAACATGGAATAATTCTTTTTGTAAACATTTTTTCACTCCAATCAAATTTCACAGAAATTCTTTAAAATTGTCAGCCCAACATCACTGCTCTTTTCCGGATGGAACTGACAGGCAAATACATTTTCCTTTTCAACAGATGCATGAATGCAAGTGCTGTAATCAGTGGTCGCCTTTACAATGCTTTCATCCTCTGCCTGAAGATAATAGGAATGTACAAAATAAACGTAAGAATCCTGTGGCAGATTTGCAAACAAACGTCCTTCATTCTGAAAATGCAGGGAATTCCAACCCATATGAGGAATCTTCAGGTCTCCATTTTCCGGAATTTTCACAATTTTTCCTTTTAATAAGCCAAGACCTTCCACTCCCGGAGTTTCTTCACTGCTTTCAAACATTAATTGCAGTCCCAGACAAATTCCTAAAAATGGAATCTTCTTTTCAACAACCTGATGGATTACTTCAACTAAATTGTAATCATGAAGTTTCCCCATGGCATCACCAAATGCTCCAACGCCCGGCAGGATCACCCTGTCTGCATTCAAAATTGTCTCTGCATCTCTTGTGATAACCACGTCCTGACCTAATGTCTTTAATGCTTTTTCAACGCTTTTAATATTTCCAGCATCATAATCTATGATTGCAATCATTTTATACCTCCAAAAATAAGTCTAACGGATTTGCCTGTACAGCAGTTCCTCTCTCACCAATTTCAGCAGTTACCTGCGGGAACGTTGGATGAACACGGTACATTTTTGACTTCTGATTTAAGAAAACCGTTTTTTCAAATGGAAAACGGATAACCATCGGGTTTGCAAACCCAACGCCCAACTCTAACACCAGCAGCTGTCTGTTGAGTGTAAAGCTTAACCACTTCATGTAGTCCTGCCAGTTTTCCTCATCCTCCGGAAAAACAAAGGGTGCTGCCACATGTTTTTTATCAAATCCGCACCGGAAAATCAGATCATCCTCTGCCTGCGTCAGAATATAGTAATCCCGCGCTCCCAGCTTTTCCTTTAAAGTCTTATAAAACTGAATGTATTTTAATTCATCCTCCGGATTTTTCAGCGTAAATGTCTCTCCCAAACCTACGAGAACACATTTTGACTGTTTTAACTCTTCTAAAAGCTCTCTAAACATTTCATTTCTCCAATCTATTTCTTCTGTAAATGAACGATAAATCTTCCCGGACCTCCGCTCTGCCCGCGACAGGTTGACAGGGTAATTGTCTTTTTAGATGCATCATAATCTACGCAATCATAATTGCAGCGCTTCACAATACTTTTCAACCATTCTTCATAATCTTCTAATGATTGAAATCCAATCTGCCATGATATCAAATCGGTTTCCACCGTTTGATAACAGGAAATCACTTCATATTCTTCAAATCCATTGCCCGTATCAATACAGAAAATATGATGGCGCCAGAAATATTCTTTGTCTGTCATATTATTCAGTGCACGAAACATGGATCCATTTTTCATATTGTGTCCATAGATAATGGTATTGTCGCAGTTAAAGTCACTTGGACAATACATATCCATAAAAATTGCTCCGGAATTTGCAGTCTTTCCTTCAAATGTCGTTGTTAAATACTCTGTATTGTCTTTTGATTTTACGATTGGATAATTAATTCGGCTGTCCGGCAGAATAATCCATCCAACAGTATCCGGATTCTGCGCTTTCACTGCCTGCAAATCTACACTGTATTCCGGAACTTCGTAGTCATATGGCAAATCCAGGACACTCTCTGCTTTCGCCTCTTCCTTAATCGTTTCCTCTATCTGAATTTCCTCTTGAGATTCAGTAACCATATTTTTAGCCAATGCATCATACTCATTGGATGCGCGCTTATAATCGCTGAAGATCAGATATAACTGTACTGCTGCGTATAAAAATATAGCAACACATAGGATTTCCAATAGAATCAATAGAAGATTTTTCTTTGATGACTCCTTTTTGCTTTTTGCCAAAACCTATTCACCCCTCAAAACTAAGATAAATCTAATCATAACACATCTTTTGCATAAATGCAAAAAAGGATGATACTTCCGTATCATCCCCATGCTATATTCATTCAAAATTGCATATTAAATTTCCGATTCAATCTTCAACATCATTACTAAGGATA
>ERZ1032130.375-NODE-375-length-11500-cov-4.039493_pt1 | contig 11500 bp, 10 predicted proteins | sample MGYA00517879_ERZ1032130 | MGnify/ENA primary metagenome ERZ1032130 (study PRJEB33719, sample SAMN04262597) | wastewater metagenome | biome: rural village; feature: animal feces; material: feces | host: Bos taurus | place: El Salvador | collected 2012-01-31 ...
CTTCTTTCTGGAGTGGTAAAATATCGTTGTAATATGTATAGCATTCTTCTTTAATAACCAGATTGTACTCCAGCGCCTCTAATGATTGAGCATATAAAGAAGGAAATTCTTCAATAGATCTGCCACCAATACTTATTCCACAGAATATGTCAGCATGAAAAATACGATTAATCCTTACTGACACCTCTTCCACGGTTCTCGTAACACGCTCAATGTCATGTTTTTTATTACTGCATAATAAAAATACTTCTTTGTCCATCATACCAAACTCGTAAACATCAGCAATCTTATCCAAGGATTCTTTCATCATTTCCTTTATAGACAACTCTGATAATACGTCTTTCGAATCACTTTCATGCAGCTTTACCGTAACAACATAAAAAGCATCATATTTGAAATTCAATTTTAAATTCTTGATCTGCTGTTCTCGATAATTTTCCTCTAAAGGTCCTGTTACCAACCGTGAAAAGAACTGCTGCCTTAAAAGAGGAAGGCTTACAGCATACACTTTTTCCAAACGATCACGGTTCAGCTTCTCAGCGTACTCTTTCTCCAATTTTTCATGCATGGAAATTAATAATTTTTTCATCTCATCATAGTTAATTGGCTTCAGAACATACTCTGAAACACCATAACTGATTGCCAATCTTGCATATTCAAAATCATCCCAGCCAGAAAACAAAATGATCTTCGTACTGATATAATTTTCATGGATTACTTTCGATAATTCCAAGCCATCCATAAATGGCATTTTAATATCACTGATCACGAGATCCGGATGATACTCTTCAATCAGCTCTATTGCTTCCTTACCATTTTGTGCAGTTCCAACAACTTCAAATCCCAATTCTTCCCATGCAATACCATTTTTCATTCCGAACAATATATGTCGTTCGTCATCAGCCAAAATAATACTATATCTTCTCAATCTGTACACTCCTGCATCATATATTTTTTTTAATTATAACAATAAATTTCTTTCTTGACCATTTCATTGTAAATATATTTGTAAATAAAAACAAGACAAGCTGACTCTATCTGTTCTCTCTCAGTTAGAAATCAACTTGCCTTATTCACACAAAATTATAATGATTCAATAAATCTTCTAAATGCAGTCTCCCCTCTTGTGTTCTTTTGTAAACTCCGGTGCATTCCAATACCTTTACAAACACCTTACTAATCAATCCATCCTTCTACCCAATCCGCATGTTTCTCAATATCTTCATTCGAACGAATATCTTTCTTGATATGATGTAGGTCAGCCGATGGATAGTATAATCCCCAAGGTCTTTCCTCTGTTGTAATGTTATTACGAAGTGCCAAATCCCATTCATATACTGTATGCGAACCTATGTATCTGTCTCTATGGACTCTGAATGCACCTTTATCAGCTAAATTTCTTTCGCTAACAAGCAGTCCAAGAGGAATTTCCTGATCTGCTGGCTTCTTGGTAGAATATAAATTCTGTAACCATTGAGCAGAAAATCTGCCAGAAGCACAAACCAGTTGTAAAAATGTAGCAAAGACTTTTTCATCAAGAGCCCTTACTCCCTCACCAACTCTTGTATTATCACCATAAAAATGTGCCGCTCTTAAAATTCAAATACGCTTTCTAGGATGTTTTCTTTTCACTTCTTGTAATTTTTTCTACTACTTTCTTCATAAATTCGTCATCCAATTTGTATTTCTTTATGAATACCACATATGCAAGTACTACCCCAATTGCCGGAATCAAACACATCAATACTCGAATTGAATTCTGCGTAGCCAATGACTGTACCGCATTTGGAACATACCCCGTCAACTCCAATACAAAACCAATGGATAATGATGTTAATGCTGCTGTAAACTTAACAATCAATGTCTGCAATGAGAACACAACACCTTCATTTCTTGTACCTAATACATACTCACCGTAATCTACAACATCTGCAAGAAATACAGTTGCACATCCAAGTTCTAAACCAGTGCCTGTCTTAACAATAATTCCTGCGATTGCTGTTAATGCGATATTGGATGGACAGAAAATACCGACAAGTAACAAAACTACTAAGCCGATTGGCGGAAGCAAACAAGCAAGGAAAAATGCTTTCTTTCTTGATAACAATTTTGTAATTTTAGGGAAAATCAATAATCCGATGATTTCCGCAACCGAAGCACTGACCATAAAAGCAGATAACATTTCTGCATTATTACATACATAGCTGAAATAATATGTAGCTACTCCCATAATAAACTGAATCGCCACATTGTATAAGAGAATCAATAATACTGCCCATCTTAACTGGTCGTTCTTTTTAATTACTGTAAAAATATCTTTAAAATGTAATTTTTCTTTCTTATCACTCTCTTGCTGAACCTTTGGCAAATTGATAACACAAACAGCCATTGTAAAAATGAAAGTCGCCGCAATAATCAGTGCAAATCTATGATAACCTATGTAGTCTCCACCTAATCCTTTAATAATCTGAACTCCAAAACCTGCAATGATAAGTGATTGTCCGATGCTGGCAAAAATTCTTGGTAATACTGAAACCTTCTCACGTTCTTCTGGGTCAGAAGTTAAATTCGGGATAATGGACCAATAAGGAATATCCATAATCGTATAAGTCATTCCCCAAAGTATGTAAACTACTGTAGCGAATACACATAAACCTATACCTGAAAGATGAAAATCTGTAAATAATACTACGAATACGAATGAATTGATTAATGTACCGACAACCAACCACGGTACAAATTTCCCCCATCGGCTTCTTGTATTGTCTACAATCATTCCCATAATCAGGTCATTAAAAGCGTCCCATAATTTAGCCACAAAAAACATTGTTCCAATAAATGCTGGTGCCACTTTAATAATATCTGTGAAATAAATCATTGAAAAGGTTGCAATCATTCCATAGATTAAATCCTTTCCTAATGCACCAAAAGCAAAAGTATATTTTACTCTGCCTGGTATTTTTCCTTGGTACACTACACTGCTTTTACTATCGTTATTCATTGTTACTCCTCCTCTTTCTATTGCAGTTTCCTTTACTATAATTGAAGTTTATCATTTTCCTCTCAAGAATGACATTTGATATTCCATTCAAAAAATATGAATTCCTATTCTAATAAAAACAGGAAGTATACACACCACCTCAGGGTAGTGGATAAACTCCCTATATAAAAATGATTATGACTGTTATTCGTCCAAACCATGTTTTGCAATCCAAATTATATGGAAAATATGGACGTTTCACCACCAAAAATAGGTCAAAGCCATACTAGGACACAAAATATTACACCGCATTTTCCGGAAAGAATTCCTTAAATTCACTATAGAGCTGAGCTGCGAGTGTCTTATTATGCGCAATAATCAGCGTTGGCTTATTCAACAGAATATAAAAAGAAAGCACAGAGCAATCGAACTTTTGTTCTGTGCTTTCCACTTACTATTTATCCAATACTTTTAGTATCCTTCCTCACATTTCCCTGCATCTACACCTGATAGACTTCTTTAAAACACGAAAAATTCCCCACATTCCTGACTCCACATCCCAGGCAAAGCTTCCGGAACGATACAAATAATCTCCCGGACAGGATGCTCCACCCTTAAGTTCCATATCAAATCGATTTCCAATGCTTATACCTCCCTGAATTGCAATTTCTCTTGAGAAAGCATCTTTGGGCTGTTCTCTCCACAAATGTCCATGAATGGCTAACGATACATTTCTAGGCTTATCTGCCGGCATCATCGTCCGAAAGATTACCCGGTCACCGGGATAAGCTTTCCACATAGGCGTGGCCGGATCTCCATGAACCCTGCTGCTAAACACCTTCCACACCCTATTATCCTTCGTAAGCCGGTTGGCAAACCGTTCTGAACGATAGTTATAACCTTTTTCTCCCGTATCCTCTGCATCTACAGGCCCCGCTTCGCCAGCAGCAGTTTGAATCAGATTTCCCTGTGCATCCAAAAGGCGGATTCCATTCTGGATAAAAAGCACAAATACGGAACTGGATGAGCCGGATTCCATACATTATGCAGAATAACCTCGATCCAATCTCCCACATTTGCTCGTAGTATTAACGGTTTGGGCTGATATTTTCTATCCCTCACCAAATCCAGCTCCTCAAGAGGAACAAACAGCAACCCATCCGGATCATGATCTCCATACCGGTTATAGATCAAATCTGTCTGGACAGCTGCTATTTCATAATGCCGTATTACATCATCTTTTCCCGGACAAAAAGGAAGCGAAAAAATCCTGTCCTTTCCGTGACAAAGTGGTTTTAGACATTCCTGATATTTATCGTAAGCTCTTATAATTCCCCAAAGTCCCAGCCATGTATCGTCGATTCCTCCAAAATAGTACAGATAATCTCCTGCCTGATACGCTTCTTTGATATTCAGATTAAATGCTTCCGAAACACCGATGGTCTGCGAAGCCGCCAAAGGTGAATGAGAATCTTTCACCTCTTTTTGCCACGACATTCCAGCAATGTTAAACACATGCTGCTCCTCGTGTGCTCCATCGACCAGTCGAATCATCAGCTCATCTCCCGGATAGGTTTCTAACACAGGTGTTGCTGGATCTCCGTGTACGAAAGAGCTAAAGATATAGGCCGGATCATCATGATGCATCAGTCTTTCCCTCATTGGCTCTGCCCGGTAATTGATTCCCATAACACCAGGATCATCATGAGATTCCGGCACCTCAGGCGGATTTAATGCCTTTCCGTCCCTGTCGAATAAAAAGGCAAAGTCATGAACAAATAAGGCAAACTCACGGAAAGAACTGCCATCTTTTCTTCGAATCACTGCCTGGGTCCCAAATCTTAATTCTTTTCCATCCCGGATGTTATGAAAAGTGGCCCCTGCCTCCTCGATCATCAACGCTCCAAACATTCCATGCAGTTGATGAGCATTGGCAAATAAATGATCATGAAAAAATACCGTATGAAGTTCCTCATCTGCAAAGAATCGTTCCACTAACGTCTCATACTTTCTTGCTCCAGCTATATTGTTCCATCCATTAGCCGAACCATCCGAGGTAATGGTATCAAATTTCACCAGATGCACATGATGACCTGCGATGTCTGTTCTCGTTCTAAGCTGAAAGGCATTCCCCTCCAAAAACTCTGGTAACAAATTGGTCGTGCGCAGCTCAATACAGTCACCTGCATTGGCACGAATGACCAATGGCTCCACCTTTATTTCCTATTCTTCCACCTTGTGGATATAGCTTTCTAATCCACCATGCCGTTCCAGTTCCTCCTTTAGAACAAAAAAACGTCTTTCCGGATCATGCCATCCATATTGATTGTACGTGATTTTTGCCTGAACAAGAGCAATTTCAAATATCCTGACATTTCCTTCTTCCCCTGCCATATGACATGGACAGGTATCTGTATACAGTGCACCTGGCACTGCATTTTCTACAAAATTAGCTTCTTCCAGACGTGACGGAAATTCTGTCACATTGCCCTCTTCATCCAACACTCCACATGGAGGCTGCAACGGCATCTCACCAGGTCTTTGATTCATAAAATTCGGATATCCTGGATGCAGATCATCTTTTTTACGAGGAGGTTTTCTATCTTTTAATGGTTTTAATGCTGGTATTGGGCTGCCATCCGGAAGCTCTCCTGTACCATCCTCCAGCCTGTCATAAATCCTCCACAACGTCCACATTTCTTCATGAAAATGAGGATATAAATGACAATGAAAGATCACATCTCCAATCACTCCATTTTTACTTCCAGCTCCATATAAAATATCCAATGTATAACATTCCTGCGGGCTTATGGTAATAGAATCCAGAATCATGGATACCGGATTATCCGCCTACAGACTCTATTGATGATTATGAAGATGGAACACATGGGTCTCCTTAATTCCTCCGTGAATCAATCGGATTTTTGCCGGATCTCCTACATAGGCTCTTAGAATCGGGGGAGCTGGATCTCCATATATCCAGGAGCTCATGGATATTTCCTCTCCAGAATCTACCGGATCATGGGTCAACGGCATTCGGTTCCTCATAGGCTCTGAACGATAACTGATAGCCGTCGTGGAAGACGGAAGCCCGGTCCTATGATCCATTGGTACCTCTCCATTCTTATCAACAATTTCCAGTTCATCGTGAAAAAATACTGCATATTCACGAAACGCCGGCTTTCCTGGCTGATAAATATCTGCCATCAGACCACTTCTTATCTCTTCTCCTGTCTCTGGATGAAACCATTTTGCCTCTGGCGGCTCTACGATCACTGCACCAAAAAGCCCATGAATATTGGTTGCATCCTCACTGCTTTTGCATCTGCCATATCATGAAACAAAAATACACCCTCTGTACTGGCATACCAGGTATATTGTATTTCCCCATCTGTCGTACTATCAGGATTCCACCCTGTACTGGTTCCATCTGATGTCCTCACATCATATTCCATCCCCTCTACGTGAATGGACAGTCTGCGATTCCATCTGTTCCGAAAACATATTTTGACCGTATCTCCAAGATTTACACGGAGTACTAATGGCTGTACCTCTTCAAATGGCTGTGGAGGGTTATGATGAAATCTGCGATCAGCCTCTTTTTGTTTTTTTTTGCATCCTCTTCCAATACATACAATAGACCATCTGGATTATGGTCCCCATATTTATTGTATACAATGGGAATCTGAATGGCTTCTATTGTGAAATACCGTGTTTTTCCCTGATAAGGGTATTGACACAATTCCATATACTAGTTTCCTTTCTTCATTCCTATCATTTAAGAAGAATCTCGAAGGATAAGCCTTCTGATTATAATATATGTACCAATGATCTATCTGGTGTTTCTGCCAGCATGGCAGATCGCTGCTTTTTTTGCCAACTGTCGCTACGACAGAGTAAGACCGCCACCCCAACGAAACTTTCGTTAGGGCGACGGCCTCCCGAAATATTATGATCATTCTTTCTCTAACACCTTCAATGCCTCTTGAAGCTGATTGTCCTCGGATTTTTTAATCTCGATCTCATCCTTCAGACTTTCCTTTAATTCCACTTCCACATCTGGATCAATGCCTTTCTTATGAATATTTCTACCCTTTGGTGTATAATAATTGGCAATGGTCAGCTTAATGGCAGAGCCGTCTCCCAACTGGAAGATATTCTGTACGATTCCTTTTCCATAGCTGGTAGTTCCTACCAGTGTTCCTGCCTTATAATCCTGAATCGCACCAGCTAAAATCTCAGAAGCACTGGCACTATTGCCATTGAGCAACACTGCAATAGGCTGCTCAACGCATTCTGCAGATTTGGCTTCATATTCTGTCTTCTTTCCGTTCTTATCTTCCGTATATACAATCATACCTGTTGGTAGGATCCGATCGGCAATATCTACCACTGCATCCAATAAGCCCCCTGGATTATCTCTTAAATCCAGCACCAGCTTTTTCATCCGATTATCTTCCAACTGACCCAGTGCATCATCGAATTGTTCTACTGTCACTTCATCAAATTCTGTAATCTTAATATAACCCACTTTATTTTCCAGCATTTCATATTCTACCGTTGGATTCTTGATTTCCTGTCTTGTTAATGTATAATCCTTTTCTTTTCCATCCCGGGAAAAAGTAAGTGTAACTTTAGTCCCTTCCTTTCCTTTTACACGGGACACTACACTACTTAAATCCTCATCAGAAGAAATTTCCTCTCCTTCTACTTTGATCAGGATATCCCCTGCTTTAATACCGGCTTTTTGTGCCGGTCCATCTTTCATTGGCTTTACCACCGTAATGGCCTTCGTCTCCATGTCCTGCGTCAACACGATACCAACTCCACTAAAAATACCCTCAGAAGATTCCTCCACATCCTCATATTCCTCTTTGGTATAATAGACAGAGTAAGGATCTTCCAATCCTGCAATCATTCCCTTATAGCTGTATTCCCTCAGCTGTTCTTCATCAATCTCACCCAGATAGTATTCATCAATCACAGTCTTTAGCTGTTTTAGCTTGGATTTTCTCGCAATTCCGTTATCGCTGCCGAACACAAACACCTTCAACATAATCCCTTGCATAATGCACATAACCAGCAACAGAAGAATCAGAATATCCTTGATCAGGCTTCGCACCTTTATTTTTCCTTTTTTCATAATCAATCTCCTTTATCTCTATTGGCAAACTGAACCCCCACGACAAAAAGGGACTTTTCATGCGAAAAATCCCTCCCCCGATACATTTTATGCAGTATAAGTAATACCTATACCTGTAAAAGCAAATCCGATCGAATTCTAAAATTGAATACTTTCCATATACTTCATATATTTTACAACCATCAGTGCAATCTTAAAGGTAATGGCGTCTTCAAAAACACGAAGATCCAGATTCGTCTGCTTCTGCAGCTTATCCAGGCGATATACCAGCGTATTACGATGAATATACAGCTGTCTGGAGGTCTCAGATACGTTCAGGCTGTTTTCAAAGAACTTATTGATCGTCGCCAATGTTTCTTCATCAAAATCATCCGGAGACTTTCCTTCAAAAATCTCACGAATAAACATCTTGCATAATGGCAGTGGAAGCTGATAGATCAAGCGTCCAATTCCAAGATGACTATATGCCACAACGTTCTGATCTTCATAGAAAATCTTTCCAACAGCCAATGCCATCTTAGCTTCTTTATAAGAGCGGGATACTTCCTTGATCTCATCCACAACAGTACCAAAAGCAATGTTAACCTTCGGCAGATTACTATTGCTTAGCATGTCTACGATCACATTGGCCGTCTTATAAAAGTCATCATAATCCTCTCCCTGCTTTACTTCACGAACCAAAATTATATTCTTCTCATCTACTGCTGTAATAAAATCTCTGGACTTGGCTGCAAACAATCCTCGCACAGTCTCTAAAGCGTTGCTGTCTTTATCCCGCTTTGTCTCAATAATATACACCAGTCTCTTCACATCTGTTTCAATATGCAGCTTCTTGGCACGATTATAAATGTCTACCAATAGCAGATTATCCAATAACAGGTTTTTAATAAAATTATCCTTGTCAAATCGTTCTTTATAAGCAACTAGTAAATTCTGAATCTGGAATGCCGCCAGCTTTCCAACCATATAGACATCATCAGATTCACCCTTTACTAAAATAATATATTCTAATTGATTCTCATCAAACACTTTAAAAAACTGGTACCCCTGCATCATCTGACTTTCCGCTAATGACTGGGCAAAAATCAACACAGACTCCACATATCCGCTGACATCAGCGATCGTACTGGCCAGTGCCTTCCCCTCTGTATCCATTACACATAAATCTGTTCTGGAAATGGCTTTAATCCCATCTACCGTATCCTGTAAAATTTGATTTGATATCATGTTTTCACTTCCTTTCCATATCTATTATTACTATACAGCATATTTACCAAAAAAAAAAGAGAAGATTTTTATTTTCCTCTCTTTTTTATACAAATAATGCAATCTACTTTTGTATATTCTTCCCAAATATTAAGATTACCTTTTTCATAGGGATTGTATCTTTTCCCTATTTCTCCTGTCCCCGTTCCTCTTTCAGCTTCTGCCGAAATTCACTTTCCACTGCCTCTTTTCCCAGTCTTAAACGCTTCATCAACCATTTTACAAGCACAGGCGAATCTTTTTCGCCTTTTTCTTCTTGAAAAATGTACTGGTAGATCGTCTCTGAACTAATGCATAGCTTAGTACTTAGAGTCTCCTTATGGGCCAATAATAATTTCTCCTGCTTTTCTATTGAAACCAATGGCAATATCAAATCGGGAAAATATCCATTAATTGTATTCACAAGGGCTTCCATTCCTTCTTCCCCTGTGTCCTCAAAAATGACGCCGTTGACCTTTAATCCTGGATAATCCGCTTCCAGATGAACGGCTACTCTGTCGCATTGTTCCTGTGTATCGCACAAAACACAAAGTCCCCGTTCCTCTTCTGCAATCAACATCAGCATTCGATCTAAGTATTCCTCCTGGAATCTGCCTTCACAAGTCTTGTCGATCGCCTCTTCCACATTATGATCTCCCGGAAGAATCAGATTGGCAATATCCGTAAAGCGCTTCGTCTCCTTGGATTCCTGACTCTTCATGGCCAACTGGGCACCAGCTAATAAAACAAAGTTAAAATAATCATTATCAAGATAAGTTTTGGATATTTCAACTGCACGAGAAACAGAAACCGCATCGACAGTAATTCCCAGAACAGGAATCAATTCGTGGTTGTTCTGAATTTCCATAGTGTATTGATCTCCTTATATTCTTCTAGTCCAGTGTATCCGCATCTTTTCCCAAATAAATGCAGATATCTGCGTCTCCTTCTACATCTCCTACTTTAATGACCGCATTTTTAAAATATTTCTTCTTTAAATCTTCACCCATTCCTTTTTTCGTAACACGAATAATGGTCTGATCATAAGTTGCTTCATAATAGTTATCTACACTTCCAATATTATAACCTTCACTCTGAAGCTTTTTGTTCCACTTTCCTGCCAGTCCATTGATGTAAGCTGCATTTCTAATATAGATATTCTTTCCCTCAGAAGAAATCTTTTCCTCTGTAGTTGGTTCTTCTGTGGTTGCTTTTTCCGTAGTTGCTTTCTTCTCTGTACTTACGGCCTTTCCTTCCGTAATATCTGTGATTATAGATTTTGCTTCATTAATATCAATCTGGAATTGATCGCCTTTTTCTTCTCCACTCAATTCGATCACATCAATATCTTCTGCCTTGACATCTGCATAGTATGGCAGATAACTCTCAACATCTGCTACCGTCTTATCACTTTCGCATTCTCCAAATACGATCTCAGCGTATTCTTTCATAGATTCATTGGTTGCGTCATCGAAGAGAACACCTGTATATCCTTTGATAAATGCCTTCAGATTGCTCATATAAGCTTCCCAGGAATCATAGGTACCATATCCGGCTACCACTCCCCAGGACTGAATTCCATTTAAAATATGCTGTCCTGCTTCCAGATTGACTGTCATCTGATTGTTATCCTTAAAGGATACTGCAGATGGAAGGTCACATTCAAAAGAATCACTTTCATTGATCAGTTCAATAAATCCTTCCTGTGTATAGTCCTCATAAGAATCCACTGCAATTCCGTATGCATTCTCAATATTGTTAACTACCTTCTTCATCTCTTCTCCTGTACCTTCTTCATCATAGGTAAACAAATCAGAGTCTGGTCTCATTAAAACAAAAGACAGTTTATTCCTCTCTGTATTTAAAATTCGAAGTACTGTACACTTTCCAACACGAATTACAGAAATATAATTCTCTTTAATATTCTTAGCTGCTTCTTCTTTTTCTTTTTGTTCTGCCTTTTCTTTGTCTTTTCTGAATTTATGAGTAAATAATGCTTTTGATCCATGGTAAGACGCAACCCCTGCTAATACAATAATCAAAATTGCTGCGATTATACGAACTACCATCTTTTTCTTTGGCTGAGTTTTCAAAATAGTTTCTCCCTTCTGTCATAATTGCTTCATTCCCGT
>ERZ1032130.376-NODE-376-length-11499-cov-4.581003_pt1 | contig 11499 bp, 10 predicted proteins | sample MGYA00517879_ERZ1032130 | MGnify/ENA primary metagenome ERZ1032130 (study PRJEB33719, sample SAMN04262597) | wastewater metagenome | biome: rural village; feature: animal feces; material: feces | host: Bos taurus | place: El Salvador | collected 2012-01-31 ...
CGGTGGTGAGTAAGTGCGCACTTGAAATGAAAGTGTATTTTTGCTACCATATCTTCAGAAAAGTGCGGAACGAGTGGTACATATGGAATTGCCAAAGCGAAAAACAAACCGACTGACAGAATATGATTACAGTACACCGAATGCGTATTTTATCACCATCTGCACGAAAAATCGCAAAAATCTGTTCTGGGTGGATGTAGGGGCGATCATCGATCGCCCAGAGAATGTTCCATTGACCAATCTTGGTCGAATTGTACAGCAAAGTATCGAAGATATTTCAAAACATTACCCGATGATTTCTGTGGATCATTATGTAATCATGCCAAATCATGTTCATCTATTACTACAAATCAATACAGACCCTGACGGGCGATCAATGATCGCCCCTACGATATCGACTGTAGTTAGGTTAATGAAAGGAGCCGTATCCAGGCAAGCTGGATTTACTGTTTGGCAGAAAGGCTTTTACGATCATGTGATTCGAAAGGATAACGACCATCAGGATATATGGAACTATATTGAGGGAAATCCCAGCAAATGGGCTGAAGATAAGTTATATACATGTACTCGGTAATTCCATCCTTCAAAAATCCTGAATTGTTGCATTTGATTTTCGAGTCTCACCGTCAAAAGAAAAATGCAGGAATGGCTTTTAGCCATTCCTGCATTTTTTGTACGAGTTGGTTTATAGGATTTGAGGAAATAGTGAGTAATACCAACGTTTTTTAGCATTCAACAAACAGTACATTCCTCTCCTATAAGGTATGTTGTACCCACCAAAAGCCGTATCTTTCAAGAAAAAAGTTCGAAAGATGGAAGCGACTCCATTCATTTTACGCAATAATCTTTTGGAGCTCCATGGGCACCAAAGATTTTCCAGTTACCAACACCCAACCGCCGCATGATGGCTTTTCTTTCCTCACTGCAAAGCTTGGGATCTGTATCCACAGAGGTCATCAAGATGGGCGCATACTGATTGTACTCAGCCTGTTCAGCGGTCAATCCATGGGTATTGATGTAAACATCTCCTGTGAAAGCAATGTTGTTACTGTAGTCGATCAAAACGATTTCACCGGGCAAGTGTCCGCCCTTTCCTTCATACACTTCAAAATGCAGATCACCGAAATCAAAGAAGCCGATCTGCGTTAAAGGCTGGTGCAGGTTCGGGATATCCTGCCAGGGTGTCTGCAGTTTCTTCGGATCTATGGTAGCGTAGGATGTCAGGGTTTTACAGATATTCACATAGGGTTTGTGCAGCGGATTCTGTTCCCGGAATCCGTTATCACCGTTGGCCTCACAGGTTAAGCTGCGGGCAGAATTGCAACTGGTAATGACCTCGTCAAAATCATTCATCATACCGCAATGATCCACATCCGCATGAGTCAGCAGCAAACTCTTAGGCATATGGATGAACCCGGGCAGAACAGACTCCAGCACCTGCAGTGTTTCTTCTCTGTAGCAAGCGTATCCACTATCTATGCACAAAATTTTCCCGTAGCTTTTCACGACTGCGGTATTACTGCCGCAAGCAGGCTCAATCAAGATGATTTCCGTATTCTCAGTGATACTGTGGGTGGTAACTCTGGGAACAAACTGAGAACCCTTGGATTTGGACAGAAGTTCTGCGAACTTACTGATGCTGTCAAAGGTTCTGTAGGGTGACAAACCTTGTTTATCCAAAGTCTGCATGGCAAGATTAGAAGATACCAAAAGCTCGTGCTTCTGTTCTTCCGTGAGGTCCAGCATTTGTGAAAGCCCCCGCACATAGGCACTATAGAAGATACTGTTATCGTAGGCACGTTCGGAACTGTTGTAATCAATGACTCTGACTTTACAAAGCTGTTCCGCCTGCTCCAGGAAGGCAGAAAAGCGACCGGGATCTTCTACATACAGGCCCATCTTAAAGAGTTGATAATCAGTACCGTTTTCCTGTGAGTTGATATAGGAAATATTGAAGTTGAAGGCATTGATCAGTTCCAAAATATCCGTCACACTTCCGGGTACATCTTTTAAACGGAATTCAAGCAGCACGATACTGGAATTGCCGGCGTTATTCTGAAGATAGCCGATCTTTTCCAGTTCCGCATCAGCCTTGCAAATCTGCTCCTCTGTTCCTTCCACATCCAGAAACAGCATATGAGAGTCTACGGATTTATCATAGCTGACACGGGTAATATTGATGCCCAGAGTTGCAAAACATTTACTGGCCTTCAGAAATGCGCCAATATGGTTTGGCATAGATGTTGCATATGTCTTTTTCATGATTCAATCACCGCTAAAGAAGAATAATGGGAGATCGCAGCAACCGATGTTTAGAATCCCAGCGGATATGTCCAGCCCATGTCATCGGCGACCACGCCGGTCTGCATTCCGTAAATCTTGTCATACAGTCTTTGTGCCACAGGTCCTACATTGCCGTCAGCTACCTGCATATCCTCTCCGTTGATGTTCAGCCAGCCAATAGGAGAAATGACTGCAGCAGTGCCGGAAGCGAAGATTTCTTTTAGCGTGCCGTTCTTGGACGCTTCCACAATCTCGTCAATTGCCAATTTCCGCTCAGTAATCTGAATACCCCACTTACGCAGCTGTTGAATGACGGAGTCACGGGTAATGCCGGGAAGAATGGTGCCGCTATCCAGAGGTGCCGTGATGACCTCATCGCCGATCATAAAGAACGCATTGGAGGTGCCGATTTCTTCCACATATTTATGTTCTGTTGCATCCAGCCACAGAACATCCTTACAGTTGTATTTTGCTGCGTCCAAAGAAGCGCGCATAGCACCGCCATAGTTGCCGCCCACCTTAGCGTAACCGGTACCGCCTTGGGCTGCACGGATATATTTATCCTGTACATAGATACGAGCTGTAGACAAGGAATCCTGATTGGCTGCATAGTACGGGCCTGTGGGACTGAGGATGATCATAAACTTGTAATGCTTTGCGGGCAGCACGGACATAGAAATATCATCCGCAAACATAAAGGGACGAATATACATGGAAGTATTCTTTCCGGAGGGCACCCAGTCCTTATCTGCTTCGATCACAGCTGTTAAACCTGCCATGAACAGGTCATCGGGGACTTCCGGCATGCACATACGCTCGCAGGTGTTTTTCATACGGGCAATGTTCATATCCGGCCGGAACAGCTGAATACTGCCGTCAGGCTTGCGATAAGCTTTCATACCTTCAAACATCATTTGAGCGTAATGCAAAACAGTAGAAGCAGGATCGATCAGGAACGGTGCATAAGGTTCCACACGCCAGGAATGCCAGCCTTTTCCTTCATCATACTCCATCACAAACATATGGTCTGTGAAATACTTTGCAAAACCCAGAGCACTCTCGTCGGGACGGGGTTTGGGATTATTATTTCGAATAACAGGAATCTCGTATGTCATAATTTTTCTCCTTTATAGAAAAGTAGGGCAGTATTGCAGATACCGGATTTACAGTTTGTTGCGCTGAATCTTTCCGGAGATGGTCTTCGGCAATTCGTCGCGGAATTCTACGATTCTGGGGTACTTATAAGGTGCGGTATGGGCCTTGACGTAATTCTGAATTTCTTTTTTCAGTTCGTCCGTGCCTTCCGTGCCCTTAACCAGCACGATGCAAGCCTTAACGACCTGTCCTCTGACCTCATCAGGTGCAGCGCAGACACCGCATTCCAGAACATAAGGCAGCTCCATGATGGTAGATTCGATTTCAAAGGGTCCGATGCGGTAGCCGGAGGATTTGATCACATCGTCGGCACGGCCCACATACCAGTAGTAACCGTCTTCGTCCCGCCATGCCACATCGCCGGTGTGATACATACCGTCATGCCATGCGCTATCCGTAGCTTCCTGGTTCAGATAGTAACCCAGGAATACACCGCAAGTAGGTTGGGGATCAGTGCGGATCACGATCTCACCGTTGATACCGTCTTCCACACTGTTGCCGTCAGAATCTACAATATCGATACCATAACCGGGAATGGGCTTGCCCATTGCACCGGGTTTGATCTCGGTACCGTAAAGATTTGCGATACCAAGTGTCATTTCTGTCTGACCGAAGCCCTCATGAATTTGCAGCCCGGTTGACTTCTCGAACTGATAGAACACCTCGGGGTTCAGTGCCTCACCGGCAGTGGTGGCGTGATGGATGGAGGAAAGATCGTACTTGCTCAGATCCTGTTTGATCAGCATGCGATACATGGTGGGAGGCGCGCAGAAGGTGGTGATGTTGTGCTTTGCAAACATGGGCAGGATCTTCTCTGCATCGAAACGGTCAAAGTCATAGACGAAGACAGCGCCTTCGCACAGCCACTGGCCGTAGAGCTTACCCCACAGAGCCTTGCCCCAACCGGTCTCAGAGATGGTAAAGTGCAAGCCGTCCCGCTCGCACAAATGCCAGTAACGGGCAGTGACATAGTGACCCAGTGCGTACTTATAAGAGTGCATAGCCATCTTGGGATAGCCGGTAGTACCGGAGGTGAAGAGCATCAGCATAGGATCATTGCCACAGGGGGTATCGTCGGTGCGGACATAACGGCGGCTGTACAGACCGTACTCTTCGTTAAAATCGTGCCAGCCTTCGCGGCTGCCGCCTACCAGAACTTTGGTAAGGCTCATATTGCACACCTTTTCAGCCAGTTCCACCTGATGGGCTGTGTCGCCATCAGCGGTACACAGGATAGCGGAAACACCGCCTGCCTGGAAACGGTAAGTGAAGTCATGCTCCATCAGCTGATTGGTCGCGGGGATTGCGATAGCACCCAGCTTGTGCAAACCCAGGATTGCGTACCAGAACTGGTAGTGACGCTTCAGCACCAGCATCACCCGGTCACCCCGCTTGATGCCCAGGCTCTTGAAGTAGTTGGCACACTGACTGGATGCGTCCTTAAAGTCTTTGAAGGTGAAGCGACGTTCGGTCATATCGTTTGCAATGTGGACCATAGCAAGCTTATCAGGATTTTTGCGGGCCAAAGCATCTACTGTGTCAAAGGCAAAGTTGTAGCGGTCTGTGTTGGCATAATTGAGACCGGTCATAACACCGTTCTCGTCTTCAGCACCCCATACAAATTCGTTGCATAGCAACCGCTGTTCAGCAGTCAGGTTAGCGGCAGATTTGAAATCCAGTTTCATGGCGGTATCCCGCTTGTCACTGGCCATAATCATGGATAGGAATATACAGCGCTGACCGTCAATGGCGATCATACCGTGGGGAGTGGATGATTTGTAGAAGATAGAATCACCTTCATGCAGAACTTCCTCATGATCACCTACCTTGATGCGCATAGCACCTTTCAGCACAAGGTCAAATTCCTGACCGTCATGGGTGGTGGTGCGGATGGGTTCATCCTGCAATTCTTCGGAGTATTCGTAGGTAACATAGTACGGGGTAGCCAGCTTCCGGCGGAACATGGGAGCCAGGTCTTGAATAGTAATGCCATCCTCGCTGGCGGTGACCAGACCCTTGCCACGGCGGGTAACGGTATAGCCGCTCAGCTTTGCGCTGTTACCTTCCAGCAGAACGGTGATTTCCAGACCGAAGACCTTGGCGCATTTGTGCAGGAACGTAAAGGGTAAATCTACAGAACCGGTCTCATACTGCCGGTAAATCTCTTCTGCCACCTCCGTCTGCTCAGCCATCTTCTGTACGCTGTAGCCCAAAATCTCTCGCATACCTCTGATACGAGTTGCAATGTCCATAAGTTGTGTTGAGGTATTTGTGTTTGTCATGGAAATTCTCCTTTCTGAAAAATGAAAATAAAAAACGCCTCAAGAAACAAGTTCTTGAGACGAGTAAAACAAACCCGCGGTACCACTCAAATTGCGAAAAATCATTTCGCCACCTCTTCGAAGTCCAACAACTTCTATGCACTAACACAGCATACGCGGGAAACGCCTACTGGGTGATGGGCCTTTGGGGCTTCCGGCTCAGAAGGGATGGGAACTTCTGCGACTCTTTATCGGGCTCACACCATCCCCGACTCTCTGAAAAAGCTGTTGCAGATTCCGTCTTCATCAACGCCTTTAAGTAACGCTTATTGAATTTGCCCATACTTTACCACCACAAAGCGCCGATGTCAATATTGTAAAATGTATCAAAACTGCGGGTGTTGAACAACAATATTTCTGCATCGTGCACAAGTGTGCACTGCATAAAAACAAAACATCTTCTTTTCAACGCCAACTGTTCACAACACCTGTAATCAACCCACAGAATTTGTTCAGATTTTGTTCTTACAGAAAATATAAAAGTGTGCGATGGGCGGGATTCATGGCGCTATTATGCATGGCAAAGACTGCTGAAGGCTTTATGGAAAAGCGGTGGTCATATCCCTCTGTTTCATAAATATTTACTTTTAGAATTTTTGCGTTTTTCAAATCAACACTTAACAAGGGGGGATAACTTGCTTTGGAAATACTGCTGTTTTTGAATCATAACCACCGGCCGGAGGTATGCACAGGCCCCCTTAGGGCCTTTTACCAGCCGAGCCTATAGGCTCATCGATTTTTCTTTCGCTTGCGTGTAGCGCACCACACCCCGGCCCCCTCTGACGAGGGGGCTGGATTTTGCAAAGCAAAAGACTGGGGGAGAGATTTATCTTTACTTGTTTCTCTCCCTCCGTCTTCGCCTAACGGCGAATCCACCTCCCTCATCAGAGGGAGGCTAGACCGCTGTGCCTGGGACAGTCTGCACTGGAGTTTTTCGTTGACAAACGATTTTTGCGGTGCTATGATGATTCCAGTATTTTGAAAGAAAGGAGTGAGCTTCATGCTGTATACCGTATGTTTTGTGAATCGCGTAAAGTTTGCTCCTTGTGTGTTTACCCGCTGATATTAGGGATAGGTGCTTAGAGTTGGCGCAAGCTTCACGCTTGCGCCATTTTTGCTTTTTTAGGGAGGCAGTTGCAAATGAATTTGGAAGAAACAAGGAATCAGCTCATAAAAGATTATATGGGGAAGCTAGTCCATGTTGTGATAGATCGCCCCATTGGGTATCAGCATGGGGATATTGTATATCCCATCAACTACGGTTACATCCCCGGTGTTATTGCCGGTGACGGTGAGGAACAGGATGCCTACATTCTGGGTGCCAACGAACCAATAGCTGAGTTTGATGGACAGGTTATTGCTGCGATCTGTAGAAATAATGACTGCGAAGATAAACTTGTGGTTGCACCTGTGGAAAGTGTGTATCACCAAGGCCAAATTGCAGAAGCCGTTCACTTCCAGGAGCAGTATTTTGATACCCGTATTATTTCTTGCTTTGAAAAGTCCTGCGGTGTACTGCCTTATCGAATGGTGAATGGTCAGCAGGAATTTTTACTGGTTTTTGAAACCTATTCTAAGTGTTGGAGCTTGCCCAAAGGTCATATCGAAGCGGGCGAAACGGATGTGCAGACAGCACTTCGAGAGTTATATGAAGAAACGGGACTAACAGCTAACCTGGATACCAGCAGATGTGCCTTTATCGAATACTCAATTTCCAGTTTTGCCCGGAAACAGGTTGCCTTCTTCCTGGGCGAAGTCACGGGTATTCCAAAAGTTCGTGAAGGCGAAATTGACAAATTCAAATGGGTATCTGCTGGGGAATTACAAAATTATCTGTTCCCGGATACCTATGAAGCGTGCAAAGCATTGTTGAGGTAAGAATATGAGCGTTTATCAGAATATCGTCAACAGAACCCCCATTGAAAAAGGTTGGTCGGGAGATCAGAAATACTGTGCTGTTACAGCTGATGGCACCAAATATCTGCTTCGGATTTCGTCCATTGACCGGTTGGAGCGCAAGCGCCGGGAATATGAGAAGATGAGCGAAGTAGCGCAGTTAGGCATTCCAATGTGTTTGCCGGTAGAGTTTGGCACAAGTGAGGAAGGCGCGTACTCTATCCAAAGCTGGATCGACGGTGAGGATGCTGAAGAATTGGTGATGTCCATGGATGAAGAAAAGCAGTATCGTTATGGTCTGGATGCAGGACGAATCCTTGCGAAGATCCACACCATTCCTGCTCCAAAGGATGCACCCAGTTGGGAAACTCGTTTTAATGCTAAGATTGACCGGAAGATCGCTATGTATGAAAGCTGTGAGTTGAAATATGAAAGCGGTGGCGATGCTTTTCTAAGCTACTTGGCGGAGAATCGTTACCTGCTTAGCGGAAGACCCCAAAGCTATCAGCATGGTGACTACCACATCGGTAATATGATGATCGACCAAGACGGTGTTCTTACCATCATTGACTTTGACCGGGATGACTTTGGTGATCCTTGGGAGGAATTTAACCGAATCGTTTGGTGCGCCCAGGCTGCTCCCGCCTTTGCATCCGGTATGGTAGACGGTTATTTTGATGGCAAGGTTCCCATGGAGTTTTGGAAATTGCTGGCACTGTATATCTGCTCCAACACCCTCAGTTCACTTCCCTGGGCAATACCCTTCGGAGATGGAGAGATTCGGGTAATGAGAAACCAGGCGGCACAAGTACTGGAATGGTATGACGGAATGAAGAATGTGGTACCCGCATGGTATCACAATGCGAATCGTTAGAATTCGTAGGGGCGATTATGAATCGCCCGCGCAGAGCAATTGTGCGATTATGAACTGGTTTCCGGCGAATTGGGTTCATTCCGGGCGATCAATGATCGCCCCTACACCATAAGGAGAGAGAATATGATGAACAGAGAAGATGTACAAATGCTGTTTGATAAATGGGTAAAGAAGCTGCGGCTTGTTCCGGCTTGGGATATTCGCCTTCAGTGGGTAGAAGATCCTGCATGGCGCAAGACCGGCGATTTCAAGATTGACTGTGATGATAAGAAAGCGATCATCCTGCTGAATGCAGTCAATCCCAAGCAGGAGAATATGGAAGAAGTTCTGGTTCACGAACTGATGCACTTGAAGCTCTACCCGCTGGATCAGGTGACGGAGGCGTTGATCACCAGCAACTTTGAAGAAGGAACACCCGGATATAACTTTGCCTACCACGGATTCTTCACCACTTTGGAGCAGACCGTGGAGGAACTGACAAAATGTTTCTTGCTGGAATTTGGCGAGAATAAAGACTTGTCCTTCGGCCGGTGCAAGAATATGAAAACCTTCACTGAACTTTATGACGGATTAAACAATATTGAGTAAGGAACATAGAAAACTATGTGGCTGAAAACAGAACGATTAACCATCCGACATATTGTTTCGGATGATTGGAAAAGCATTCGGGATATTTGGATTGACTTCAATGCTTCCGAGTATGCCCAATACGATACACCACACATTACAGAAGATGCCAATGTACAGGCCCGTATTGCGAAATGGGCAGCAGTTAACAGCGGAACGGAGCATATGTTCTTCGCCATCTGCCTGGACGAAACTGTAATCGGTTATATTGCCTCTAACATCCGGGAGAATGGGTATGAGATCGGCTATTGTTTCCATTCTGCATACCACGGCAAAGGCTATGCCAAGGAAAGTATGCTTGCGTTGTTCGACTATCTGCGGACACTGGGCATCACCAATTTCTCTGCCGGAACAGCCATCAATAATACTCCGTCTGTGAAGCTGCTAACCTCTCTTGGATTTAAGTTGGTGGAGCAGGAGAAGGTTTCCTTCTACAAGGATGCCGATGGCAATGATATTGTGTTCAATGGAGGTATCTTTGAGTATGGATATTAAAGCGTTTTGGGATGCCGTTCTGCGGCAGGATGCAAATGCAATCCGCAAATCTTTCTACCCCGATGCCTAGGTGAACTGGCATAACACCAACGAGCATTTCACCGTAGAGGAATTTATCCGAGCGAACTGCGAATACCCCGGCGAATGGGATGGCGAAGTGGAGCAGATTATTACAACTGATGCCCATATCATTACTGCTACCCATGTGTTCAGTAAGGACGGAAGTATCTCCTGCCATGCTACTTCCTTTATTCATGTGGTGGATGGAAAGATTGCATCAGTCGATGAATACTGGGGCGATGATGGCCCCACTCCCCAATGGCGGCAGGATAAGCACATAGGAACGACTATTAAATGAGTGATGAAAATGAATGAATATATTGCGGAGAACAACCAGATAGCTTTCGTACAGTACACCCATGAGGATGACGGCGATATGTTTGCCTGCTGGCAAGATCGTGACACGCAAAAAGGGTACAACTATGCCTTTGATGGATCGTTAGACAATCTGAGCAGCATTGACATTACCGCTTTCCCCTTTTGGGTGGTTGTGGTAGATAAAGATAATGGTGCAAAGATTGGAGTGCTGCGGTTAAGTAGTGGAGCGGAACAAGACCTTGCTATCTGGATCTATCCCAACTATCGTGGAATGGGTTATGGTACAGAAGCATTTTCTCTGGCAGTAGACTACATTTTCCGTAACATGAACCTACGGAAGATCTATGCCGGTTGCTATTGTGACAACAAAGCAAGTTTGAGAATGTTGGAAAAGGTAGGCTTTGTTAGGTATCCAGCGGGAGATCAGCAAGAGGAAAACTGCTTCACTGGCGAACCTACTACTCAACTGTCCTTTGTAAAAACTAATGCGATTGAAACAAACGATTTGATCCTCCGACAAGGGTCTGCTGATGACTGGCAGGACTTATACCGCAATCTATGGAGCCGTGAAGAAGTGTTCCAATATATGTTCAAAAATCCTTGCCCCAGCGAAGAACACGCAGCGGCAAGGACTGGTTCCTATGCGGTGATGCACGAAGAAGTGAAGACTGAGTTCTTTGTCATTGAAAAGGCATCCGGGCAAGCTATCGGTATGGCCGGTATTAAAGAGCTGAAGCCCGCAAAGTGGACAATCACCGATATTGCCATCGGCCCGCACTTCCAAGGTAAGGGATATGGAAAGCAGATCGTCACCGCTCTGCTGAATCTGGCTTATGAATTAGGCGCAACAGAGGTTGCCTATGACTGCTTCACTCAGAACGCAGCATCCAAGCAACTCGCCCTGTCTTGCGGCTTTACCTACTCCCATTCCGAAGAAGCAGAGCTGATGAAGAATGGCAAAAAAGTCATACTGGACTATTTTATTCACCAAGGAGAATAAGTAATGGAAATCACACGAATCAATACTTATGAAGATAATAGGTTTTCCACAAAGGCTTTGCTTCAGCATGGATGCTTTTTAGCAGACGGAATGCCTTATGAAGTAGAAATCATTTCTGACTATGAAGCTGTAATCAGCGGAGAAAATCAAACGGGGTACTCAGAAATCATTGAAGAATTCCGCTTCTACACTCCGCATATCACCCGGTTTTATAACAGAGATGGGCAGATTGTTAAAGCGTATCCTCGCACACAGCTATTAACTCTGCGGTTGGATCAGATTCAACCGTCGCAGTTTTTTGTGGACGAGGATAAAATCGCAGCTATCAGCTCTTTCATTCACAAACCGCAGGATATTATTATTCAAGTGCTTCCGAACGAGGATCGATTCATTTCTCTGGATGGGCATACCCGGTTATACTATGCGGTTATGAAAGGTTGGGAGTGTGTCCGGGCAGTGGTAGAGTCATC
>ERZ1032130.377-NODE-377-length-11482-cov-5.500481_pt1 | contig 11482 bp, 7 predicted proteins | sample MGYA00517879_ERZ1032130 | MGnify/ENA primary metagenome ERZ1032130 (study PRJEB33719, sample SAMN04262597) | wastewater metagenome | biome: rural village; feature: animal feces; material: feces | host: Bos taurus | place: El Salvador | collected 2012-01-31 ...
GCTCGGCTGGACTCACTGCAATATCCTTAGTAAGCAGCGAGAACGAGAGGTTCTTGTCGGGCTCCGATTCCCACGAGTTGCCGCGTTGTCCGCGTCCTGCCGTCTGTTTGTAGGTGTAGATTACGGTGCCCGATGGTAGCATCTGCGCCATGCGCGAGAGGTAGGTGTTGGTCGATGCAGTTTCGTGCAAATGTATGTATCGAGGCATAGTGTGGGTCAGATTTCGGGGAACGTCATTGTGAGAGTTCGCTTGCCGTCGGCAGCTTCCACTATATCCACGCGCACAGTGTCGTCGGGGAGAAGGTCGAGAATACGCTCAGGCCACTCGATGAGGCACACAGCCCCCGACTCAAAGTAGTCTTCCACGCCTATATCCTCGGCTTCAGCCTCATTCTGCAGGCGGTAGCAGTCGAAGTGATAGATAAGTTCGGCAGTAGTGTCACTGCGATACTCATTGATGATAGAGAACGACGGCGAATTAGTCACATCGTCCTCCACGCCGAGCGCACGGCTCAGAGCGTTGATAAAAGTGGTCTTTCCTGCACCCATTTCGCCATAGAAGGCAAACACGGTGAAGTCGTCCATCGCCTCTACAAACTGCTTTGCAGCCTCCTGAAGTGCCTCAAGCGAAGCTATTTCAATTACTTCCTTTTTCATATCATTAATTATCAAATCATTCAATAAAACAATCCCCTCAAGGTTCTCTCACCTCTTCAGCCTCAAGGTTCTCTTACCTCTTACCTCTCACCTCTATTAGTCCTATTAGTCCTATTAGTCCTATTCCCCTCTCACCTCTTGCTCATTGTCACTACAGGCACCACCATTTCCTCGAGCGAAATGCCGCCGTGCTGGAAGGTGTTGTTGTAGTATTGCACATAGTAGTTGTAGTTGTTGGGGTAGGCGATAAAGTCGCGGTTAGTGGCAAAGATATATGCAGTAGAGATATTGGGCTGTGGCAGTCCGAACGCCTCCGGGCGCTTTATCTCATACACCTGCTTCGGGTTGTAGCTCAGGTTTCGCCCTAGCTTGTAACGCAAGTTGGTGTTGGTGCTCTTTTCACCCACCACCTTGATGGGCGAATCCACGCGCACTGTGCCGTGGTCGGTAGTGAGTACCACGCGGAATCCCTTTTCGGCAATTCGCTTGAAAATCTCGATAGTAGCCGAGTGGCGGAACCACGACTCAGTGAGGGAGCGGTAGGCAGCATCTGAGTATGCCAGCTCGCGAATCATCTTCGACTCCGTTCGGGCGTGCGAGAGCATATCCACAAAGTTTATCACAAGCACATTCAGGTCGTTAACCATAAGGTTGTTGAAGTTGTTAAGCAGCTTTTCGCCGGCCTGGGAGTCGTTGAGCTTATTGTAGGAGAAACGGTAGTGCTTGCGGTAGCGGTCGAGAATGGTGCGTATGAGTGGCGACTCGTTGAGGTTCTTTCCCTCATCTTCGTCTTCATCAACCCACAAGTTGGGGAACATCTTGGCGATGTGTATTGGCATCAGTCCCGAGAAAATCGCATTGCGGGCATATTGCGTAGCCGTGGGCAAGATGCTGCAATACAGGTCGTCGTCGTCGATGGTGAAGTATTCGCTCAGCAGTGGCTTCACCATGCGCCACTGGTCGAGGCGGAAGTTGTCGATTACTATAAAGAAAACCTTCTCGCCGGCGTCGAGCAGCGGAAACACCTTCTTCTTGAATATCTCGTGGCTCATGAGCGGGTGAACGTCGGTAGTCACCCATTTCTCATAGTTTTTCTTCACAAACTTGGCAAATTCGCTGTTAGCCTCTATCTTCTGCATTCGCAGCATCTCGTCCATGTTGGTGTCGGTGCTGGCGAGCGTCAGCTCCCAGTGCACGAGCATTCGATACACCTCGCACCACTCCTCAAATGAAGATGCACTGTTGATGAGCATGCTGATATTTCGGAACTCCTGCTGATAGTCGAGCGAGGCTTTCTGCGACACGAGCGTGCCCGAATGAAGGTTTTTCTTTATCGACAGCAATATCTGGTTGGGATTTACCGGCTTAATCAGGTAGTCGGCAATTTTGTTGCCGATAGCCTGGTTCATAATGTTCTCCTCCTCGCTCTTGGTTATCATAATCACCGGCACTTCGGGATTTGATATTTTTATTCGCGAGAGAGTTTCCAAGCCGCTGATACCCGGCATGTTCTCGTCGAGAATGATAAGGTCGAAATTTGCTGTTTCGGCAGCATCGAGGGCATCGCGGCCGTTGTTCACGGTCACCACATCGTAGCCTTTCTGCTTTAGAAACATGATATGCGGTTTCAGCAGGTCGATTTCGTCGTCGGCCCAGAGTATAGTTCCATTATTCATCGTTTTCCTCCTCTTCTTCTTCGTTTTCGGTTGCATTTTCTGCCCCATCGTCGGCAGATTCTTCTTTAGTCACATCTTCTGCTTCCGCCTCGGGGCTTTCCTCGCCCTCGGCTGAAGCTGCCTCGGTGGCTTGCTTGCCCGCGTCGGACTTCACCGTAGGCTCCTCAGCCGCGCCCTCCACGGGAATTGCGTCGGCGCCTTCTAAGGCGGCTTCAGGAGGAGTGGTGCCTTCGAGGAACTCAAAGTATTCCTCAAGCGAGCGTCCTTCCTTGAGCATAATCTTGAAGTTTTCCACGCTGATCAGCACTTGGCGCACTTGTGGCGGCAGTTGCAGCTCGGTGTCTTTTTCGAGCACCGTCTTGTAGTGGCTCACCTCGTTGAAGTTGGCGAATCCTTTCACAATAAGCAGACCCATGCGACCGAAGGTCATCTGCTCCAGGTCGAAGTCTTTCACCACAAAGACGTTGAAGTTGTGCCTTGCCACAGCAAAGAGCAGGGCATTGGCGCTCACCGTGTCGGTGGGGTAGGCAAGCACATAATAGTGCGGCTTGTCTCTGCCGTCGGTGAATGGAGTCACATTCTCGCCCACACCTGTGGCTGTGGTGTCGTTGGTGAGGCGAGTGGCCCACAACATTCCACGCAGGTTGCTGCTTCCGCCGTTGGGCTTGCGTCCTTGAGCCATCTGTTTCAGTATCGACGATGCCATGGGTGTCATGTCGGTCTCAGGATAACGCTCAAGCATATCCTTCAGAGTTGCCTTGAAGTCGTCGTAGCGTTTTTCGGTCACATAAGAGAGAGCGTCGATAAACATGAACTTAGGCATTATCTTCGAGAGCGGATAGCGTGCGTTCATCTCCTTGTAGGCGGCGTGCACTTCCTCGTTGCGGTTGTTGATGTAGGCATCGTAGGCGCGTTCGTACATCGCTTCCTGGTCGCGCTCCATGTTGCGCAGGTTGTCGAAGTAGTTGGGGTCGCGCATTGCCTGCCCGTAGGCACTTTCGGCGAAGTCGTTCACTATCAAGTCGCGGTAGGTGAGCGCCGAAGCCTCATTTCCCATGCGCATATACATGAGGTAGAGGTTGTAGTAGCTGTCGAGGCGATAGATATTGTCGGGGTAGCGGGAGAGCAGCGTGTTGAATTCCGCAATCGAGCTTGGGAAATCTTCGAGCTTGTCCTTGAGAATTACCGCCATGTTATAGAGCCCTTCCTGAATGATGTCGTTGCAGGTGGTGCGTTCCTCGTCGGTTTTCGGGATTTGCTTGAGGTAGTATTCCACAAAGTGCGGGTCTTCTTCCTTTTTCCGCGTTTCGGCATCAACCCGTGTTGAGTCGTTGTCCATCGCTGTGCTGTCGGCTGCGTTGTCGCCCGAGCCGTCAGCCTCAAATTCGTCCATCGAGAAAGTGGCTTTGTTCCGGCGGCGCCAGTCGTCTTCGAGCTTGCGGCTTCCCCACTGTTTCTGGAAAGCCGTCTTTCCGGCATTCTTAGTGGCGGTGTTGTAGAAGTACCACGACTTGTCGGTATTCATCTGGAAGGCGGTAGGGGCGTTGCTCTGCGTGTTGCCGTTCTGGTTGCCCTTAGCGGCTTGCTCGGCAAGATATTCCTCGCGCTTGGCGTTCTCTTCTTCCTCTTTTTCTTTCTTTTTCAGCTCATCAACGAGGCGTTGAGCCACCTTCATCTGCTCCTCGGGAGTGAGCTTTGAGAGGGTTAGCAGCGAGTCTTGCAGCTTCACATTCTGCGCATACACGGCAAGCTCGTCGAGCACGTCGGAGCGCAGTTTCAGCTGCTTGTAGTTGGGATAGTCCTGCGACAGCAACGGCACAGCCTCGGCGTAGCACGGCTGAGCATCGGCATATTTGTGCTGGGTGAAGTAGATACCGCCGAGTGTAATCTGGCTGATGGCTTTGTCGATGCCGTTTCGGGTGCTCTTCTGGGCTGCAAGCACATAGTTTGATATGGCGTTTGCGGTGTCGCGTCGCGAGAGATAGAGGTTGCCTATGGCGTAGTATATCTGGTCGAGATATTCCTTGTTTCGGTCGTAGCGCGTCATGTTTTTCAGCGAGCGCACTTCTTTGGAAATGTTGTTGCCGTCATACACTGCGCTCTGCTTTATCCTGGCATTGAATCGCGTGCGGTAGGTGGCGCCGTGTGCTCCCGCCACATTGTTGAAGGCCCGGTAGGCGGCTGCGTTGTTGCCGGTCTCGGCATAGAGCTGACCCATGAGGAATCGCAGGCGCACCTTCTGCGCACCCTTGCTGCCTTTCACAGCCCGGGCAAGATAGGGCAGGGCGGTGGTGTCGCGGTGACTTTTCATGTAGAAGTTGGCTGCTGTGAGGTCATATTGCGTCAGCAGCGACTTTTTCGTGATTTTGTCGCGCTTGATGTGTGTGAACACGTTGTCGGCCTCGGTAATCCACCCCATAGCGCAGTAGCTGCGCACCTCCCACAGTTGCGACTCGGTCACCACTTCGGGCATCCACTTGAAGCGGCGGGCGGTGTAGTGGAAAGTGGAGGCTGCCGAGGCGAAGTCGCCCTTCATGTACTGCGCCTTGCCCATCATGAGCCAGGCATTGTGCAGGAAGGGATTATACTCTTCGCGCATAAGCCATTCCTTGTATTTGGGGTCGCGCGACTTGCTCGCGTTCTTCTTAGGCTTCTTGGTGATGCTGTGCAGCTGTATAGCCTTCTGCATCTTCTCTATTGTGCGGTCGAAACTGCCTTTCGGCTTCGTGGCTTTCTCTATGGCGTGGGCTTCGGCAGGGTGAATGAGCACGCGGCGTGTGTAGTCGTCCTCATAGTCAGTCTCCATGGTGTGGAGCTGCTCTATGTAGTTGGTCTCGCCGTTGTAGTACACGTTGTAGCGCGTGTTGAAGGCTTGCCAGAAGCGCGACATTGCAGTGTTCTTCTTAGTGCTGCAAGAGGGAAGCAACACTGCCATAAGCATTGCTGCCACTGTGAGGATTATATGTCGGCTGTTTCGAGTCAATATTATTATCTTGCTGTTCTATGGTTTCTTAAAGTTCACCGCCCACCGGGCAGCGACGAGTGCCGGTGAGGCAATAGTCTATCATATCATTAACGCTGATTTCCGCTTTTTATTGCCAATGAGCCGGGCCACTGTATATGCCACCACAAGCATTATCACAATCGTTGCCGATGCAGGCACATTGAGCACGTAGGAAGCCACAAGTCCTGCCACCGAGCACACCACGCTTGCTGCCACCGAGATGAGAGCCATGGGGCGGAAGTTGCGGGTGAAATTTTCGGCTGTCATCTGCGGCATCGTGAAGAGCGACAGAAGCAGCATTATGCCTATCAGGCGTATGGTGAGCACTATGCACAGCGCAGTGAGCACCGTCATGGTGCAGTTCACCGCCGTCACGGGCAGATTCATGGTTCGCGCAAAGTCGGGGTCGAATGCACACGCGATGATAGTGCGGTAGAACAGCCCGAAAAACGCAAGCAGCACCACCAGAAACGCCCCGAACGCCAGCAGGTCGCTCGTGGTGATGGTGAGAATGTTGCCAAAGAGGAAAGAATTCAGCTCGGGCACATATCCGGGTGTGAGGAAGATAAACAGCGTGCCAAGAGCCATGCCAAGAGCCCAGATTACGGCTATTGCCGAGTCGCGGCGCACGTGCTGCCGCGTAGAGAGCCACTCCACACCCAGCGACGATGCCACCGCAAACACGCTCGCCATAGCTATGGGGCTTACGCCGAGAAAATATCCCAACCCAAGTCCGCCAAAACAGGCATGCGTAACGCCACCGGCGATGAACACCATGCGGCGCGTGACGATGTAGGTGCCCACGATGGCAGCTGCCACCCCGGCTATCAGTACACCTAAAAGTGCATTCTGGAAGAAACTGTATCCAAGTATATCGAGCATAACGCTAATTTTGTTTCAGCTCACAAAGGTACATAAAAAACGCGATTTTTTATGCCCGGTGCATAAGAAAAAGATATTCCCTGCCTTGGCTTCCCCCCTCGGAGCATACACCTTACTGCGACGCCACCACGAGCAGCACTAATGCGATGAGCAGAATACTGAGGTCGATAAGCTTCAGCCCTATGTTTTTCTCGCGAAGCACCACCGCTCCATACACAAAGGGCACCAGCACTCCGCCGCGCCTAATCATCGACACCACGCTGATCATCGCATCGGGCATCGAGAGGCAATAGAAATAGGCAAGGTCGGCAGTGGTGAGGAAAATAGCAATGCAGGGAATGGTCCACCGCCAAGTGAAGGGCGTGCGGTCGGCATGGCGGCTGCGTCGCAACACGAAAATCGTAGCCCCCATAATCACCACCTGGTAGAGCGAATACCACGCCTGCACCTCAAGGGCAGGCAGCGAGCGCAGAAGGTGCTTGTCGTAGAGTCCCGACACTGCCCCCATCACCGTAGCACCCATGGCGAGCCATATCCAGCGGCTGTGCTTCAGCGAAAAGCCCTCCTTGCGGCCTATGCGGCTGATGAACAGCAGCGACACGAACCCCAGCACGATGCCCACCCACTGCAGCGCGTTGAGCCGTTCGCCGAAGATGACGAGCGCACCCACGAGCACCAGCACCGGTCGAGTTGCATTGATAGAGCCAACGATGGTGAGAGGCATGTGCTTCATGGCAAAGTAGCCCATAATCCACGACGACAGCACGATAGCCGACTTCAGCAGAATGCGCAGGTGGCTCATGCCGTCGCCGCCAAAGCCCCATGAGCCGTCGATGATGTTGCCCACCACCACCGGGCTCATAAGCAAAGCCCCTATCATGGTGTTGAGCAGCAGCACCACAAGCACATTGTTACCCCGCAGCGAAGTCTTCTTGAAAATGTCGTACACTCCCAAGCACACTGCCGAAAATACCGCCAACGTTATCCACATCTCTCCTCCTCCGGTTTTATTTAAAGCCTAATCTTGATTTAGAATATATTAGTTTATCCATTTGATTCAGAATATGCTTATTTATCAAAAAGCTTCATTTTGATTCATAATGGGCTTTATTGTCAATTCAGAATCTACCACAAAGATAATAACTTTTTTCCACTTCGCACGGCTCATTTTTCTGCTCATTTTTCTGCAAAAAAGCCTTGTTTGCATAACCAATTGACACACAGCTCTCTATCTCCACCTCTGGCAACTTTTTCCCAATGTTTTGGTGCCACTTTTGCAACTTTTCGCCACTATTTCAGTGCCACTTTTGCAACTTTTCGCCACTTTTCCCGAAGCTCGTTCTGCAAAACGAAGCGATTCCACTGCCGGTTGAGAAGGGGCGGTGGAATCGCTTTGTTGTTTAGGAAGCAACATCGGTGGTTGCTGATGCCTTTTGGGGTTGCTCCGGGAGCTTCTACTGGGCTTCGAGGTAGATGACGTGGCTGGAGAGGTCGCAGCCATTCTGCCAGTCGGAGTAGTTGTAGGGAATCTCGATGCCGTTGGTCATCAGGAACTCGCCGGTGAACACTTTGCCGTCCCACTTGAGCGGCTTCTCGTCGATGCGGTTGAGTTCGCGCACGCGGTAGCTCTTGGCGGGGTCGAGTCCTGCCATTGTCACGCGCGGGAAGTGCTGGTTGTAGAAGTGCTCGGTCTTCCACCAGAAGAATACGGCTTTCTGCTTCGATTCATCTACGTACATAAGCGATGCCATGCCCAGATGGTCGTAGGGCGAAATGAGGCGGTAGAGGTCGCCCATTTGCACGATGGGGCGGATCGTCTTGTAGTCGGCGATGGCACGACGGCAGAGGTCTTTCTCGGCATCGCTCATGTTCTTTGGCTGGATTTCCATGCCGAGGCGTGCGCTCATTGCCACGTCGCAGCGATACTTGAGCGGCACGATGCGAGCTGTGGTGTGGTTAGGCGAAGCCGAGATGTGCGAAGCCATGGCGATGGCAGGGAAGAAGTAGCTTGTGCCCCACTGCATATAGACGCGCTGCAAGGCATCGGTGTTGTCGCTCACCCAGAACTCGTCGAAGTAGGGTAGTACACCCCAGTTGGCACGACCGCCACCGCTTGCACACGCCTGAATGGTGAGTTCGGGATATTTTGCGCGGATTCGCTTGCACACGCTTTCAAATCCGCGGTGATACTCAATGTAGAGGTGGCTTTGGTTATCGGCGGTGAGGTAGTTAGAGCCGTGGTTCTTGATTTCCATGTTGGCGTCCCACTTCACATAGTCGATTTCGGGATATTTCGTCATCAAGTCGTCAATCATATCGAAGATGAAGTCTTGCACCTTGGGGTTGGCGAGGTCGAGCACCACTTGTGTTCCGCCACGGCCAAGCTGCAGGTCGCGCTTCGGTGCCTTTATCACCCAGTCGGGGTGAGCCTCAAAGAGTTCGCTCACGGTGTTGCTCATTTCAGGCTCATACCATATTCCGAACTTTATGCCCAGCTTCTTAGCCTCGGCAAGCAGTCCGCCAATGCCGTTGGGCAGCTTGTTTTTATCCACCACCCAGTCGCCGAGCGATGAGTTGTCCTTTATGCGTCGGTATTTGTCGCCAAACCAGCCGTCGTCCATCACGAATAGTTCACCGCCCATTGAGGCGATGTCGGCCATCATCTGGTGCATTTCAGCTTCCTTTATGTCGAGATACACGCCTTCCCAGCTGTTGAGGAGAATTTTACGTAGCTTGTCGCCGTTGGCGAGCTTGTATTTGCGTCCCCACTTGTGGAAGTTACGGCTTGCACCGCTTGCCCCCTCATTGCTGAAGGTGAGAGCGAGAGCCGGAGTGGCAAACGTCTCGCCGGCACGCAGGTGATACTCTGAGTTGTCCTCGTTGATTCCGGCAAAGAAGTGGTGCCAGTCGCTCTCGTCGGTGTCGATGGCGAGGCGGTAGTTTCCGCTGTAGCACAGGGCAGCGCCAATCACGCGTCCGACATTCTCTTGAGCCTTGCCGTCGAGCGAGAACATCACCTCGGCATGGGCAGTGTGGGAGTTGCGCACGCCGTCCTTGTTCTTTATCACCTTCATGCCCGGTTCAAGCGGTTCTTCGCACAGACGAGCCTCGTTTGCCCACTGGCCGTAGAGCGACGAGAGCCACACCGTGCCGCGGCGAATGGGGAGGTAGCCCGATGCAAACTTGCGCAGTGTCACAGGCTTCTTCTTATCGCCGTTTATGATTTCGGTCCATGTTTCAATCATATCCACGGTGCTGTAAGCCTTATAGCACACAGCCACGGTGAAAGGATACACCTTGTCGCGCAGCGTGATGCGGGTGATGGAGAAGTCGGCAGCCGTTTCGGTGGCAACGTCGGCAACCTTCAGGTCGAGCGACATGTTGCCGTCGGCAAAAGTCGCGGCAAGGGCAGCCTCGCGCGAGCAGTCGAGACCGTAGGCAGGATAAGCGTCGTAGCGTGCATCTTCGGTGGCACGGACTACCTCAGCGTCGGCGGCAGCGAGTTTGTTGCCGAAATAGATGAACTTCAGATTCTCGCCCTGCTTGGCTTGAAGCAGCATCGACATTCCCGGAGTGGTAATCTCCACATTCTGAGCCATCACAGTGGCAGCAGTCGCGATGCAGGCGATGAGAGATAGTTTTCGTAGTAGGTTCATAATTTAAATTTGGTTTTTTTAGGTTGATATAAAATATAGACACATTTGGTAGATGCAAAGGTAGTGCAAACCGAGAGAAAAATCAATGAGCTTGCTCGATTGTTTTTCCGAGGTGCAGCCTACTTTATGAAAAGGTAGTGCAAACCGAGAGAAAAACCAATGAGCTTGCCGTTTTCCATCAAATTTTTTTGGGGATTTTGCCGTTTTCCACCAAATTTTTTTTGGCGGATTTGCCGTTTTCCACCAAATTTTTTCAGCCGAAATGCCGTTTTCCACCAAATTTTTTTGGCGGATTTGCCGTTTTCCACCAAATTTTGGCAATACATTGGCTACAAATTGCCGATTTGCACCCGTGGGCTTCAGCCGTCAAGATGCAGCATCACTTCTGCCGCAGCGTGCGATGGCAGAGGTGAAGTGTGTGTGGATATCTATATAATAGAATGTGAACGCAGTGCGTGTGGGCGGTTACACCACCACCTTGTTCTTGCGGTAGTTTTCGCGGAAGAGCTTGGGCGAGCAGCCCTTCTTACGCTTGAAGATGCGGTTGAAGTTCGACACATTATTAAATCCGCAGTCGTAGCAGATTTCAGCCACCGACATAGTGCTATCCACCAATTTACGCGAAGCCACGCCAAGGCGTATATCAATGATATAGTCAGAGATAGTCTTGCCGGTGCGCAGCTTGAAGAAGCGGCTGAAGGCTGTAGGAGTCATTCCCACCATGTCCGACAGCGTCTGCAGTCGAATCTCGGAGCTATAGTTATTGTCGATGTATTCCTCCACCTTCTGCACGCGGCGGCTGTCGCTGCTAATGCGCGAGTGGGCAAACGATGTGCTCGACAGCTCGTGGCTACCCTCAGCCACCGACAGCTCATAGAGAATGCTCAGCAGCTTCACCACGCGGTAGAATCCCGGCTGCGTGTGGGTGATGTCGTCGAGCATGCCATACACTTTCATGATAGTGGGCATATCGAACGCTATGCCGCGGCTTGCCTTGTCGAGCAGCTTGCGAATGCTGGCCAGCTGGTTCTTGCCGAGGAAATTCTCACCGAGCAGGTCGGGGGAGAACTGAATTGTGATTTCGCGAATGCGCGAGTTTTTGCAGCTGCCTTGTTCCCACACATGTTCAAGACCGCTTCCAATCAGGGCGAGGTCGCACTCTCCAAGCTCCTCGATCGAGTCGCCTACCACACGTTGGGCACCCTTGCAGTTTTGCACAAAATTAAGTTCCACCTCATTGTGCTTGTGAATGGGGTAGGTGAAGCTCACCTTATAGCGGTCGATGAGGTAGAAACAGTCTTCCATCTGTAGAGGAGTGATTTCGGTGATAATTCGGCTCATAATTCAGAATAGCATTAGTGTAAATGAAAAAAGTTGTAATCAGGCATTTATGTTAATTGAGCTTCGGGCATGTGCCTTTGCTCAGGTATCAATCAACTTTAGGTGTCACAAAAAATGCCTATACTCGCTGTTTTTTGTAACCATGGCACGATTTCCACTATCAAGAAGTGAAATCCGAGCCTAAGTTACTAATTTTTCTAAAATCCACAAAAAAATTACATATTTTTCAAAAAAAAGTGTGTGGCTCTTTCATTTAAGGAGAAAAA
>ERZ1032130.378-NODE-378-length-11454-cov-4.796561_pt1 | contig 11454 bp, 9 predicted proteins | sample MGYA00517879_ERZ1032130 | MGnify/ENA primary metagenome ERZ1032130 (study PRJEB33719, sample SAMN04262597) | wastewater metagenome | biome: rural village; feature: animal feces; material: feces | host: Bos taurus | place: El Salvador | collected 2012-01-31 ...
AGCAAGTCAGGCACCTGCATGAGTGAAAGAGAGAGAAATATTGAGCAGATAACCGATGAAGAACGGAACTACAATGCAGAAAGCAGCCAAGATATAGAGGAAGATGTGGTTGCTTTTCACACCGATATATTCAGCCGCTTTATGCGATGTAATAAACACATAGAGATAGAAAATATTGATAAATAACCATGGCGTAGGCAAGAGGTTATTTATAATATTGAGAAGGATCAACACGCTGAAATTGTAAATGATGGAGATGTTCACGCGGTTGGCAGTTTCTTTGTTGTTGACCACCGGAGGAAAGAAGCCTGTGAGAATGTAGCTGCAAATGTGATAGGCAAAGAAGTACTTTGCAAAATCGATAATGGCCTTTTGTATGCAATAGGCCAAAGAAGCTTCTTCACGATAGAACATCTCGGCAAATGCAGTGACAGCCAGCACAGCCAGCATAGGATAGAGAACCTTTGATAGCATTAAGCCTACGGGTACACTGTATTTTTTGATGTTGTCCCAGGCATCGGCTGGCGACAGGAAAAGCAGCAATATGTTTTTTGCAAAATTCATATATTGTTATATGTGTGAAGTTTTGTGAGTTGATAATTAGTGGGAGTGATGTTAAACCTGCTAAACGTCAGATTTTGCTCTTTGGCACTGTGGTCTGATACTCTTTCAAGTAAAGAGGTGTGGAATAAGCCACATCTATGTAGTCGTTTTCCCGCACGGCTTTTTCGGCAAGAGCGAGCATTGTGAGTGCTACAGGCTTCACGCCCTCGAAAAAGATAGCGTTTTGGTGGCTGATGATGTCGCGTGCCTTGTCGGAACCATTGCCGAAGAATGCCACTTTGTGAGTGGCGAGAAACTCAGCATAGGAGTTTTCGTCGAGAATGAGCGGTTGGGCGGGCATTACCTCGCGGAGTGCGTTGTCATACACTGCAGTATATACCTCTTTGCGGCGTGCATCAATCATTGGCGCGAAATAGATTTCCTCCTCGAAGAAGTGGCGGAACATCACCTCCACTGTGAGTAGCTTCAGTGTGTTAATGCCAATGAGCGGCACATTAAGCCCGAAGCACAAGCCTTTTGCCTCTGAAAGTCCTATTCGCAGTCCGGTGTAGGAACCCGGACCAAGACTCACAGCCACGGCATCGAGCTTGATTTCGCGTGAAGTGGCATATTTCATCACGCTTTCAATGAAAGAGCTGAGCACTTGTGCGTGATTCTGCCCTTCGTAGTTTTCGTGGTGCTCAAGCACCTCGCCATCGCAAGTGAGCGCCACTGAGCATACGTCGGTAGAAGTTTCTATGTTTAATATGTTTGCCATAATTCTGTTGTCAATTTGAAAAAAATGGTGAAAAAACTCATAAAAAATAGTGCTACATCAAAGGAATGCATAAGGGCAAAGCCAAGTAACGCAATTTTTTTGCAAATTTAGCGTGTTTTTTTCGGGTTTTATTGCCATTGCACTATTTTTTACATTAATTTTGCAAAAAAACTTTCAGATACAATGATATTATCAATGACCGGATTTGGCAAGGCGGTGGTAATCGACAATAATCGCAAAATCACTGCCGAGATCAAATCACTCAACAGCAAACAGCTTGATTTGGCGATTCGTCTTCCACAAGCCTATCGAGAAATTGAGCTTGATTTACGTAATCAGGTTGCCCACTCGCTTGAGCGTGGCAAGGTAGATTTATATATTTACACCGAGGCGATCGACAATGCAAGTGCCGTGAATCTTAATTTGCCGCTTCTCAAGGAGTATAAGGCGCAAATTGAGAGAATGTCGGAGGAACTGAACATTCCTCTGCCGGTGGATTGGTATGCAACGTTGCTGCGAATGCCCGATGCAATCAAGACCGACATCAACGGCACCGACGTAGATGAATCGGAACTGAAGGCAGTCATTGAGGCTGTGGAGAAAGCAATGGAGGCACTCATTGAGTTCCGCACTCAGGAGGGAGCCCGCTTGCAGGCGTTTTTCACCGATAAGATTGCCAATATTCAGGCACTTCTTGGCGAGGTCGATGGCTACGAGGCAGAGCGCGTGGCGAAAATCAAGGGACGCATTCAGGAGTCGCTCAATAAGCTTGAGAGCGTTGACTACGACCAGAACCGCTTTGAGCAGGAGATGATTTTCTACATTGAGAAGCTCGACATCACCGAGGAGAAAATCCGCTTGCAGAATCACCTTAACTACTTCCTCTCCACTATGGAGGCAGGACATGGACAGGGTAAGAAGCTTGGTTTTATCAGTCAGGAGATGGGGCGTGAAATCAACACACTTGGCTCCAAGTCAAATCATGCCGAGCTGCAAAAGGTGGTGGTGCGCATGAAAGACGAACTTGAGCAGATCAAGGAGCAAGTGCTCAATGTGATGTAGTCGATAGTGGTTTTGCCCAACTCTATGTGTAACCAAAAAAATCAAGAAAGATGACACCCGGAAAATCTACCATAATCGGTGAAATCATAAAGAATCCCGATTTGCGACTGGAGTTCTCTATTTCGGCTACCACGCGCGAACCGCGCCGTGGTGAGGTCGATGGCGTGAACTATTATTTCCTCACCACCGAGCAGTTTGAGAAAGCCATCAAGAACGATGAATTGGTGGAATATGAAGAGGTGTATGCCGGCCGATACTATGGCACACTGAAGAGTGAGATCGCTCGGATACAAGCCGAGGGCAAGAATGTGATTCTCGACATTGACGTAAAAGGCGGGGTGAATGTGAAGGAGAAATATGGCGATGCCGCGCTCTCCATCTTCATTCAGCCACCCAGCATCGAAACATTGCGTCACCGCCTGCTCAGCCGCGGTACTGACAGCATCGAGGCTATCAATCAGCGTGTGGGCAAGGCCGCTTTTGAACTGACGTTTGCCGAGCGATTCGACCGTGTTGTGGTGAACGACATTCTTCGCGAAGCGGTAGATGAAGTGGAGAAGATAATAAAGGATTTCGTTAATGCATAGGAGGCTTTCTAAGCTATGAATATCGCGATTTTTGGAGGAACGTTCAATCCCATTCACATAGGCCACGCAATTCTCACTAATTACATCATTGAAAATACCGACATCGACAGTGTGTGGCTTATGGTGGCGAGGCAGAATCCTCTGAAGGAGGGATATGACAAGAGCTATGATATTCATCGCTTGCGCATGACCGAGATGGTGTCGAGCCGCTTGCAAGGTGTGATTACGTCGGGATTTGAGTTCTCTCTCCCCTACCCTTCCTACACAATCAACACTCTTGATGCACTTGCCGGGAAATTCCCTGAGCATCACTTCAGCATTGTGATTGGAGCCGACAACTGGGCGGTTTTCGATAAATGGAAAGACTGGGAGCGTATTATTGAGGACTACGGGGTGATGGTATATCCCCGCCGAGGCTATAATATCAATATCCCGGAAAAGTATGCCGGTCGTGTAGTGGCAATAGATGCGCCAATGATTGAAGTGTCATCGACCTACATAAGGGAAGGCATTGCCAGTGGAAAAGATATGACATTCTTCTTGCCCTACGATGTCTATCACTATATTAAGCGTAACAACTTGTATAAGAATGAAAATGAAGAAAAAACAGTAAGTGAAATTTGAAGCACTGTTGTTCTATTATTAGAACTTCGGGCAGCAACAAAAGCACCTACACCTAAAAACGATATAAAAGATGAGTAACAGCAAATTGAGTCCCAACAGCGTGGCTTTCATCGCAATGTCGGTGGAGTATTGCCATGCGCTTGAGAATGTGCTCGACTTTGAGAGGGAAGATTTCATAGCAAAAATGCTGAAGTTGCTCCCTCGCATATACATGTCGGCTACCGACATTGCCGAGAACCAATTTGAGGAGAACTACTATGCCGAGAGCTATCTTGAGGAAGAAAGCTACGATGCTGTGAAGGAAAACATTGCCCGGCTGCTTGCCGAAGATGATGTTTATCTGGAAGTGTTCATGGACGATATGAAATATTCCGACACCCCGCTCAGTGCCAGCATCTCGGAGAATCTTGCCGACATCTATCAGGCTCTATACAACTTGGCGGCAGGAGTGAAAGATGCTACTAATGAGGCTGCTAATGAGGTTATTGCAAATTGCAAAGCCGACTTTGAGACTTACTGGGGGCAGACTCTGTGTAATGTGCTGCGTGCACTTCATTCACTACGATTCAATCCCGACAAAATCAACTACTAATAAAGATGAAAACTATGATAAAGAACTATGCCGATTCATTGCTGAAATTTCTGGGCGATAGCCCTTGCAATTTCTTTGCTGTAGATACAATTCGCCGCATGCTCAACGAGAATGGATTCAAAGAGCTACATATTGCCGATGACTGGAACCTTGCTTTGGGCGGAGGCAGATACTATGTGGTGAAGAATGATTCAGCCATCTTCGCTTTCACAATGGGTAAGAAGCCCATATCAGAAACCGGAGTGAAGGTAATTGCCGCTCACAGCGATTCACCCTGTTTCCGCATCAAGCCCAATCCAGTGATTAAGGCAGAGAACGGCATTATCAAGCTCAATACAGAGGTGTATGGAGGTCCGATTCTCTACACATGGTTCGACCGTCCGCTCTCGGTAGCCGGACGTGTGATTCTGCGAGGGACTGATGCCTTGCACCCGGTGACACGCCTGTTGCGTATCGACCGCCCTATCCTTGTGATTCCGCATCTTGCCATACACTTCAACCGTGCCGTGAATGAGGGAAATCCGCTCTCGAAGCAGAAGGATATGCTTCCGCTGCTTGCCCGCGTCACAGAGTGTGCCGAGAAAGACAATCTGCTTGTGAATCTTGTGGCAAATGAACTTGGTGTGGAGGTGGGCGATATACTCGACTTCGACCTTATGCTATATGATTGCGAGCGCCCATGCTATGTGGGACTTAACAATGAGTTTATATCTTCGGGACGAATCGATGACTTGAGTATGGCGCACGCAGCCATTATGGCAGTGATTGAGGGTACCGATGAGGAAACTACAAAGATAGCTGCCATCTTCGACAACGAGGAAACGGGCAGCGGTACCAAACAGGGTGCTGCATCGCCTGTGCTTGCCAATATCATTCGCCGCATCAATGCAGTTGCCGGTGGCACAGAGAGCGACTTTTTCAAGGCTATTGCAAAGTCGTTCATGGTTTCTGCCGACAATGCCCATGCTTTCCACCCAAATTATGCCGAGAAATACGACCCCACCAATCACCCTTCGCTTGGCGGAGGTCCGGTGATAAAGATAAATGCAAATTGCAAGTATATGACCGATGCACACTCGGCTGCAATCTTCCGTGCACTGTGTGAGGAAGCCGGAGTGCCGTTCCAGTATTTCGTGAACCACTCAGATGTTGCCGGAGGCTCCACACTTGGCAATATCCTCACTTCGCAAATCGACATAGAGGGTGTAGATGTGGGAAATCCGCTGCTTGCCATGCACTCGGTGCGTGAACTGGGTTCAGTAGATGACCATAATGCTATGACTACAGTTTTTGTGCACTTCTTTAGCTAAGAATTGGCAAATTCGAGCTTTTTGCGGCTCGTGCTTGCTTTTCTTGGTGAAAATTACTATATTTGTGAGAAGAAATGTATATATAACCCAAAATAATCAATTATTTCAACAAAATGGAAGACTTAGAATTATTGAAAACAGTTACCGCCAAAGCCCAGACGTGGCTTGGCGAAGGCTACGATGAAGAAACAAAGGCAGAGGTGAAAAAAATGCTCGAAAACGAGGATAAGACCGACCTCATCGAATGTTTCTATAAAGATCTCGAATTTGGTACAGGTGGTCTCCGCGGTATCATGGGTGTCGGTTCAAACCGTATGAATATCTACACTGTGGGTGCTGCCACTCAGGGTCTTGCCAACTACTTGAAGGACGCTTTTGCCGATATGGAGCAGATTTCGGTTGTCGTTGGTCATGACGTTCGTAACAACAGCCGTCTCTTTGCTGAGATTGTTGCCAACATCTTCTCCGCCAATGGCATCAAGGTCTATCTTTTTGAAGGCTCTCGCCCAACTCCTGAAATGTCGTATGCAATTCGCTTGCTCGGTTGCCAGAGTGGTGTAATCATCACAGCTTCGCACAACCCCAAGGAGTATAACGGCTATAAGGCTTACTGGAACGACGGTGCCCAGATGGTGGCTCCGCACGACACCAACACTATTGACTATGTGAATAAGATAAAGAGCGTTACTGAGGTGAAATTTGAGGGTAATAAAGACCTTATCCAAATTGTCGGTGAGGATATTGACTCTCAGTATATTGCCGAGATCAAGAAGCTTTCGCTCAGCCCCGATGTGATTGCAAAACACCACGACTTGAAGATCGTCTATACGCCTATTCACGGTACAGGTAAATATCTCATTCCGCGTTCGCTCAAGAACTTCGGATTCACAAATATTATCAGCGTGCCCGAGCAGGAGCTCCAGAGCGGAGACTTCCCCACTGTAGATTCTCCTAACCCCGAGAACGCTTCGGCTATGGCAATGGCTATTGCCAAGGCTAAGGAGGTAGATGCCGACATCGTTATGGCTTCTGACCCCGATGCCGACCGCATCGGTGTGGTTATCAAGAATACCAAGGGTGAGTATGAGCTGGTTAATGGTAACCAGATTGTGATGATCTTCCTCTACTACCTCATGGCACGCAACAAGGAGCTTGGTAAGCTCACCGGCAACGAGTATATCGTGAAGACTATCGTTACTACCGACACTATCAAGTCGATTGCCGAGAAGCAGAACATCAAGCTCTACGACGTATTCACCGGCTTCAAGTGGATTGCAACTGTGATGCGTGAGAACGAGGGCAAGGCTCGCTACCTTGGTGGTGGTGAGGAGAGCTACGGCTTCCTTGCTGAAGACTTCGTTCGCGACAAAGACTCAGTTTCGGCTATCTCGCTCATGGCTGAGATTGCAGCTTGGGCAAAGGAGAAGGGCTTGGATATGAATGCTATGCTCATCGACATCTATATGACCTACGGCTACTCGAAGGAGAAAGGCGTATCGCTTGTGCGTAAGGGCAAATCGGGTGCAGAGGAGATTCAGGCTATCATGAAGCAGTTCCGCGAGAATCCTCCAAAGTCAATTGCAGGATCGCCGGTTGTTACAGTGAAGGACTTCGCTACACTTGAGCAGAAGAACATCGCTGCAGGCACTGTAGAGAAGCTTGTGATGCCTACAACATCTAACGTGCTTCAATACTACACCGAGGAGGGAACTAAGATCTCAATTCGTCCTTCGGGAACAGAACCTAAGATCAAGTTCTATATCGAGGTTCACGGCACACTCGAGTCAGCCGAGAAGTACGATGAGACCAATGCAGCAGCCGAGGCAAAGATTGCCCAGATTTGCAAGGAGCTTGGCATCGACTAATCAGCAGTGAAAATAAATCTAAAGGGTGGAAACAATCGAAAGTGGTGGTTTCCACCCTTTTTCCACCCTTTTTGTTTGTGTTAATTTGTATTTAAAAATTCGGGGGGGGGTAAAATTGAGGAAATATAGCTATATTTGTAGCCGATTTTTAAGAATGCACTTTGCCACTATGGTGGCTGACTGTGAATGTTGATTGAGAACTTTAATTATGAAACGCATATTATTATCTGTAATCGTTCTTTTTGCCGTGGCACTGTGTGTTATGGGGGATACGCTGAAAGGTCGCATCATTGATGCCGAAACCAAGGACCCGATTGAGGGTGCATACGTCTATATAAAGCAAAAGCACGAAAGCATGACAGTTGGCAGTACCACTTCGAGCGACTCTTTAGGCTGCTTTTCGGGACATGCCTACATGCTTCGCACTACGGTTGAAATATCAGCTATTGGATACTACGACAAGCGTGTGAATGTGGCTTGCAGCGAGGATACGGCTTTAAATCATCTTGGCGACATTGAGATGAAGCCAAACACTAAGATACTCCGGGAGCTAAAAGTAAGGGCGAAGATGAAGCGATTCACATTACGTGGCGATACTATTGTCTTCAATCCCGAAGCGTTCAGCCTTGAAGAGGGCGAGCGTCTTGATGCTCTGCTCAAAAAACTGCCCGGAATGCAGTTGAACGGTGATGGCTCTCTGTCTTGGAACGGTCGCCCTGTTCGCTTGCGCATGAATGGCAACAACACGCTCTCCGACAATCTTATCGGTCAGCTACCGGTGGAGGCTGTTCAGGAAATAAAAGGATATGACAAACAATCGGAGTTTGCCGAGCGCACAGGAAATGACGACGGCAAGAGTGAGCAGGTACTTGACATAGTAATAAAAAAGGGTTGGCTCGACAAGTGGTATGGTGAGGTTTCGGCAGATATTACTACTAAGGCAAATTATGCTGGCAACTTGCGCACGAATCGACTTAGCGACAGCGACCCACTGATGGTATATGCCCGAGTCGGCGATGACGACATGATGTATAAACCCTACGGCTTCTCAGGCAGATTCGGAATGGGAGGTTCGCGCATAAGGCAGCAGATGGGAGCCGCCGGGTATCAACACTCGTGGAATCCCGCGTTTGAGGGTTGGAAAAACCGAAGTAGATGGGACGTGACCGGATTTTTCAATCACTACGACGATAGAAGCAAAACCGAGACGCGCAAGGAGACTTTCCTCGATGGTGCTGAATCGAATATGTCGCAGTCGGTCGTGTCGGAATATGAACATGCAATTGAAACACCACTGAATTTCAGCTCATTTTTGAATCTCAACCCAAACACAACACTATCTATTAGAGCTGATGCAAAATACAATCGCTCAATAAAAGACTCGGAAACCAACAGCACTTCGTGGCTCAACGATGAAGCTGAAACTAAAGTCAATGATACACGCTATTTAGCTACAAGTCGGAAAGAGGGAGCGGCAGCTAAATTGCTAATCACAGGCAAGCATTTTTTTGCAAAAAACATTGTGGGAATTGGTGCAAACCTTAAATACGACGACTATAACCGCTCGTCGCTAAGCAATAACACTTATAATTATTATACGGGCGATGGCACTGTGGCAGATGAGTTGCGAACAACCGATGGCAAGACTCGCAATTTAGCAGCCGGAATATTTGCAGACGTTTCGATGTGGCTGTCGAAACAATTTATGATAGAAGCATCTTATTCGTTTGATTACAACAATGACAAGGAAAAGTCTGCTGCAATGCTCAATGACGCCATCGACCGCAATAACACCTTTCAGTCGCGGCTAAGTGCCATTGGCAACCTGTTATCAATTGACGGAACATGGAAAGTGGGCAAATTCATGGTGATGCCGAGCATAGAATTAGAGACAAAGCACGAAAAAATGGACTATTGCCGTGGTGCTCTTGATACGGCAGCTGTGCGCAACACAGTCTTATTCACCCCTATTCTCTCGTTTCAATGGAAAAAGAGCAATGCCAATTCTCTGCGTGGCTCGATAAAGCTGCTAAATACGCAGCCTGAGATTTTGAGCAGCCTTGACTACGTTGACGACTCTAATCCACTCTATGTCATCGAAGGTAATTCAGGTCTGAAATGCTCAAAGAAACTTAAAGGTGAGCTTACATACGTCGTAATGCTACCTAAAAACGAACAGATGCTGACTCTGGGAGTAGATGCCGCAAAAGATTTCGACCCTATTGGCAACGTACTCTACTACAACTCAACTTCGGGAGGCTACCGCTCACGCAGTGAAAACATGAAAGGTGGCGTTTCGTTGGGTGGAACCATTGATTATTCATTGACGGTGAAGAATGTGGATATTTCAAACAGAATAAAAATCAAGAATACTTCCACTTATGGCCTTATGACTATAGTAGATGGCATAGATGAGCGCACTCTGACAAGCCAAAAGGTTACTTCGTTTGCCTATGAGCCATCTGCAACCTACCAAATAGGGAATTTCAAGCTTGATGTTGATGGCAGTTTCACCCTAAAGAATAATCGCTATAATGAGGGCGATGTTTCGAAATTCAACATCTACCAATATTCACTCAATGCTGATGCAGGATATAAGGTTGGTATTTTTGAGTTTAAGCTTTGCCCTGAGTTCTATGGCTACAAAGGCTACAATACACCTCGGTTCAATCGCGATTTCCTTGTACTCAATGCCAAGGCAATCGCGCGGCTGATGAATAAGAAACTCACCCTCACTGTTGCTGCTAACGATATTTTCAACTCACAGACTTTCCAAGATGCCAGCGAAACAGTAGATGGGCGCAGTGAGGAGTTTACCGACTATCTGCACAATTATGTGCAGTTTTCTGTGAGCTACAAATTTGATGCGAAATGATTTTGCATTGATGCGAAAAGGAGCTATTGCTTGGAGACAAAAAAATCACCCCTGCTTCGATTGAGGCAGGGGTGATTCTCATTTTATGGTTGGAATCATCACTTAGTCGGCTATGAGAGGCTGCAAGCGCGAAATCAGCTCGTTGCCAAGGGCTGTCTTGGCAACGATGTGGTCGAGAATGGCTGTGACGAATGGATTGCTCTCGAAGTCGCCACGCACCTGTTCAAAATCAAGCTCCTTCTCTATGCGTGAGCCGTCGGCGCCGAATCCGGTCATTGAAGCCAGTGAGAACTCCTTCCGGGCATCGTCATATACCTGTCGGTCGAGTCCAACGACTGCCTCTTTCCATTTCTCCACGATATCCACAACATCGGCAGCCGTTATCTGCTCAGGCTGTATGCCATAGAACTGTTCCAAATGGTTGTAAACCCAGGTCCATTCATAGGTGTAGTAGTTGCGGTGCAGGCGCTCAAACTCGGCATTCATCGACTTCAGTTTGTTCAATTCGCCACATTCAATCTCGGCAACCATATTGTCGATTTCGCTTTTAGGAGCGATAAGTCCTGAAATATCCACCCATTCTCCGTCGCCGATAGGAGTGTCGGGAAGGAGGCGGGCGCGAATCTCATCGTTGCTCTTGAAATTGATGGCTTCGAGGCGCTTTATCACGGAGTTGCCCATGAATTTATGTATGGCTGTGGTGTAGAAAGAGATGCCGTTGAGCAGTGATGAGTTGCGAATTTTTGTGCCTTGGAATGCGTAGATGTCCGACAGTTCTCCCGATGCCTTGCGTAGATTCTTTAGCAGCGTCAGTCCCTTCATCATCTTCTGCACGGTATAGGGGCTGAGCAGGTTATAGTTGATGAAGTCGAGGCGGTGTGAGTCGGTACGGTTGTCGCGTTTTGGCCATTTCTGGGCATCGCGGATTGTGCCTACACTGCGCAGGTTTACGCCCGGAACGAGGTAGGTGGAGTTGTTTTGCTCAATGAGATAAGAGAATGGAAGATTAGAGGTGTCGGCGTGGTGCACGTGACGTCCCATCACCAGAGAGAAAGCCCCTACACGAGCCGGCCAGAGAATGTAGGAGTCGGAGGTGGTTTTTGCCCCACGCTCCATCACACCCTGGTGAATCGGTCCGAGTTTATACATGTGGTTGCTTTGGTTAGAGCCTGAACCGGCATTCATGAATGAGAACATACCTGCAATGAGCAGTGTGGA
>ERZ1032130.379-NODE-379-length-11450-cov-5.059939_pt1 | contig 11450 bp, 13 predicted proteins | sample MGYA00517879_ERZ1032130 | MGnify/ENA primary metagenome ERZ1032130 (study PRJEB33719, sample SAMN04262597) | wastewater metagenome | biome: rural village; feature: animal feces; material: feces | host: Bos taurus | place: El Salvador | collected 2012-01-31 ...
CGAGATCTACACTCTTTCCCTACACGACGCTCTTCCGATCTTAAGATATGTCATTTCGTGCGACACGAGGATAATGGTGCTGTGGCGGGCATAATCGGAGATAATATCATAGAGATGCGCCTCAAAACGCTTGTCGATGTAGCTCAAAGGCTCATCGAGAACCACCACCTCGGGATTGGCAATCAATGCACGCCCGAGCAGCGTGCGCTGAAGCTGACCGCCCGACAAAGCCCCGATTGGACTGCGGCGGCGGTCGTCCATACCCACCAGCCGGAGCATGGCATCGGCACGCTCGGTCTCCTCACGGCTGAAACGGCGCATCAAGGTGCGTTCGCCGAGCAAGCCGCTCAGCACCACATCTTCCACAGTGATGGGGAAACGGCTGTCAATCATATTCTTCTGAGGAAGATAGCCTATTTTCAACTGCTTCACCACCTCACCGCGACTGCGGAACGTCACCTTGCCGCACGTGGGCTTCACAAGCTGCAAAATCACCTTCAGCAGCGTAGTCTTACCGCCGCCGTTGGGCCCCGTGACAGCCACGAAGTCGCCCTCATCGACGGCAAAATTCACATCGTGCAGAGCAAAGCGGCTGTCGTAAGCCACACTCACATCACTCAGCTCAATCATATTCTTCTGCGGCAAGTGCATAATCGTTTTTATTTAGAGCATAAGCGATATTCCTTAATTCCTCCTCCCACTCATAGTTCATGGGATTGATAGTCACAAGTCGCGCCCCAATCTGCTCATTTATCGACGCAATCTGGCGCGTGTCAAACTCCTTCTGGTAGAAAAATACCTGCGCCCCACTGCTGCGTGCGGCATCAATCTCCTCCTTGAGATGCGCCACAGGAGCCTCCTTGCCATTATATTCCAGGCTTATCTGCGTCAGCCCATAGTCGCGAGCAAAATAGCTCAGCGATGGGTGCCACACAAGAAACGTGCGCGACGACACCTCACTAAGCACTTGGGCAAGCTCGCGGTCGAGAGCCTCAAGATGCGCCTTCAGCGTGGCAAAGTTGCGGTCGTAGTCGGCCGTGTGATTAGGGTCAAGCTCCACAAGTGCATCGTGCATATTTCGCGCGATAATCACGGCATTCCGTGCCGACGTCCACGTGTGAGGGTCGATTTCATGAGAATGTCCATGCTCCTCGCAGTCGTGTCCGCCACGAATCACGGGCACATCTTTCGAGTTGTCGTAGAGCTTCAGTTCAGGATTCTCCTGCTTTGCCTTCTCCACTATTGCAAGCTCAAAGCCGATGTTGCCAATGCAAAAATATGCCTCACTTTTCTCAAGATTCATCAAGTGGCGCATACTCGGCTCGTATGCCTCGGGATTACTACCCTGTGCAAGCAGACACACCACCTTGAAGTGGTCGCCCACAAGCTGCTCAAGCAGATAGCGCTGCGGCTGAATGCTCACGGCAATAATCCTCTCATCGCCACCCTTGCCACCGCACGACACCATAGCAAGCAGCATCGCCGCAGCCATAGTTGCCACGGCAATTCCCGACAGAAATATGTTTTTAATCTTCATCATTTTAGTCAATTTGCGTGTGTGTTTGTTCCAAGGATTCAAGCTTCCACCTCGGGCGAAGCAGCCTCCTTGTGCTCCTCAGGCACCGGAATCTCGGCATGCTCTTCAGTAGCAGGCTTCTCTGTAGCCTCCTTATGCTCCACAATCACCTCGGCATCGGCAGTCGATGGCTTGTGTGAGTGGAGCTTCACCTTCACCTCATCAAAGCCCACTCCATACACACCGTTCACATTGGCTTGCGTCACAAAAGCGTCCTTGTCGATCGACTTAATAATACGGAAAATAGTCACCGACTCAATTTTGCGGCACATCACTATGAGCATTTTCACATCGCGCTTGGTGTACCACCCGGTGCCATGCAGCAAAGTGCAGCCACGGTGAGCCTCATTGTTGATGCTGTTGGCTATCTCCTCCCATTTCTCGGAGATGATGGTAAATTGCACCGCCTGGCGGTTGGTGTTAATCACATAGTCGCACACAAATGCCACTACAAGCAGAATCACAAAGCCATACACTATCTTGTCGATGCTGTGGAAAAGCAGATAGCTGCTCGATATGATAAACACATCGGTGTAGAGTATCATGCGCCCTATAGTAACATTGGTCTTCTTCGACACCATCGCCGCCACAATATCAGTGCCGCCGGTGCTTCCGTTGTGTATGAATGCAAGTCCCACTCCAAGTCCGCACATTATCGAACCGAGAATGATATTCATAAACGGCTGATTATTGACAAACGGCTGGGGGAACAGCGGCTGCATGATTCCGAAGAAAAGACTTATCACGCTGAAGCCAAACACCGTGCGTATCACAAAGGTGCGTCCCACCACGCGGAATGCCATCAGCAACAGCAGCACATTGAGCGAGTAATTGGTGATTGCCACCGGAATACCAAACTTGAAATAGACCAGCGATGAAACACCCGCCAATCCACCACTCACCACCTTTTCAGGCAGAATAAAAGCCGTAAAGCCAAACGCATAGAGAGCCAAGCCCACGACAATCATAAAATAGTCCTTCAGTTGGTGAAGCAACTCTTTCTTGTCACTTATAAGAGCCATATCGTTTTAAGTCCTTTCAAAGAAAAAAATTTACATTTATGCCTCGCTTGCGAGCCAAAACCCGTAATTCTTCGCGAAAAGCGATGCTAAGGTAGCAAATTATCGCGAGAATACAGCGTTTTTTTGCAACTTTATTCTAATTTTTACAAATGCTGCCCGGTATTCCCCTCATAATCTGCCCGGTTAGCCTCTATCTGCCCGGTGTCCGGCTAAGCAACGGGTCGATTTGCTCTACTATCGCCGGAGCGCCCACAAGCACCGACACATTGCGGTCATCTCTGAAGTGCACCACCCGCGCACCGGCCTCCTCGGCAATCAGCAATCCGGCACACACGTCCCACTCATGCAGATTCATCTCCCAATAGGCATCAAGGATTCCGGCAGCTACATAGCTGATATCCACCGCAGCCGAGCCAAGTCGGCGCAGTCCGCGCACCAAGGGCAGCACACGAGCCACATTGTCCATGTTGTTGTCGGGATTCACGTCCTTATCCACCGGGAATCCGGTCGATACCACAGCCTTGTGTATGTCGGTGTTGGCAGTGACAGAGATGCGGTTGCCATTCAAGTAGGCACCCTCGCCACGCACGGCATGAAACAGCTCATTCAGATAGGGAGCAAGCACCACGCCCACCACCGTCACGCCACGATGCCTGATGCCAATCGACACACAGTGCATCGGCAAGCCGGCATTATAGTTGGTGGTGCCGTCAACGGGGTCGATTACCCACTCATACTCACTCTCGCGCCTCTCGGACCCCGATTCCTCCGAGAGAATGGAGTGCTCAGGATAATGCTCATGCACATAGCCTATTATGGCAGCCTCCGAGAGTTTGTCGGCCACCGTCACAATATCGCTGTCGTTGAGCTTGGCAGTGGCGTTGAGATTAGCAGTGCGGAAGTGCTGAAGCTGGATTTTCCCTGCCAGCCGCGCACACTCTATCGCATCAAGCAATAATTGGTCGTGTTCCATAATATAAAAATTCTTTATTGTAGATTTGTCGAAATTTCTTGTTCACCAATGTGATGCCTCGCCACTCCCTCCTGGAGACAGTCTTAATAATGGCACCACATCTTCATATATTATTCTTTACAGCTTGATTGCTTCTCTATCTGCCCTTTTTCAAAGCTTCTCCTCAATGGGAATCTGACGCTTAAACACCTCTTTAAACGAAATCAGCGACTCTGTGCGCACCGATACCAGATTCTGCAACTTATCGTGGATAATCTGCAGCAAGTGGCTGTTGTTGTGGGCATAGAGCTTGATGAAAATATCATATTTTCCGGTGGTAAAGTGGCACTCCACCACCTCTGGAATATCTTTCAGCTTCTCAATCACCTCATCAAATTTCGACGGGTCGCTAAGCATGAATCCCACGTAGGTGCATGTCTCATATCCCACCGATGCAGGGTCGATAAGCGACTCCGAGCCCTTAATCACGCCAAGGCTCTGCATCTTCTGTATGTGCTGGTGGACTGCCGCCCCCGACACATTACATTCACGTGCTATTTCAAGGTAAGGTTTACGTGCATTCATTGAAAGCATTTTCAGAATCTTATAATCCAATGAATCTAACTGTGAATTTGCCATGTGACAAAATATTTTATTTTTATTATTCAACAAAAAGGGTTAACTTTGCTCGCAGATGCACGAAAATCCGATATCCTAATACCCGGATTTCCAGTCTCTGCATATTAGGCACATAAAGGTAAGCATATTTTTTCGTTTACGGTTAATTTAATCTATTAATTTTTTAAAAATGACATTTATTTTCAAAGAAATCGCTCCACACAGCCCTTTTCTCAGCAATATAAAAGCCCTCTACGAGTCGGCTTTTCCTCCCGATGAGCGTAGAGATTTTGCTCAGGTTGAGCAACTTCTGGCTCAAAATCCCCACTTTAAAATTCGCGTGATTTTTGAAATGAACTCCTGTGCCTTCGCAGCATTCCTCTCCTACTGGAATTTCGGCTCGTTCTCCTACATAGAGCACCTTGCCGTGATGCCGGTTGTGCGCGGCAACGGACTCGGGCACAAAATCATGAACGACTTCTTCGCATCGGTGGGCAATCGCGTACTGCTCGAGGTGGAGCCGCCCATCGACACCATCACGCGCAAGCGAGTGGCTTTCTACGAATCTCTCGGAATGACACTGTGGGACGATTTCCACTACATTCAGCCACCCTACGCTCCGCATCTCAATGCCCTCGAGCTGCGACTGATGACACACGGCACATTCACACGCGACGACCTCACAGCCGCCGTAGCCACCCTGCACCGCGAAGTCTATGGCGTAACCCAATAAAAAACTCACCCTCTCTCCACTCTCACCTCTTACCTCTTACCTCTCACCTCTTACCTCTTACCTCTCACCCCTCACCCCTGACCTCTTACCTCTCACCTCTTACCTCTTACCTCTCACCCCTCACCCCTGACCTCTTACCTCTTACCTCTTACCTCTCACCTCTCAAGAAAGCCTTTTCCCTGAAAACATCTCATGCATCGCCTCAAGGCGTCGAAGCGTACCCTCGCCATAGCGAGCCATCTGCGAGTGCACCTGCTCATAGATGCGCGCAGGAGCTATGTGCGACTTCGAGAAGAAATTATCGGCATAGCACACAAGCTTCTCCTCCACCGTTAGCGGCAACATATCAACCGCAGGCAGCGGAAGCCCTTGCTCACGTATCTCATCGGCAGTGACTCCGGCACCTATGTGCCTCTCACACACCAGGGCATGCCGCGGAAGCCCTTCCTCAAGCAGCATAGCCTTTCCTATCAGCCCATGGCGCAAATATGGCTCAGTGCCAAAGCAGTATATGCCCGGCGCATTAGTGCGGCAAATGCCCACATCGTGCAGCATCGCCGCCTCCCACACAAAGTCTCTATCAACGGCAACAGCCGACTCGTCGGCAAGCTGCAATGCCAGCTCCGCCACTTGTCGGCTGTGTATCGTCAATAGGTTGTAGGCATCACTGCCCTTTGTGTAGTATTTCTCAATTATCTTGTCAAAATCTACCATCACCCATCTATTGCCGCTTTAGTCAAGCACCATAACCCAGTTGTGAGTGTCGGGCTCATCGCCAAGCTGTATGGCACGCAGGTGATTATAGAGCTGCGTAGTCACCGGGCCCGGCTGTCCGTCCTTGGCAATAATGTACTTCTTGCCGGTGTCGATGTCGTGAACCTCGCTAATCGGGGCAGCCACTGCGGCTGTTCCGCACTCTGCGGCTTCCTCCACTCCTTCAAGCTCCTCAAGAAGCATCAGGCGGCACTCCACTTCGAGTCCCATATCCTTGGCTATCTGCTGAAGGCTCATATTAGTGATTGAAGGCAGAATCGAACCCGACTTCGGGGTGATATACTTGCCCTCCTTGATTGCGAAGAAGTTGGCTGGTCCACACTCATCAATGTATTTTTTCTCTTTCGGGTCGAGATAGAGCACTGCCGAGTAGCCGTTTTTCTTAGCCATTTCGCCGGCTGTAAGACTTGCGGCATAGTTTCCGCCCACCTTCCAACGTCCGGTGCCGCAAGGTGCTGCGCGGTCGTATTCGCGATAGATAGCCACCTTCGTAGGCTTGAAGCCCTCCTTGAAGTATGGTCCTACCGGAGTTACAAATATCAAGAAAAGATATTCGGTTGCAGGCTTCACTCCCACCTGTGCCGACATTCCTATCTCGAGCGGACGAATGTAGAGCGACGAGCCGCTGCCGTAAGGCGGAATAAAGCGCTCGTTGAGCTTCACCACCTTCTCAACCATCTCGCGGAATTTTTCCATAGGAAGTGGCTCCATCTTGATGCCCTCGGCACTGCGCTGAATGCGTTTTGCATTCTCCTCAAGACGGAAGATGCGTATCTTGCCGTCTTTGCCCTTGAATGCCTTCAAGCCCTCAAAGATCTCCTGTCCATAGTGCAGGCAGGTGGCTGCCATGTGTATGTTAAGGTACTCCGAGTCGGTTACTTCCACTTCGCCCCATTTTCCGTCTTTATACGCGCATCGCACGTTGTAGTCGGTCTTCATGTAGCCAAACGATAAGTTCGACCAGTCGATTGTAGTGTTGTTGTCCATTTTCTTAATATTTTGTGTAATTAATTTTCCTGTTTCATATTTTGCACCGCTCTATGCATCAACACTGTTGGCTAAAGTGCCACTTTTTGCGTCACATTGCCTATCTTCACTATGTAGATGCCTCGTGCATTTATTTTCAGTTCCGATGTGCCCGGGTTAAGCACCGACTGCGACACAAGCTGCCCCAAGATGGTAAACACCTTCACCTGCACTCGGTGTGGCGTGCGCACCACTATCGCGCCATTTTGGCTGAAAATCTCCACTCCATCGCTCTGCCGCGGGTCGTTCAGGCTCGGCACGCTTACCGTGTGCGTGGTTTCGCGCCACTGCATCTGTGCAGCAGCGTCGCACCACGGCATCATCATTGCCGACAGGGCCACAGTCAGTATCAATAGAATCTTTCTAAACATTTTCCTCTTTAATTGCGCTTTAGTTATTGCAAAGTTACACCAACCCATTGGTAAAAACAAATAAAAACCAGCGAAAGTTATGCCATTCGCCCGGCGAAATCGGCATAATCCCGGCATTTCTTCATCGCACAGCCCATTTCAGCGAACTGTAGCCTCAACAGCTTCTCTGTGCCTTACACCTCCTCACCCAGATCGTCATACTTCTGGAAGAGAAAATCATTGTAGGGGAAACGCTGGGTGTGGATAATCTTCGCCTTGGCATAGAGTAGCTGCTTCAGCTCCTCAATATTGCTGCGGTTCTTGGCTGAGATAAACACGCAGTTGTCGTGCAGTTTTGCCATCCACGTAGCCTTCAGCTCTTCGAGCGGTATATTCTCGCGGGTGCGTGGCGTGAGGTCGTCATCGTCCTTCTTCACATAGGTGAAAGCGTCAATCTTGTTGAACGCCACTATCATTTCCTTGTTGGCTGCATCACACACTTCATTCAGCGTCTTGTTCACCACTTCTATCTGCTCCTCAAATTGTGGGTGCGAGATATCCACAAGGTGCACAAGAATGTCGGCATCGCGCACCTCGTCGAGCGTTGTCTTGAACGACTCCACCAGATTGGTGGGCAATTTTCTTATGAATCCCACGGTGTCGGTAAGCAGAAATGGCAGATTCTCTATCACCACCTTTCGGCATGTAGTGTCGAGCGTAGCAAAAAGCTTGTTCTCGGCAAACACTTCGCTCTTGCTAAGCAGGTTCATAAGCGTGGACTTTCCCACATTCGTATAGCCCACAAGGGCTATTCGCGTGAGCTTGCCGCGATTCTGGCGCTGAATGGTCTTTTGCTTGTCGAGTCCGCGCAAGCGCTCCTTCAAGAGCGTGATTTTGTCAAGAATAATTCGGCGGTCGGTCTCAATCTGCGTTTCACCCGGTCCGCGCATACCTATACCACCACGCTGGCGCTCGAGGTGAGTCCACATTCGCGTCAGTCGAGGCAGAAGATACTGATATTGCGCCAGCTCCACCTGCATCTTGGCATTGGCAGTCTGCGCACGCTTGGCAAAAATATCGAGAATAAGGCTGGTGCGGTCGAGCACCTTCACTTTCACCTCCTTCTCAATGTTGGCAACCTGCTTTGGGGTGAGGTCATCGTCGAAAATCACCAGCCCCACCTCATTTTCCTCAATATATTGCGCTATCTCCTCAAGCTTGCCCTTTCCCACAAATGTCACGCGGTTGGGCGCGTCCATGCGTTGCAAGAATTTCTTCACCGTCTCCGCTCCTGCGGTATCGGCCAAGAAAGCAAGCTCATCGAGATATTCATTAGCCTTTGCTTCGTTTTGCGCAGGGGTGATAAGACCCACTAAAACGGCCTTCTCACTCTCTGCCTCATTAATTATGTGACCTTCAATCATATTTTTTCCGTTATTTTGTGCAAAGATAGTGCAAATCGAGCGCAAAGCAATAAGCTCGCTTAATTGTTTTGCCGAGATGCAGCCTATTTTATACAAATTTACACATAAATCACGAGATTTATGCACCATCACCTCGCATAACTTGCATTTCCGTTCACTTTTTCGTAAGCATCCGAGATAAGCCGTCCGCCGATGATTGAATTGCAGCACTATGGGCGACGGTTGAATGGCTGTGGTGCGCGCCGATTAGGTACGCTGCTAAGTGGATATTGTGGCAGGCTGAATACAAGGTAAGCATAAATGACCAATGGCGTACCTCCCATAATGGGTGCACGCCATTGATTAATATTGGTAGTTTATCGCTATGTCAGCAAGTAATTAATCCTTGTTCAAGTTTACGCGCTTGAATGCGGTCACTGTGAGTGTAGCGCTCTGCTTCTTCAAGTAAGTAGCGATATCCATAGTGTTGTCGGATACAAACTCTTGCTTGAGCAAGCAGTTCTCCTTGAAGAACTTGTTGAGACGACCCTTTGCAATGTTCTGGATCATTGTCTCGTTCAAGTTAGCCGACTTCTCAGCTGTTACGTCAGCGATGATTTTCTTCACTGCCACTACATCATCAGCTGTAATCCAGCCCTTAGTCTGGTTCGACTCCATGTGAGCCTCGCTGTCGAAGTGAGCAGGATTGAAGCCTGCCTTCTTGATAGCAACCTCTACTGCCTTCTGGATTTGCTCCTGACGAGTCTTATCTACAGCTACATTATACTCTGAGTCCTTAACCTCCTGCGGCATACTGTCCTCATCGAGTGCGATAGGATTCATTGCTGCTACCTGCATAGCCACTTCCTTACCTACGTGTGCATCAGCGAGTTTCTCGTTGAATGCTACGATAGTAGAAAGCTTGTTGCCGAAGTGGTTGTAAGCTGTTGCCTGTACGCCCTCTACAAACTCGTAGGCGCCAAGCTCCATCTTCTCACCTGTCTTACCAATCTCCTCAACGATGAGATCTGAAATCTTGCGACCCTCAATCTCCACGTCCTTAAGCTCGTCGATGTTCTTTGCCTTTGCAGCCATTGCTGCTGCAAGAATCTTCTTGGTGAGTGCCACAAAACCCTCGTTCTTTGCAACAAAGTCGGTCTCACACTTGAGAGCTACGATTGCTGCAAATCCCTCAGCTGCATCTGCGAGTACGCAACCCTCCGATGCCTCACGGTCCTCACGCTTTGCTGCTACTGCCTGACCCTTCTTACGAATGATCTCAATTGCAGCGTTCATATCGTTGTTTGCCTCAGCCAAAGCCTTCTTGCAATCCATAAGACCGGCACCGGTCATTGCGCGAAGCTTGCTGATATCTGCCATTGTAACTGCCATAGTTCTAATGTATGGTTTTAGTCGTTAAAAATAATTTTCTGTTTACTATTCAATTGGTTCACTCACTTCGTCTCACACCACTTGTAGTCGTGTTTTCTATAAACTTCAAGTTTCGCACACTTTGCGCGAAACTTGAGTTATGTATGAGCGAGTGTGAGCAGAGTGCACTTGGTTGCACCTGAGCTATATTACTCAGCTGCCTCCTCGGTTGCTGCCTCTTCAGCCGGAGCTTCTGCCTCAGCCTCTGCACCCTTGCGGCGTGCTACGCGAGTACGCTTTGGCTTCGGTGCCTCCTCAGCCTCTGCATCCTTGTTGTCAACCTTCTCTACCTTGCGCTCCTCAAGGCCCTCAATCATTGCTGCACAAAGGGTGTCGAGGATAAGCTCAATCGACTTCGATGCATCGTCGTTTGCCGGGATTACGAAATCGATTGGGTTAGGATCTGAGTTGGTATCAACGATTCCGAATACAGGGATACCAAGGCGGTTAGCCTCAGCCACTGCAATGTGCTCCTTCATTACGTCAACCACAAAGAGTGCTGAAGGCAGACGGTTCAAGTCGGCGATGCTACCGAGAGTCTTCTCGAGCTTTGCACGCTGACGTGTGATCTGAAGCTTCTCACGCTTTGAAAGGTTGTCGAATGTGCCGTCCTTTGTCATCTTGTCGATTGCTGTCATCTTCTTCACAGCCTTGCGGATTGTGGGGAAGTTGGTGAGCATACCACCCGGCCAGCGCTCGATTACGTACGGCATGTTTACCGAAGTTGCCTTGTCGGCGATTACCTGCTTTGCCTGCTTCTTGGTTGCTACGAAAAGCACCTTCTTGCCGGCTTTTGCAATATTCTTGAGTGCGGCAGCTGCCTCGTCGAGCTTAGCTGCTGTCTTATAAAGGTCGATAATGTGGATACCATTACGCTCCATGAAAATGTAAGGAGCCATTGCAGGATTCCATTTGCGTTTCAAGTGGCCGAAGTGACATCCTGCCTCTAAAAGTTGGTCAAAAGTTGGTGTTGCCATTTTAAATTTTTTCTTTATTTGTTTACGTTCTGTTTTAATTCAACCTCATGGTAGCTAACCTCGACATCGCGGCCAAGTCAAGTCCATGCGGTTTAGATACTAAACTCTCTGCTTCTTCAAGCTCTGCAAGATATATAATACACAATAATATATTAACGCTTGCTGAACTGGAATCTCTTGCGTGCCTTTGGACGACCCGGCTTCTTGCGCTCCACTGCACGTGGGTCGCGGGTTACGAAGCCTGCTGCACGGAGGGCAGCCTTGTCGTCGGCGTTGATCTTCACAAGTGCACGGGCAATTGCAAGGCGAAGTGCCTCTGCCTGCCCCTTGTAGCCACCACCACAAAGATTCACATTAATATTATATTTCTCAGCTACTTCAAGGAGGTTAAGCGGCTGCTTAACGATGAATTGAAGAATTGAAGAAGGGAAATAAACCTCGAGCGAGCGCTTGTTGATTGTAATCTCGCCATTACCCTCTGTAACAAATACACGGGCGATTGCGGCCTTACGGCGGCCTACTGCATTAATCTTTTCCATATTCTTCAATCTTATTATACCATAGTGCCAGCTTTACTCTTGCTACATC
>ERZ1032130.380-NODE-380-length-11440-cov-4.731752_pt1 | contig 11440 bp, 7 predicted proteins | sample MGYA00517879_ERZ1032130 | MGnify/ENA primary metagenome ERZ1032130 (study PRJEB33719, sample SAMN04262597) | wastewater metagenome | biome: rural village; feature: animal feces; material: feces | host: Bos taurus | place: El Salvador | collected 2012-01-31 ...
CGAGATCTACACTCTTTCCCTACACGACGCTCTTCCGATCTTAAGATATAATTCCTCGGCTGCAAAATTACGGCCTCTGCCGGGGGCAATGTTTTTCATCATCATAGCCGCCTCGATTGCTATCGTACCGCTGCCGCACATAGGATCCCAGAGCAGTACGTTTTCTCTCGGACGGGAGGTTGCAACGATAGCCGCGGCCAGCGTTTCTCTTATGGGAGCACCAAGCGAATCCTTGCGATATCCTCTCTTGTGCAGGGCAATTCCCGAGGTATCTATCATAAGCGTGGCAATATCGTTCAAAATAAAGAATTCTATCTGATATTTAATGCCGCTTTCCTCAAATTGCTCGATGCCGTACACGTTGCTAAGCGAACGTACGACAGCCTTTTTGATTATAGCCTGACAGTCGGGAATTGAGTGCAGCTTTGACTTGATAGCGTGTCCCTTTACGGGAAAGGCGTCGCTTTTACCGATGTAATCCGACCAATTAAGGGCTTTAACCCCCTCAAACAGTTCCTCAAAGCTCTCAGCTCTGAATGAACCAACCTTGATAAAAACGCGCTCTGCATAACGCAGAAATATATTTGAAAGAGCGATAGCCTCTTCATCACCTGCAAAGGTAACTCTGCCATCGATGGTGGATATTCTTTCGTATCCAAGTGCCTCAATCTCCTCGCCAAGCAGATGCTCAAGTCCGAAAAGACAGGTAGCAACAAGCGTAAGTTTCATGTTTTATCTCCGTTTTTATATTTCTGACGATATTATACCATCTTGAAATATGCTAGTCAAGTTTTTTCAAATTAGTTATTGATTTTTATTTTTCTTTGTGGTATAAACTTATTGATGATCAAAAGCATACGAAAGGAAAGATCTATGAGCAGAACATATTTGAATAATGATTGGCAGTTCCGCTTTGATTTAAACTCGGATGAGTTTGTCCCTGTCAGAATTCCGCACACCGTTAAGGAGACTCCCTTTAATTATTTTTCTGAGAAGGAATATCAGACGGTTTCCGAATATAAATGTAAATTCTACGTACCCATTGATTGGTACCATGCCACCGTGCGCCTTACATTTGAGGGCGTAGCGCATCACGCCGAGGTTTTTATTAACGGCGAGAAGGTTGGCGAGCATAACTGCGGATATACCGCCTTTACACTTGATATTACCGATTTTGTTGAGCTTGGCTGTGACAACGATCTGTCGGTTATAGTTGATAGCCGTGAGAGTCTTAACCTTCCTCCATTTGGCAACGTTATAGATTATATGACTTACGGCGGTATCTACCGCGACGTGTATCTTGACGTAACGAGCGATAAATACATAAGCGACGTTTTCGCTACGGCTAAAATGAACGGTGAGCTTAACTCCACCGTAAAAATTGAGGGCGAGATCACTGAGGGAATGACTTTGCTTCAGCGTGTTATGTCGGACTATGCGGTTATATCAACCTGCGAGGTAAAGGCGGAGCGTGAAACCGCTATTTCCTTCAAGGTTGAGAATTGCTCTCCCTGGAGTGTTGACAGTCCTACTCTTTATACGCTCGAAACTATTCTTTGCAACGGCAATAATACCATGGACCTACACATAATGAATATTGGCTTCCGTGATGCCGAGTTCAAAAAGGACGGCTTCTATCTTAACGGCGAAAAGCTGAAGATCCGTGGACTTAACCGTCACCAGGCATATCCTTACGTTGGTTATGCTATGCCAAGATCTATGCAAGAGATGGATGCTGACGTAATGAAATACGAGCTTGGCCTTAATGCCGTTCGCACCTCTCACTATCCTCAATCACAGCATTTTATTAACCGTTGCGACGAGATCGGTCTGCTTGTGCTTACCGAAATTCCCGGTTGGCAGTACATCGGTGATGCGGAGTGGCAGGATCAGGCGGTGAAGAATACCGAGGAAATGATTATTCAGTATCGCAATCATCCTTCTATCATTCTTTGGGGCGTAAGAATCAATGAATCTCCCGACAACGAGTCGCTTTATACCCGTACAAACGAGGTAGCCCACAGACTTGATCCTACAAGACCTACCGGCGGAATCCGTAATTTCAGGGGCAGTCAGCTCCTTGAGGACGTTTATACCTATAATGATTTCGTTCACGACGGTGTGAAGCCGGGCTGTGAGCCTAAATCGGATATTACTCCCGACACAGACAGACCCTACCTTGTTACAGAGTACGGCGGACATATGTATCCCACCAAATCCTTTGATGACGAGGAGCAGAAGGTGGAGCATGCTATCCGTCACGCAAGGGTTCTTGATGCGATCGCATCATACGATGATATTTCGGGCAGCTTCGGTTGGTGTATGGCGGATTACAATACCCATAAGGATTTTGGCTCCGGTGACCGTATCTGCTACCACGGTGTTACCGATATGTTCCGTAATCCCAAGCTTGCGGCGGCGGTATATTCGTCACAGGGCAGAACTCCTATGCTTGAAATAAGCTCGTCGATGGATATTGGCGATCATCCCGCTTGTATCAGAGGTGACATCTGGGCATTTACCAATGCCGACAGCATCAGAACCTATAAGGACGGCGAGTTTGTCAAGGAATATACAGGTAAAAATGACGGCAAATTCCCCCATTTGGCACACAGTCCGATCCTTATCGACGGATTCGTAAGCAAGGTTGACGATTGGGGCGGAGCATCGATCGCTTATCGCTTTGACGCGGTGCTTGACGGTAAGGTGGTTAAATCGGTTACCAAGATACCTATGACCCATGGCAGTCTTGAAATAAAGGCGTACAAAACAACCCTTATCGAGTCTGAGAGCTATGACGTTACGGCTATCCGTATTCGCGCGGTTGACGAGTACGGAAATACTCTTTACTATTCCTCCGAGCCTATCGTTGCGACAACAGAGGGACCCGTAGAGATTCTCGGCCCGAGCGTTACCTCGCTTAAGGGCGGTGTGGGCGCTATCTACGTCAAAACCGTTGGCAAATCTGGAAAGGCGACAGTAACTCTTCATACTCCCTCTCTCGGAGACCTGACTGTAAATCTTGAAGTTAGAGCATAAAATGCCCTTTAACTATTGACTTTATCACTTTTATTATGATATAATTAAGTGTTTAATATATTTTTAGGAGAAAATTCCAATGAAATGGACATCACTTAACGATTTAAGAGAAAAATATCTCGCATTCTTCGAGAGCAAGGGACATATCAGACTCCCTTCCTTCTCGCTTGTTCCCAATAACGACAAATCCCTGCTTCTTATCAACTCGGGTATGGCACCTATGAAGAAGTTCTTCACAGGTGAGGAGCAGCCCCCCAGAAACAGAGTTTGTACCTGTCAGAAGTGCATCCGTACTCCCGACCTTGAGAGAGTAGGACACACCGCACGTCACGGCACATACTTTGAGATGCTCGGTAACTTCTCCTTTGGAGATTACTTCAAGGATGAGGCTATTGCTTGGGCGTGGGAGTTCCTTACAGAGACTCTCGAGATTCCTACCGATCTCCTCTGGCCCTCTGTTTACGAGCAGGATGACGAGGCATATGCTATTTGGCGCGACAAGATCGGTGTTCCCGAGGAGCATATTGTAAAGCTCGGTAAGGCTGATAACTTCTGGGAGCACGGTACCGGTCCCTGCGGACCCTGTACCGAGATCTATTTTGACCGCGGCATTAAGTTCGGCTGTGGTTCTCCCGATTGTAAGCCCGGCTGTGACTGTGACAGATTCATGGAGATCTGGAACAACGTATTCTCTCAGTTCAATAACGACGGCAACGGTAATTACACCGAGCTTGTTCAGAAAAATATCGACACCGGTATGGGTCTTGAAAGACTTGCCTGTGTAATGCAGGGTGTTGACAACCTCTTTGAGGTTGATACCGTTCGCGCACTTCTTGACCGCGTTTGTGAGATCTCGGGCAAGACCTATGGCGCAGAGTGGGCAAACGACGTTTCCATCCGTGTTGTCACCGACCACGTTCGTTCCTCTACATTTATGATTTCCGACGGTGTTATTCCTTCTAACGAGGGTCGTGGATATGTTCTTCGTAGAATTATCCGTCGTGCTTGCCGTCACGGTAAGCTTCTCGGTATTAACGGTATGTTCCTCCGCGGTCTTTGCGAGATCGTTATCGCACAGAACGAGGGTGCATATCCCGAGCTTAAGACTAAGTATGACTACATCCTTAAGGTTATGACCCTTGAGGAGGAGAGATTTAATGCTACCATCGACGCAGGTCTTGGTATTCTTAACGGCCTTGTTGCCGATGCAAAGGAGAAGGGTGAAAAGGTGCTTTCGGGCGCTGATACCTTCAAGCTTTACGATACCTTCGGCTTCCCCGTTGACCTTACCCGCGAGATTGCAGAGGAGGCAGGCCTTTCTATTGACGAGGACGCATTCAAGGATCTTATGGACGAGCAGAAGCAGCGCGCAAGAGCAGTAAGAGGCAATATCTCCGGTTGGTCTGATTCTTCCAAGTCTCTTCTTGAAAACCTTCCCGCAACCGAGTTCCTTGGTTACACCAACGTTACCTGCAACGGTAAGGTTCTCTCTATCTTCGTTGATAACGAGGCAGTTGATTCTGTTTCCGAGGGTGAATGTACTATCGTAACAGATAAGACTACCTTCTACGGCGAGGGTGGTGGACAGGTTGGTGACACAGGTGTTATCACTCTTGGCGATACCACACTTACAGTTCTTGATACAAAGAAGACTAACGGCATCTACCTTCATCAGTGTCAGGTAGAGAACGGTTCAGTTAAGCTCGGCGACACAGTTGAGCTTTCCGTTGATGCCTCTCGCCGTGATGCAATAAAGAGAAATCACTCTTCAGCTCACCTTCTTCAGGCGGCACTCCGTCAGGTGCTTGGCACTCACGTTGAGCAGGCAGGCTCATACGTTGACGAGCACAGAGTTCGTTTCGACTTCACTCACCTTGCTGCTATGACCGCAGAGGAAATTGCAGAGGTTGAGGCTATTGTAAACAGAAATATCCTTCTTGCAGAGAAGGCTGAAACTATCGTTACCACTCCCGACGAGGCAAAGAAGATGGGTGCTATGGCGCTTTTCGGTGAAAAGTACGGATCTGAGGTTAGAGTTGTTAAGATCGGTTCTTCCTCTACCGAGCTTTGCGGTGGTACTCACGTTTCTAACACAGGTAACATCGGTCTGTTTAAGGTTATTGCCGAGTCCTCGGTTGCCGCAGGTGTAAGACGTATTGAGGGTACAACAGGTCTTGGCGTTCTTACTCTCCTTGGCGAGAGAGATGCTCTTATCCGTGATACTGCAAGAGAGCTTAAGTCTCCTAACGTAAACGGTATTGCTAAGAAGGCAGAGGCTCTTCAGACCGAGATCAAGGAGCTTCGTCGCGAGCTTGACAGCGCTAACTCCCAGATCGCTAATGCAAAGGCAGAGGCGCTCTTCTCCGGTATTAAGACCGTTGGCAAGTTCAGACTTCTCGCTGCTAAGGTTGATATGCGTCCCGACCAGGCACGCGGTCTTTGCGACACAGTTAAGGATAAGTACTCCGATGCGGTTGCAGTATTCGCTGCAGTTGCTGACGGCAAGCTTAATTTCGCTGTTGCGGCAGGTCCCGATGCAGTAAAGGCAGGCGCTCACGCAGGTAACATTCTTCGTGAGGTAGCGGCTATCTGTGGCGGTAAGGGCGGCGGACGTCCCGATTCTGCTATGGGTGGCGGACGAGATATTTATAAGATCCCCGAGGCACTTGCAAAGGCAGAGGAAATCCTTGCAAATATCTAAGCCTTCTCCAAGATAGGTAGCGAAGCGGCAGAACGGTAGTGAATTGCGTTAATAACGCAAGAGCCGTTCTGTGACCGAGCCGCAGCGAGACGGGGACCGCTTGCGGTGGATGAGGATGACTTGCCACAACAAAGGTCAATAATCTGCAAATATCCATTATTTGCTAACTAATATTTACAAATAACATCAGAAAGGAGTTCTTGAGAGCTAAAAATGGCAATCATGGGACTCCTTTTGTTTTTATAAAAGAGGAATAAAAATGACTATATACGAAAGATTTTTGAAATACGTTTCTTATCCTACCACGTCGGATGAGAACAATGAATGCTGTCCCAGCACTGCGGGACAGATGGTGCTGGCAAAGGAGCTTGTAAAGGAGCTTCTTGAGCTTGGCGTTGACGATGCGAGAGTTGACGAGCACGGATACGTTTACGGCTCTATACCCGCAAACTGCGAGGGAATGCCATCTATCGGCTTTATCGCTCACATGGACACTGCATCTGATGCTCCGGGCGAAAACATCAAGGCGAGAATGATCAACTACGAGGGCGGTGACATCACCCTTAACGAGGAGGAGGGAATTGTTCTCACACTTGAAGACTACCCTTACGTAGCAGAGCATAAGGGCGAAAGACTTATCGTCACAGACGGCACAACTCTCCTTGGTGCAGATGATAAGGCAGGCGTTGCTGTTATTATGACCGCTGTGGAGAAGATTCTTAACAGCGATATTAAGCACGGTAAGATTTGTATCGGCTTTACTCCCGACGAGGAGATAGGACGCGGTGCTGACCTCTTTGACGTTGAGGGATTTGGTGCTGAATTTGCATACACACTTGACGGTGGCGGACTTGGTGAGATCGAATACGAGAACTTCAATGCCGCATCTGCTGTAGTTAAGGTACACGGCAGAGCAATTCACCCCGGTAGCGCAAAGGGCAAGATGATCAATGCGGCACGTATCTGCTGTGAATTTGACTCTATGCTGACCCCCGACCAGATTCCCGAGATGACCGAGGGATACGAGGGCTTCCACCACCTGATAGACATTCAGGGCGAAACCGAGGAGGCTGTATCTAAGTACATTCTCCGCGATCATTCAAAGGAAAAATTTGCTCAAATCAAGGCAGAGTTCGAGTCGGTTGCGGCTACTCTTAATGCAAAATACGGTGAGGGTACTGTAGAGCTTATTATCCGTGACTCTTACTACAATATGGTAGAGATCCTTCAGGATAAAATGTACGTAGTAGATCGCGCAACCGAGGCTATGAAGCGCGTGGGAATGACCCCCTTTGCTATTCCGATCCGTGGCGGTACAGACGGCGCAAGACTTTCCTTTATGGGTCTGCCCTGTCCCAATCTTCCCACAGGCGGTGGCAATTTCCACTCCCGTTTCGAATACGTGTCTGTTGATGCGATGGAAAGAATTGTGGATCTTGTTGTTGAAATCGTTAAGTAAAAATTTTAAGGAGAATATATAATGAAAAAACTACTTATCGGCTTGGTTTCCGTACTTCTTGTCGTTGCTATTTTGGCAGGCAGCTTGATAGTGTATGGAAATCTCTATGTATCAAAGCAGCATAATTCCGATACCCCTTCTCACGTGGATATCGAGGCTAATGAATTCGGCACTGTCACAGCTGTAGGTCGCGGTCTTTATGACGAGAATGGCGATCGCTTTGAGATCAAGGGCATTAACTTTGGCAACCTCTTTATCGCAGAGGGTTGGATGACCGTAAACTCGGTTGGTCCACTTTACAATGACGACGGCAGCTTTGTAAAGGTTAATGAGCAGGGCATCGTTGAGGAATATGAGGAGATCTATCAGGAAGAGATGGATAAGATCCTTGCTGACAGAGTTGCTAACGGTGACTTTACTCAGGAACAGCTTGACGAGCTTAACGAGGCATTCTTCTATGCTTATTGTACCGAGGCGGATTTTCAGCTTATTAAGGACACGGGTCTTAACACCATTCGTCTTCCTATGTACTACCGTAACTTTATGGAAGGACCTGACGACGCTCTTACAATGAGAGATGATGCTTTCAAAAAGCTCGACTACTTCCTTGAGCTTGCGAAGAAGTATGGCCTTAAAGTTATCGTTGATATGCACGGTGTAGTTGGCGGTCAGTCTGGCTACGAGCATTGCGGTACACGCGATATGGACTTCTGGGAGAATGAGACCTATATTCAGTCTATGTGCGATCTTTGGCGCAATATTGCAAGCTATTACGTAACCGAGCGTCCCGACCTTGCATCTACAATTCTCGCTTACGACCTTGTAAATGAGCCTACCAAGAGAACCGACATCGGCACAGGCCCCCTTCAGTGGCAGGTTATGGACAGACTTTACGATGCAATTCGTGAGGTAGATCAGCACCACGTTATCTCAATCGAGGGTGTTTGGTACCCCGTATCTCTTCCCAGTCCCGAGAAGTTCGGTTGGGAAAACGTGCTTTATCAGTATCATTTTTATAACTGGAACGCCGGTAACGGTATTCCTAACGAGCTGTTCTACAGCCTTATGTATATTCTTTATAGCATGTCCGACTACGACGTTCCTAAGTTTATCGGCGAGTTTAATTTCTTTGGCGATAAGGCATCCTGGAGCAAGTATCTCGCTCAGTATGACGAGCTTGGCTGGGGTTGGACTATCTGGAGCTATAAGATCGTTTCTGTTGGCTGGTGGGATAGCTCCTGGGGTCTTGTTGTAAACAAACTTAACATTCAGAACGACGCTGATACTCCTATCGAGGACTACAAGCTTAAGCTTGACCTTCGTACTGCTTCTTATGAGGAAATAATGGAGGTTTGGTCTAACGAGCATACCAACTATAACGGTCAGGATGGCTCATATAAGCTTTACCATGACGGCACTCTCTACAACGTATTCAAGGAATATTTCGGTGAGGACTTTAAGGTTGATGAAAGTCAGCTTCATGAGTAAATAAAAACAAGGCGCGGAGAAAAGGGTGATGTTCTTAGCGGAGAATTTGAAAATTGCCGTTAAGTGCGAGCATCGCATTTGACCGGTCAAATGCAAATGGGCTAAACCCAAACCCATATACAAGCAGAAAGAGAGAACAAATCGGAAAAACCGAAATGTCCTCTCTTTTTTTCTGTTTGTTTAATGAAATCGTTGCGCAGCAACGATGAAATCTTCACTTCGCTCAGATGAAATCCAAGGCACGCCTTGGATGAAATCAAATCCGTCTAAATACAACCCTGCGAAGCAGGATTTCATCGCGTACGCGATTTCATCCACCGCAGGTGGATTTCATCCGTCGAAGACGGATTTGACTGCGTGATACTCCGTTAAGAGTATCACGCTAAACTCCGCGCCTTTTATATATACTATTGTGCTATCTTGTGGTAGAATACCTCAAGCTCCTTTGCCGTCATCAGTTTGGGAACAGGGTAGAGGGGATTTGCTTCCTTTTCTGCATGTCTTGCAAGCTCAGGAATATCTTCCTTATTGATGCCCGAGATTGTTGTGGGAATGTTCATTTTCGCATTCAGCTCTTTAATTGCTGCGATGAATTTCTTTGCACCATCCTCGTGGCTGTCTCTTTCGGAGCATACACCTGCTGCGATTCCGAGGGAATGAAGCTTTTTGTATGCACTCTTGCCATATCCCTCTAATACGTATGGCATAATTACCGCATTTGCTAATCCGTGTGGAACACCGTACTTGCCACCAATCGAGTGGGCAACTGCATGAACGTAGCCAACGTAGGACATTGATAATGCAATTCCTGCCTTGTATGCCGCATGAAGCATATTTTCTCGCGCCTCGTGATTTCTTCCGTCTGTGTATGCCTTTTCGACATTCTCAAATATAAGCTTTGTCGCCTCGAGAGCAAGTCCTCTCGTCTTCTTGGTGGTTGAACGACCGATATACGCTTCTACTGCATGGGTCAGAGCATCCATACCTGTGGTTGATGTCAGGTGGGGAGGCAGGGAATAGGTCATTTTCGCATCAAGCACCGCATAATGGGGAATGAGAGGGAAGCTCATGATTGCATACTTATGATGAGTTTCACCGTCTGTAATAACAGCCGCAAGGGTGGTCTCGCTTCCTGTTCCGGCAGTGGTCGGTATTGCGATAAGAGTAGGTAATCTGCGAAGCACTCGCATAACACCGCCCATTTTGTTAAGAGGCTTGTTAGGGTAAGCAACTCTTGCGCCAATACCCTTGGCACAGTCCATTGCAGAGCCACCGCCGATGGCAATAAGCGCATCGCAGTTGTTTTCGTGATAAAGCTTCAGCGCATCCTCTACGTTTGCTACGGTAGGATTGGGCTGGGTTTTGTCGTATACGGTGTATTTGATCTCGTTTTCCTTAAGCGCTTCCTCAACGGTTTTAACAAGTCCGTTTCTTACTATTCCCGCGTCGGTAACGATCAGTACCGATGCGTTTTTTTTGCTTTTTAGCAGATTTCCAAGCTCACTGCAGGAAGGAATTATCTTCGGCTCTCTGTAGGGAAGAAAGGGAAGTGCTGCACGGAATGCTATCTGAAATAATCGACAGCCTATTTTTTTAAGAATAAACATAATTAACCTCTTTTTTGTAGTTTAATTATTATACCATATCATAAGGGCAAAATTAAGAAAAAAGTTAATTTAACTTTGCATTTTGCCTTAAAATATGCACCGACAAAGGCGAACAACTTCATCGGTGCATTCTGTTTGTTTTAGATCAATGCGATAACCTCAACCTCAACGAGCACGTTTTTGGGCAAAGTCTTAACCGCAACGCAGGAACGGGAAGGCTTTTCGGTGAAGTATTTTGCATATACTTCGTTGAATGCAGCAAAATCGGCTATGTCAGCGAGGAAGCAGGTGGTTTTTATCGCCTTTTCGTATGATGAACCTGCTGCGGCAAGAACTGCACCGAGGTTTTTCATAACCTGCTCAGTCTGGGATACGATGTCTTTTGCCTCAACGTTGCCTGTTACGGGATTGATAGGAATCTGCCCCGAGGTGAAAACCATGTCACCGTGTACAATAGCCTGAGAATATGGACCTATTGCGGCAGGGGCATTATCTGTATGTACTTTTTTCATTTTTTCTCCTTATAAAAGCTTAAATCCAAAATCAATAAGTGCCTTCTTGATCTCTTCAATATGCTCATAATTTTTTGTTTCAAGAACCAGACGAAGGTAACAGCCGTTTACGTCAGATCCTTCGTTTGCTCTCTCGTGGTGAACCGAGATCACGTTTCCGCCAAGATCGGCAATTATGCGTGATACGTGTTTGAGCTGACCGGGCTTATCCATGAGCTCAATGATAAGCTGACAGGTTCTTCCCGACATCAGAAGTCCGCGCTTAATTACTCTAGAAAGAATAGTAACGTCAATATTACCGCCCGAGAGCAGACAAACAACCTTTTTGCCCTTTATATCTACCTTGTTGAACATTGCCGCCGCAACCGCAACCGCACCTGCACCCTCGGTGACAAGCTTGTGCTGCTCCATAAGAGCAAGAATTGCCGCAGAGATCTCATCATCGTTTACGGTTACGATCTCGTCAACGTATTTTGAGCATATTTCATAGGTAAGATTGCCGGGTTTTTTAACTGCAATACCATCAGCGATGGTGGAAACCGACGCAAGCTCTTCGATTTCGTGATCACGCACGGAGTTGCGCATAGAGGGAGCACCCTGCGCCTGAACACCGTAAACCTTTACACCGGGATTG
>ERZ1032130.381-NODE-381-length-11439-cov-5.304287_pt1 | contig 11439 bp, 7 predicted proteins | sample MGYA00517879_ERZ1032130 | MGnify/ENA primary metagenome ERZ1032130 (study PRJEB33719, sample SAMN04262597) | wastewater metagenome | biome: rural village; feature: animal feces; material: feces | host: Bos taurus | place: El Salvador | collected 2012-01-31 ...
TCGGGTATAAAACGATGTGGCATTGTTGTTTTTTAAGAAATTTGCGATTTGGAGGCGATAAATATATGTTTTTGAGCAGAAAAAATGGTGGAGTAGGGCGGTAATTGCCTTACTCCACCACTTATGGTGATTACTCAATTGCAGAGAGTGTGTTTACTTCTCAGCGTCCCAGGTACAGTCGATGAACTCAAACTTGCCCGGAGCGACTACCTTGTAGCGGATAGTCTCGGTGCCGTTGCTGCCTGTGTAGGTGCCGAAGGTGATTGTGTAGATAACGTCGAGACCCTCGATAGGTGCTGCTTCGGGGTGGATAGCAGCGAGAGCACCCGGCATAACCTCAGTCGCGAAGCGGGTCTTCATGAGGTCGAGAATCTGGTCGTCGGTCATACCTTCATAACCGGCAGGATATTGCTCCTTAGCCTTGGCAGGACGAAGATCGACGTTGCCCTGATAAGCTGAGGTACCGCAATAATACTCGTTGTTTCCGTAGCTTGTAACGTAGCCTTTACCCTTGTCGGAAACGCCGAGCTTAGCCTTGTCGATGTTTTCCCACACCCAGTCGGTGCAAGCCTGGAAGTAGAGAGTGCTAAGTTCCTGACCCTTTCCGGCAGGAAGAGTGATTGTGACATTGGGGTCGTACATCCACTTGCCGCCGGTCTTTACGAACTGGGCAGTCTCAACGACAACGCCATTATCCTTGTTCCAGGCAGAGCCGTCGAATACGTATTTGTCGCAAGCGAGTGACGTCGTGCCACCGCTATAAAGCTTGTATCCCACGAGCTTCACATCGTCGGCCTTGGCATAGGGGTATGCGCCCTTGAGGTAGATAGGCAGATAGAAATCGGGCTCGGTGAGGTTGTAATATTTCTGTCCCATTGCTTCGTAGTCGCTGCTCTGGAGCACTGCGATGCTGCTTGATGCTTTCCACTTAGAGCCGTCGAACGCATAGAGAGCTGTAACATTCTTGCAGGCAATGGTGTATTCAGAAGACTTAACTGCGGGGGCAGCAGCAACAGTGGTGACGGGCACGAAATTGACAAACTTGGGAGCGCCGCCGCTCTTGCTGATAGAGAGGAAGTAGCCGGTGATGCTGTAGGTGTTACCATCTGCAAACATCGCTTTCTGGTCGGCAGTACCTTGATAGAGTGAGCCAACGGCAGTCTCGGCTCCATCTACGTAGAAGTTGTAGTAGTTGCCCGAGATAGTAACCTTCGCCTTGAAAGTGACGAGCTTAGCGAGGGCATTCTCAGACTGATTGAGAAGAGCATTGAAAGCGGCACCATCTAAGGCTGTGGCAGCAGGATAAGTGTAGCTGATGTTGGCTATGACTTCTTCGCTGCTGTTACCGGTGATTTGCAAGCCGAGGTTGTAGGCTGACACGGCACCGTCGGTGAGAGTGATGACGTTGCCCACCTGCCAAGCCGAAGCGTCGAAACCTGAAGCGTAGTAAACGAGAATGCTACCGCTATTGTCGGTGAGGACATATCCGCGGTTGCAGATGGCTGTGATAACGCCGGTGACGTTTATGTTGTCGCCAACGTCGGCAGTGCCAATTGTGCTTGAAAGCTCAACGGCAGGCTCTTCGGGTTCATCGCTGCCGAATACAGGCTCCTGCTCGGCTTCCTTGTAGTTAACCACAACCATATCGCCGGCCTTAGCCTCGGGGAAATCTTCGGCGAGGAATCCGGGAATGAATTTGCTTGCAGGATTTTCGGGAGTGAAAGCCTCAACGTATTTCTCCTCGTCGCCCCACACAGCCTGATAGGCGGCTTCATCGACGGTAAATTCGCCGGCGGCAGCAAAGTCGGTGATTTCTTTGGGTAGATCGCCGGCAGTTTTGAAAGTGAGCTTAATAGAAGAACCGTTGTCGAGAGTGAAATAAGCGAAATCGGGGTCGCTCAGGAAATTGGGAACATACTCCTTTGCCGAAATTTCGTTAGTGAAATAGTGCTGAGTGCCGACAGCCTTGAGAGCCTTGGCGAGAGCGTCGCCGGCCTTGGCGATGTTGTCGGAATTGGCAGCAAGATTAGCATAGTCGGCATCAGTGAGAGTATATTCGATAGCTTGAGCATCTACGATAGATTGTTCGCCATCAAAGCCGTCAAGCTTGTCGTTCCAGCTATTGACGTCGCAGCTTGCCAAAGAGGCAACAGCAGCGCCGACAAGAATTGAATATAATAGATTCTTTTTCATATTTCTGTGACGATTAGTAGATTAGAAATTAACTTTCAAGCGAACAGAGTAGGTGCGACCGAAAGAATAGAACACACGGTAGGCATTCTGCCAGGTACCCGCTTCGGAAGTAGAAGTGTAGGCGTCCATCACGTAGAAGTGATTGAAGAGGTTATTGACATTACCCGAGAGAGTAGCACGCATGCCGCCAAACTTGAAAGAGTAGCTTGCGTGCATATCGAGCTGGTTACCCCAAGGAATACGCCACGGGTCGGCAACGTTGATGTCGGAATTGGCAGTGTAGTTGCTTGAAGATACGGTGTAGTCGCTGTAGTTCTTGGCATTGAAAACCCAGTCGGCGCCGATGCGGAATCCCTGGAATGGACGGACGTTAACTCCGAGCGAACCGGTGATTTGAGCCGAGCCACCCACTTTCACCCCTTTCTGGTTGAGGCGGGAATAAGCGTGGTCTTCGGCGAGGATGCCCGTGGCTACGTTACCGCGGAGGTCGGCGAGAGGCTGTCCGTTCTGGTTGTAGAAGTAACCGATGGCATTGCTTGCCCACTCATAGTCGCCGAAAGAAATCATACCCTCGAAATCGACCCAACGGGTGGGACGATAGCGGAAGTTGGCCTCAATGCCCATGTGGCGAGAGTCAACGCCCTGCATATTTAGGTAATAGCGGTCGCCGGCATGTTCGCCCGAAGTGATTTCGCCACCGCGTGTTGTAGTCTTGTCCATCCACTTGGTGTAGTATGCATTGACATCGGCAGATAAAATAGAGCTCTTGAATCCGTATCCCACTTCAAACGACATAATCTTCTCGTTTACGGCATTGGGGTTGGTAGCGTTGCTTACACCCGAAGAAAGGAATGCACCGCCGGAGTAGAACGGAGCGCGGTTGATGTAGCCGGCGTTGAAGAACACGTTGCTGTGGCGGTCGATATTGTAGTTGGCGCCGCCCTTTACAGTCCAGCCGATGAAGTTGAGCTTCTTGGATTTTGCGTGCTGTGCATCGTAGTAGAATTTATCGAGACGCCAGTAGCCGGTGTTGTTGATAGAACCTGCAAGAACGAGGTTGAGTCGCTTGTCGAGCATGTTGTATTCAGCCTGAGCGAACGCGCCTTCCTGATGGGTGTATCCGTTGTAGTTGCGATAGACGATATCGCCCACGCCAAGTTTCTCATATTTCCACATGGGGTCGGCAGCGGCAGCGTTGTTGGCAGCAAGTACGTTCTTGCGGCTTGAGTCGTCCATGTAGTATTCACCGTCGTAGAGGTCGATGATCTTGTTGAAGTGCTTACCGATATAGTAGCGCACATCGATACCACCGGTGAAAGTGAGACGCTGTGGGATAAATTCGTTGCGGTAGGTCGATACGAGTCCATACCACTCGTGCTCGTTGAATGATTTAGCCATCACCATGTTGGAACCGGTGGTGCTTGCAGCATTCATTTCTTGAATCTGATCGTAGGCAAATGTTCCGTCGGGATTGCGGAAGAGAGTGTTGATTACGCCATTTGAAGCGCCATACCACGAAGAGTAGCTAATGGAGTTTCCATTCCATGTGCCACGACCCTGACCGCTATAGCCACCACCACGGCCAATTGACACGTAGGCAGCAGTAGAGAGCGACGACTTGTAGTCGATTTGCCAGATGTGGTTGAGCGAAATCTGAGGCTTGTGATACTGGTTGCGATTAGAAGAGCGCACTTTGCCGTTCTTGTCGTAACCGAAAGTAGGGTTGTACTTGTAGCGAATGTCGCCAGCCATGTAGTTTACAGCCTCGTTCTGATAAGCATCGATTGTGAGGCCATCTTGCGAGCTGCGCTTGTTGTGAGTCTGAGGAGCGCCGAAAGCTGTCAAAGAAAGCTGGTGAGAATCATTGATACGCTTTGAGAGGTTTACGAACCAGTTGTAGCCGTTGAATTCAGTTCCCTGAATATATCCGTCGCCTTGACGATGCGAGAAAAGGGCGGTCATAGCCCAACCATTGCTCATAAGACCTGTTGAGAAGGAAACACCTTCCTGGTGCATGCCGTCGTTACCCATTCCATACCACACTGAGCCGCCTTTCTTGGCGTCGATAGAGCGTGTGGTGATATTGATGGTACCGCCCACAGAAGGAGCAGAGATGATAGCAGCACCGAGACCGCGCTGAGTCTGCATCGACGAAGTCACGTCGCTCAGACCTGCCCAGTTGCTCCAATATACGCCGCCCCATTCCATGTCGTTGATGGGCACACCATTGATGAGTACAGCCACGTTGGCAGCCTGGAATCCGCGCATATTGATTTTAGAGTCGCCATATCCACCGCCGTCTTTTGTAGCCCAAACGCCCGGAGTTGTCTTCAGGACTTCGGGGAACTCCTGGTTACCGAGTTTCATGTCGATGGTAGCAGCATTCACTTCGGAGATAGCCACCGGAGTGACGCGAGTCTTAGCCACCGAAGAGGTGATTACCACGTCGTTGAGCAAAGTGGATTCCACTTCGAGGCGGATTTCGCCCATCTGTGAACTGGCTTTGAGTTTCAAGGGCTTGTAGCCCACCGACTGGATAGTGATTTCTTTAGTTCCCTCTTTCACTTTGAGCTGGAACATACCATCGATGTTGGTAGAAGTACCTTCGGTAGTTCCCGGAACTAACACTGTGGCTCCGATAACGGGTTCCCCCTTCTCGTCGAGCACACGACCGCGGCAATTAATCACACCCGATGCAGCGAGCATCTGCGATGCAACCAAGACAATTGCGGCAGCCAAGAGAAGTAGTCTCTTCATACTGATAGAATTAGTTAAAAATATAAACAAAAAAATTATACATACAAGTAAGCAGCTGTTTGTGCAGTTTGATTCGGTGCAAAAGGCATAAAAATCCAAATGCCCTATCGACAACAAAGCCGGATTTCTTAAAAAAAATGAAATTCCCATTGGTTTGTCGATGGCAAAGTTACGCTAAATTCCTATAATTAGCAAATATTTGCAAAATGAAATGATAATGTTATTTCATATATGGTTATGGCTGAATGATTGTGTCGTTAGCACAAAGTAGCGAATGATGTATGTGTGTGTGTGAATTTTTTAGTGCTCTGCGCTCGATTTGCACAAATTTTATGTAACTTTGCAATTGAAAGGCTGAAGGCGTGTCCTTGTGAGAATTTTGTCGTGGATATGTGCGCAGTCGATAAAGTCAATTAAGTGTAAATCAATTAAATAAGATATTAGCATTGAGCAGGAAAAGGAAAGCATTGCCCGTGATAGAGGGCGTGGAGATAACCGGAGTGGCCGCTGAGGGGAAAAGCCTTGCGCGTGTAGATGATATGGTGGTGTTTATACCCTATGGTGCACCGGGCGATATCGTAGATGTAAAGCTCGACAAGAAGAAAAAGAGCTATGCCGAGGGTCACATAGAGCGCATGGTTAAGCCGAGTGATATGCGCTGTGACCCTTTTTGCGAGCATTTCGGTGTGTGTGGCGGCTGCAAATGGCAACATTTGCCCTACGAATATCAGCTGAAGTGCAAGCAACAGCAGGTGACCGATGCCCTTGAACGCATAGCCAAGGTGGAATTGCCTGAGGTCAGCCCGATTCTCGGGTCGGAACACACTGTACATTACCGCAACAAGCTGGAATTTACATTCTCCAACAAGATGTGGCTCACATTTGAGCAAATGCAGAGTGGAGAGGAGTTTGCCGACCGTAATGCGCTCGGTTTCCACATTCCGGGAGCTTTCGACAAGGTGCTCGACATAAAGCGATGCTGGCTGCAAGAGGATATTTCAAACGAATTGCGCCTGTTTATCCGTAGTTATGCCTTGGAGAAGGGCTATACCTTCTACGACCTGAAGGCTCAGCAGGGGCTGATGCGCACGCTGATGGTGCGCACCACAAGTACCGGTGAATTGATGCTGATAGTGGTGTTCGGTGAGAACAACATCGGCGCGATAGAAGATGTGATGGCTGCTATTGCTGGGAGATTCCGGCAAATCACATCGCTGCTCTATGTGATAAACCTGAAGGTGAATGACACTATAGGCGACCAGGAGATACATTGCTACCGCGGCCGTGACTACATAGAGGAGGAGATGGAAGGACTGCGCTTCCGCATCGGTCCGAAATCGTTCTACCAGACCAATTCGCTGCAAGCCTACGAACTGTATAAAGTGGCAAGGGGCTTTGCGCGACTTACGGGCACGGAGTGTGTGTATGACCTCTATACCGGCACGGGCACTATTGCCAACTTTGTAGCACGACAGGCCCGCAAGGTGGTGGGAATCGAGTATGTGCCCGAGGCGATAGAAGATGCCAAGCTCAACTCGCGTGTGAACGGAATTGACAACACTACATTCTTTGCAGGCGACATGAAAGACGTGCTTACTGCCGATTTCATAGCCGAGCACGGCAAGCCTGAGGTGATGATAGTGGACCCACCACGCGCCGGTATGCACGGCGATGTGGTGAACGTGATACTTGAGGCTGAGCCGCAGAGAATAGTGTATGTGAGCTGTAATCCGGCGACACAGGCACGCGACCTGGCGCTGCTCGATGCAAAATACCGGGTAACAGCCGTACAGCCGGTGGATATGTTCCCCCACACTCACCATGTGGAAAATGTGGTGGCACTTGAAAGAAGGTTTTGAGGATAGGATTGCGGCTTGATAGCAGTAATTTTGCGAGAAAAATATGTCGTACAACATATAAGCTCATTTTTGGCGGAAAATATTTCTTTTAATCAAAATTATTGGATAATTTTGGGTTAATAAACTTAAAAAGTGAAAAGAAAGATGATGATAAAGCGCATCATACGATTCTACGTTGAGGGATTCAAGAGCATGACGGTGGGAAAGACTCTGTGGGCACTCATTATATTGAAACTGTTCATAATGTTTGCGATACTGAAACTTTTCTTTTTCCCCGATTTGCTATCGAGCAACTACGACAACGATGATGACCGTGCACAGCACGTGCGCAATGAGCTTATAAAGAAACGCTGACAATAAAAAATGATTAACTAAAAATATCTAAAACAACAACTTATGAACGAATTAACAACATTGGTCGATTGGTCGAGAGCGCAATTCGCACTCACGGCAATGTATCACTGGCTGTTTGTCCCGCTCACACTGGGATTGTCGGTGATAATCGGCATCATGGAAACAATCTACTACAAGACCCGAGATGAGAAGTGGCTTGCAACCACAAAGTTCTGGATGACACTGTTTGGCGTGAATTTCGCGATAGGAGTGGCATCGGGAATCATACTTGAGTTTGAGTTTGGTACCAACTGGTCGAACTACAGCTGGTTTGTAGGCGACATCTTCGGTGCACCGCTTGCGATAGAGGGTATTTTGGCATTCTTCATGGAATCCACATTCATCGCAGTGATGTTCTTCGGTTGGAAGAAGGTGTCACCTAAGTTCCACCTTGCCTCTACATGGCTCACAGCACTCGGAGCATCGATTTCGGCACTGTGGATTCTTGTGGCAAATGCTTGGATGCAGTATCCTGTGGGTATGGAATTCGACCCTGAGCAGATGCGTAATGTAATGACCGACTTCTGGGCACTTGTGCTGTCGCCGGTGGCAGTGAACAAGTTTATCCACACCGTACTTAGTGGCTGGACACTGGCCGGAGTGTTTGTGGTGGGCGTGAGTGCATGGCTGCTGCTGAAGAAGCGCAATGTGGCAATGGCAATGCGCAGCATCAAGGTGGGTGCTTGGGTAGGACTTGTGGGTATAGTGCTCACAGCAGGCTCGGGCGACGGATCGGCAAAGGTGGTATCGCGCGTACAGCCTATGAAGCTTGCAGCGATGGAAGGACTCTATCACGGACACCAAGGACAATCCATTGTGGCAATGGGAATCCTTAATCCGGCAAAGACACACGATAACGACGAAGATGAATTCCTTTTTGATATATCGATTCCTTATGGTCTCTCGATACTTGCTAATGGCGACATGAACTCATTCGTTCCGGGAGTGAGCGACTTGGTGAAGGGCGTTTCGATTGATGCCAACGGCGACACTGTGAACACGGTATCTTATGCCGAGCGTATCAACCGTGGAAAACTTGCCCAAGAGGCACTGCGCAATTTCGATGCAGCAAAGGCTCAAGGCGATAATGCCGCTATGGAAGCAGCAAGAGCAGATCTGAAAGCCAACTTCGATTATTTCGGCTACGGCTATCTAAACAGTGTGGAGGAGGCAATTCCCAATGTTCCGCTGGTGTTCTATTCATTCCACATAATGGTGGTGCTCGGAGGATATTTCATGCTCTTCTTTGTGCTTGTGCTCTTCTTCGTGTACAAGAAGGAGAACCTGCTCACCGGTAACCGCTGGATTCAGCTCATTGCCATAGCCTCGATACCACTTGTGTGGATATGCAGCGAGGCAGGCTGGATAGTAGCCGAAGTGGGACGACAGCCATGGACCATTGAGGGGCTTCTGCCCAACTGCGCAGCCGTATCGGCAATCCCGACTACATCGGTGATGATAACCTTCTTCATCTTCGTGGTGGTGTTTGTGGGATTCTTGGCAGCCGAATTCAAGATTATGCTAAGCCAAATCTCGAAGAAATCGAAAGAAGACTTAGATAAAGCTCAATTATAATTCACCTGTTTAATACATTAATAGATATGTTTACACTCGAATTTCTTCAACAATACTGGTGGTTCCTGATTTCAGTGTTGGGTGCCATACTGGTTTTCCTGCTAATGATACAAGGCGGACAATCACTGCTCTTTGAGGCACGCAACGAAATGGAGCGCACCATGATGGTGAATGCCCTTGGCCGCAAGTGGGAATTGTCGTTTACTACGCTTGTGGTGTTTGGTGGAGCATTCTTTGCATCGTTCCCGCTATTCTATTCGACCAGCTTCGGCGGAGCCTACTGGGTGTGGATTCTTATTCTGCTCACCTTTGTGCTCCAGGCAGTGAGCTATGAGTTCCGCTCAAAGAAGGGCAATGTGTACGGCACGCGCGTATATGACATCTTCCTTTCTATAGGAGGAGCACTGGCATGTATCTTGCTCGGTGCAGCCGTGAGCACGTTCTTCTTTGGAGCAGAGTTTACAATCTCGAAGCAGAATCTGGTGAGTGGTGCCTCGCCGATAATCTCCACATGGGCGCCTACGCATGGCTTTGAGGCATTCCTTTGCTGGGAGAACATACTGCTCGGCTTGGTAGTGCTATTGCTTGCCCGCACACTTGCTGCAATGTTCTTCATCAAGACGATAGATGGCGGACTGCCATTCAAGGAGCGCTGCAAGTTTATGGTGATGCGCTATGGCATAGCCTTTGCAGTGCTATTTGTAGCTTATGCAATCTGCCTGATGCTTGCCGATGGCAATCAATGGGCCAACGACGGTACTATCACTGTGGTTGCCAACAAATACTTCCTGAATCTGATTGAGATGTGGTGGGTAGCCATAGTGTTTGTGGTGGGAGTGGTGCTCGTGCTCTATGCAATAGGTCGCACAGCCTTCACTAAGGACTATGACAACGGAATATGGCCATGTGGCATAGGCACTGTGCTTGTGGTGCTTTGCCTCTTCTGGATTGCCGGATACAACAACACAGCCTACTATCCGTCGTTGCTCGACATGCAAAGCTCGCTTACCATTGCCAACAGTTCGTCGAGCAAGTTTACGCTCACGGCGATGAGCATAGTTTCGTTGCTCGTGCCGTTTGTGGCAGCCTACATCATCTATGCGTGGTGGTCGCTCACACGCAAGCCTATCACACCCGAGGAGATGGAAGGAAAGGACCACAAATATTGATATTTTAGAGCCGATATTTGGCGGATAAATAAAATAGGGTTATCTTCGCAGAGAGAAAGAAGATAACCCTATTTTTTATTATATAATATTAAGGTAGAAATTGAGCGATTACTACAAGACACTGAAAGCACCCAGTGAGGGACTATATAAGGAGAAAATGAGCAAATTCATTTCCTTCGCAGTTCCCGTGGCTACAGCCGACGAGGCAAAGGAGGTGATAAAGCGATACCAAAAGGAATACTATGATGCACGCCACGTGTGCTGGGCATATATGATTGGGGCGGCACGCACTGAGTTTCTCAGCAACGACAACGGTGAGCCATCGGGAACGGCAGGAAAGCCGATACTCGGACAAATCAACTCCTTTGAGCTTACGAATGTGGTGATAGTGGTGGTGCGCTACTTCGGTGGCATAAAGCTCGGCACGTCGGGGCTGATAGTGGCATACCGAGAAGCAGCAGCCGAAGCTATAAGAGCCGGAGAAATCATCGAGTGTCACGAACAGGGTACGGTGTCGTTCTCGTTCCCGTATCTTGGAATGAACGATGTGATGAAACTGGTGAAGACCGAGAATCTTAGCATTTTGTCGCAAGAATTCGACAACCTCTGCACCATGACCGTGCAGACACGAGCCGACAATGTGGAGCCTCTCACACGCCGCATTGCCGATATCGACGGAACATCGATTATCGTCTGAAAAATGAGGATGCTCACTTAAAACGGAGCGTCAGAATGAAACCATTTCATCGATGGGAGCTGCGCTGCCGTAGTCGTCGTCATCGGTCGAGAAGCCTTCGTCATCGTAGGTGTGTGACGAGGATTCTAAGCGACAAAGCCCCGTAACAAGGGTGAGAAGCGCAGAAGGATTCTCGCCAAGAGTATTGACCTTACATGAAATTTTCTCGCTCGACTCAAAGGCAAGAGCCACATTGAAGTCTTCGACATTAACATTCAAGCAGATAGGTGACTCGGCGAACAGCTTTTTCACCTCGTCGTCGGCAACCGGGGTGGTGTCGATATCGTCGGTGTTCAGCTTGAAATAAACGTAGCGATTGTTAAGTACGCCCACTGTGATGCGCTGGTTGAAATATTCATAGACGTTCTCGTTGCCCACGCTTTGCGGGTGTTTGCCATATTTTGAAGCCACGCGATTTAGCTCGGCAATAACAGCATCGGTGTCGGTTGAAGCCATAGCCACTACCACATTATATTCATCAATGAAATCGGGGTCGACGCTTACACCAATTGCAACCGGACCATCAATGGTGTTGATTATTTTCTTGAAATCGAAATCGCGGATAATCGGGAAAGCCCTTGCCGAAGCGAGAAGAGTGCTTACAGGCTGCATTTGCAGAAGCACGTTTCCGCGCAGGCTTGCCGAGAACATTGTGGTCATAGAAGCCGGCATAATCTTGAGGAAATCGGCAGAAGGCTTGGAAATGAGCGAGCCAAACATCATCTTGTAGGCAGAAGTGGGCTTCGCAATCACGCGG
>ERZ1032130.382-NODE-382-length-11422-cov-11.501628_pt1 | contig 11422 bp, 12 predicted proteins | sample MGYA00517879_ERZ1032130 | MGnify/ENA primary metagenome ERZ1032130 (study PRJEB33719, sample SAMN04262597) | wastewater metagenome | biome: rural village; feature: animal feces; material: feces | host: Bos taurus | place: El Salvador | collected 2012-01-31 ...
CTCATCGGGTACGAGTTCAGAAACAATGACAGAGAAAATGTAATCTCAAGGCTGAAGCAGTATTGTCACGACAGAAACAATGAAGATGCTTTTGTTGATGTCGAAAAGGCGTTGCAGCGTTATCCAAATTGTTTTGATGTTATTTATTACAGCGCCCGAATCTACAGTTTAAGAGGTCTGACGCAAAAGAATGGCGCATACTCAAAAAAAGCACTATCTCTATATAATCGTGCGTGTATGCTAATCAAGCAAAACGAAGATCTGGAGATAAGTGATATTTCTATTCGCAAGGAAATGGCAGAAATTCATCTTGCGCTCGGTGAGTATGACAAAGGTGTAGAACTGTTAAAACAGAATAATCCTTGTCGAATGAATCATCCATTGATCGGACAAACACTTGCATCTTCGTGCAATGATCCAGAGAGCGCATTGCCGTATCTATCAATGGCATTGCTTGATTTAACTGTGACCCAAATGGAAGTCGTAATGGGTTATCTCAACGCTTTCTGCAAAACAAAAGACTATCTCAACGCTTTGGCACTTGTGGATTGGGCGCTTGCTTTTTATCCCGGACTAAAAAATCCAGAAAAGCGAGGTTACATGGACAAAAACGAAGCATTTCTTTGGGCAATCCGAGCTGATATTCAGTTGTCGCTGTGTAAGAAAGAAGATGCAATAAATAGTCTCCGACAAGCAAAAAATATTGCATCACGATTCGATGAAGCACCAAATTATAGTGCGTCGAACATTCGATTTGTTTCCTGCCAAATCCCTGCAACCGCTTTTGACGATTTGGGAGATACTGCTATGATTGGCATTGATGATTATATAGCGAGCCAGGAGAAAAGCGAATTACACAAGTTGTGGAGGATGGTCAAAGATGAAGAATAAGCTCAAAGCCGAACGTAAGAAATACACAGCTCAGTTTTATATAAAGAATCACACAACGTTTTTCATTGCATTGTTTTCTGCGTTACTGACTGCCGCCCTTAACCTTTGGATTGCTTGGGTGATGCAACAGATGATAGATTCGGTTTCGGGTGTCCCCGGCTCATTGAAATTGTCTGTTTTAGCCTGGTGCGTTGCAAGCGTAATTTTTGCGATCATTGTGCTAAAGGGAATAAGTTATTATTCTAAGCCTCGCTTTATGAAAATAGCGATGAGACAATATAAGGATTTTGCATTTCAAAAGCTGACAAAAAAGAGCATTTCGACCTTTAATGTTGAGAACACAGCAAATTACATATCTGCGTTTTCTAATGATGCCACAACCATTGAAAACGGCTATCTGGAAATGCAATTTAACATTTTAGCCAATGCCATTACTCTGATCGGTGCCTTGGTAATGATGATTGCTTATAGTCCAATTATGACGATTGTTGCTTCTTTATTTTTTGTGTTACCAATCGGTGTTTCTTACATCACGGGCAATCGCATCGAAAAAGCTGAGCGAACCATATCAGAGAAAAACAGTGAATTAGTTGCCACATTGAAAGACAGTTTAAGCGGTTTCTCTGTAATCAAGAGTTTCAAAGCGGAAAACGCAATCTCTGGACTGTTTACAAAAAGCAATACTGCTGTTGAGCAAGCAAAATGTAATAAGAGAAAACTGGTGACAATTATTAGTGGTTTAGCGGGCGTGGCCGGCGTAACAGCGCAGCTGGGAACATTCTTGGTTGGTGCGTTTCTGGCCTTATCTGGCTGGGGTATCACACCGGGCATACTGATCGTTTTCATTGATTTGACCGCTAATGTGATTAACCCAATTCGAGATTTGCCAGAGCAGCTTGCGTCCAGAAAAGCTGCGATTGCGCTGATTGATAAGCTCACTGATTCTTTAGATGATAATGTTCGTGAAGAAGGCACCCACATTCCAAAGCAGCTTAACAACGGAATCACATTAAGAAATGTAACCTTTGGTTATGAAGCGAATTGCAACATTCTGCATGACATCAACACCACCTTTGATGCAGGCAAGAAATACGCTATTGTCGGCGCATCCGGCAGCGGAAAAACTACGCTTCTGAATTTGCTCATGGCAAGCCACGGGAATTACTCTGGAGAAATCTGCTATGATGGGTATGAAGTGAAGAACATCAGCAGCGAATCGTTGTATGACATCGTTTCCATGATCCAACAGAATGTCTTTGTTTTCAACGCTTCTATTCGTGACAATATTACGATGTTCCATGAGTTCCCCAAAGCAGAAGTAGACCGAGCCATTGAACTTTCCGGCTTGTCAAAACTGATAGCAGATCGTGGCGAGGATTATCTTTGTGGTGAGAACGGCAGCGGATTATCCGGCGGCGAGAAGCAGCGCATTTCCATTGCACGGAGCTTGCTCAAAAAATCACAGGTGCTTCTTGTGGATGAAGCCACCGCAGCCTTGGATGCCGAAACCGCATATCAAGTATCCAGCGCTATCCTTGGCTTGGATGATATTACAAGCATCGTTGTCACCCACTCGCTTGATGAAGGACTGCTCAAGCAATACGATGGTATTATCACTTTGAAAAATGGCTCGATTGTTGAAACAGGAATTTTCGATGAGTTAATCGCAAAGAAAGGATACTTCTATTCGCTGTTTACGATTTGTCAGTAATTGATTCTGTTTGTACGGAGACAGTCAAGTTTGCGCTAAGTTATTGGAATGTGATTTTGAAATTCTTGATTGCGCAGAGCAAGATTCTACCATGGGGCCTAATTTCGCCGTCAGCTCGTTTGGACCGCATGGGATCTTGTTGGGGAGTACCTTCCCCAAACCCTGTGTATATGTAAATCGGGAAGCAATATGACTTAAATCATTCTGCTTCTCAATTATTGCTATACTGTTTTATTGGATCGCCCTCTGGGCGGTGCTTTTTTATCAATTTATAATAAGATTCTTAGAATGCCACACGCGGTCAAATGAAGCGGATAGTAGATGTAAAAAACCTTTCCCATAGGTTTCCAGCGGCCCTTTTCTCCATTATATTGCTTTAGCAGTGGGATGGACAGACATGTGCCTAACTGAACAAATGCGTAGGTTTTGTCGATGCAGAAATAATATACCAATGCATAAATGGAGGTCCAAATAACAATCCATTGCATCTGTTTTCGAAAATTGCCTTTCTCTAACCCTACAAATAGGACTGCCATGGATGCAACACAACTCCAATCTGACGGAAACGTTATGAGGCATATTGGCGGGATCGTTAACAGCTTCTGCCAGGGAAGCAGAGCAGGATTATCGAAAATATGCAGCAATACCAAGCCCCAGGCTAAGGACCAGACTACACCGGTCTGATTAAAAATGGAGTTTTGAAAAGGAAGAAGGGAAATTCCAAAGCAGAAGTTATAGGTAAAGTGCGAGAGAAATGCCAGGAGAAACATCCGTTTCATGTAATTATGGATATTGCGTGTATGGTAGTACCCTTCTGCGACAAAAAACCACATAACGGGAGCTGTAATCCTGCCTATAATATGGAGTAGTATCACAAACCATTCGGTAGAATAGCCTGGGAATAGGGTCCAGGCCAAATGGTCCAGTGTCATGGCAAGGATGGCGATAGTTTTGAGCTGATTTGCAGACAGGCCGTTTGTCATAACCATAGTTTTATTCCCTCGGCAAGTTCTTTTTCATAGTTATCTTCTATGAGAATATAGGGCAGGGCATGCTCCAGGCAATCGTGGAGTACTTGCACATTGTCACGGATGATTGAATCTACAGTAATTCCTGAATCATCCTTCCGTTGTTCCACTGTGCTGGCATATCGCTGGATGCTGGGAAAGTTATTCCGAATGTATCCCTCACTCAGGATCAGACAGATGAAACGGATCTGCCGTAAATAGTCTGAGGAAAAATCTTTTTGCCAGTTTGCGGGAATATAGCATCCTTCCACGATTAGATTCTAGCTGTTTTCGATGACAGTTTTGATCAATTCCCGCACGATAGGCCAGAGGTATTCTGTTAGATCCAAATGACTGGACAGAGGGGTTAGTTGGGTGTTTCCACTGCGGATTAAACCCATTTTCAGATGATCCATAGATAGATAAGAATATCCGTAGGTTTCCAATAGCCTTTGTGCCAGAACGGTTTTTCCGGTATGAGATGCACCGGTGATAAGAATAACCATAATACAGCCTCCTTTTTTAAAGTATACCGCATAGAATGCGAAAAAACAAGGTTTGCTGCTTGGTCCTTCTTGAATAACGTTATTTGCTGTGCTATGATGAAAAAACGAATCGAGGTGTGTGTTATGCGAGATTTGTATGTTTCCGATTTGGATGGTACCTTGCTCAGAAGCGATGAAACAACATCTGAATTTACCAATACTGTGATAAATTCATTGGCGGATAAGGGAATTTTGTTTTCCTATGCTACAGCCCGCTCCTTGATTACAGCAAAAAAAGTAACAAAGGGAATAAATGCTCAAATCCCGTTGATAGTTTACAATGGAACGCTTGTAGTTGATAATCTTACAGAAAAAGTTTTGATTTCTAACTTTTTTGATAATACCGCCCACGATGTGTTAGACGATTTATTTATGAATGGTGTTTATCCGATTGTGTATGCATATATTAACGGTAAGGAAAAATTTTCTTATGTACCACAGTTGTGTACGAAGGGAATAACTGCGTTTCTCAATACCCGAAAGGGTGATATACGTACTAATGCAGTTAATTTGCCGCGTGATTTGAAGAAGGGAAACATCTTTTATATTACTTGCATCGACTCTCCTGAAAAACTGGAACCTTTGTATAAAAAGTATAGGGACTGCTACCACTGTATATATCACACAGATATCTATACAAAAGAACAGTGGTTGGAAATCATGCCGCGTGAGGCATCGAAATCCAATGCCATCAGACAATTAAAGGAAATGCTGGGCTGCGGGAAACTGACTGTTTTTGGAGACGGTATCAACGATATTGATATGTTTCAACTTGCGGATGAAAGCTATGCAGTGAATAATGCCCACGATGATTTAAAGAAAATTGCTACCGATATCATTTTGTCCAACGATGAAGATGGTGTTGCAAGGTGGCTTCAGGAACATGTTTTATGAGTAGTAAAAATCCGACCAATGATCATAGATCACAGGTCGGATTTTGTTATGTTAGAGCTCTTCGCTTACTGCCAGCAGCAGAATGCCGATAATTACAACAGCAATAAAGGCATAGGTTTTCCAGGAGAGTTTTTCTTTCAGGAAAATACGGGAAAGCAGCAGAGAAACAATACAAACAGAAGAAATAATCGGTGCTGCAATTGCGCCGTTGCCGCTCAGAGCGTACACATATGTAAACTGACCGGCGGTTTCGAATACGGCAGCCAGAATCTTGTCCTTGTGCTGAGGAACAGGGCCGAACTTTACTTTTTTGGACTTCATGAAGAGGAACAGAATCAGACCAAACAATGCAAAGGTCAGCTCGTAGCTGGTATTGGCCACATCTTCGATGGTTTCTTCGGTGACGCCTACCAGAGGAGTGCTTGCGAAGTCATCCAGGTAGAAAATGTCAACGAAGGAACCAAATGCGTCCAGCAGAGCATAGACGAAGGGCATGCAGAAGGCAATAATGGCAAGCTTCTTACCAAGATTCTTTTTTCTCTGAGTTTCGCCGCTGTTTTCCAGAAAGCCAACACCCAGAACGCCGATCACGATGATGATAATAGAGATGACAGAAAGGGGAGACAGGGACTCTTTGAGGAAAATAACACACAGCAGGCTGCAAACGGCACCGGAAGTGTTTTCGATGGGGTCGGAAATGGATTCTTCCAGGAAGCGCATTCCGAAGTAGGAGAACGCCATGGAGATGATATACAGCAGGGATACGGGCAGGTAGATCAGAAGGTTAATGGGATTGTAGTTGATATCCTGCGTCAGCAGGGTGAAGATGGCATGAGCACCCATCACAACGCCGACCCAGACGCAGATTTTCAGGTGAGAATACTTTTCATTAGGCAGAGCACCTTTTTTGTAGAACAGTTCTGCGGTGCCCCACAGGAGCGCAGTTGCAATAGAAAAGAATAACCAAGACATAATTTTTTCCTCCTTATATATTTACAAGACCTGCATCAACCATTTTCTGCAGGCTCATGAGAATACCCAGTTTGGCATGAGACCAGGTCAGGCCACCCTGAAAATAGACCGCGTAGGGGGGACGGATAGGACCGTCAGCGGACAGCTCCATGGTGCTGCCCTGTACAAAGGCGCCTGCAGCCATGATAACCTGGCTGTCATAGCCGGGCATATCGCCGGGGATGGGGGTGGCAAAGGAGTCCACTGGCGCTGCGGCCTGAATACCTTTGCAGAAAGCAATCATGCCTGCTTCGCTGCCAAGTTCCACAGCCTGAATAATATCATGGCGGCTCTCGGTGGCATTGGGGACACAGCGGAAGCCCAGAGGCTCGTAAAGATTGGCAGCAAAGATTGCGCCCTTTTCGGCGCTTGCAGTCACAGTAGGTGCCAGGAAGAAGCCTTGGTACATCAGACCCATCAGACCGAAGTTGGCACCCACCTCCTGCCCCAGGCCGGGAGCGGAAAGACGGTAAGCGCAGCGGTCGATGCAGGCTTTGGTACCGGCAATATAGCCACCGGAGGAAGCCAGACCACCGCCGGGATTTTTGATCAGAGAACCTACGATCATGTCGGCGCCTACGTCAGAGGGCTCAATGGTTTCCACAAATTCGCCGTAACAATTGTCCACCATTACTATCACATCAGGCTTAAGGTTTTTGCAGAACGCGATCAGCTCGCCAATCTGAGTCACGGAGAAAGTGGGGCGGGTGGCATAGCCCTTGGAGCGCTGAATGGTGATCATTTTGGTTTTAGGGTTGATTGCCTTGCGGATGCCTTCGTAGTCGAAGGTACCGTCGGTCAGCAGGTCTACCTGATTGTAGGTGACGCCGTATTCTGCAAGAGAACAGGGAGAGGGACGAATGCCGATGACCTCCTGCAGAGTATCGTAAGGCATGCCAACAGGAGACAGTAGTTCATCGCCGGGTAGCAGATTGGCACTGAGGGCGATGGTCAGTGCATGGGTGCCGCAAGTGATATGGGGGCGAACCAGGGCTGCTTCGGTGTGGAATACATCTGCATAAACCTGCTCCAGTTTGTCTCGGCCTTCGTCGTTATAGCCGTAACCTGTGGAAGCTGCGAAGCAGGTGGCGCTCACACGGTTTTTGCGGAAGGCAGACAGTACTTTTGCTTGATTGTATTCTGCTATTTGGTCAATGGCATCAAAGCGCGCTCTTAACCGTGCGACGGCCGCCTCGCCATAGGCGTAGACAGCAGGGGAAATGCCCATCTGGGCATAAAGTTCATTTAGTTCTTTCATATTCAGTCCTCGTTTTGTACGGATTGGAAAATCTGGGTAGCCAAATCATTCAATGTTTCAGGCTTGGTTATAATCAGTCCGGTTTCGTGTTTTCCTAAAATCAGGAGGGTATCGCCGGGTTCAATCCCAAAGAATTCCCGTGCTTCCTTTGGAATCACAATTTGTCCTCGGTCTCCCACTTTTGCGGTACCAAATACCCGTTGCTGCTTGCTCTTGCCGAGAATGTGTTTGCCTCCAGGCATGTCATTCCTTCTTTCATAGCTGTTAAATCATATTTTTCATACTTTTCATACTGGTGGATTATATAAAATTCTGCGGCTGTTGTCAAGACAGCCGCAGAAAATAATTGGATTTATTTCACAAGAATCTCTTTTGCTTTTTGGTATTTTTGCTCCCACCACTGTAACTTTTCTTCCGGTAATCCAGCTCCGGTGCAGCGTGTGTGGTCAGAGTTATGAGCAATATCCGCCAACTTGATCTTCTTTGCGATAGGGTGGGTACGGATACGCTGGACATAATCAAAATAGGCTTCCTGGGAATGCTCAGCAGAATCGTCGTGGGTCAGCAGTGTTACTACTTCTACCACCTCCGGAGGGAATTCCCGCGCAAGTTCCTCCAAAGTGACAGTGGTATCCTCTACCACGTCATGGAGGAGGGCAGCGCAGCAGGAAATTTCGTCATCCATCTGCTCCGCCAGGTGAATAGGATGGAAAATATAAGGGATGCCGTTGTAGTCCAGTTGTCCATGGTGTGCTTCATAGGCAAATGTCATGGCTTTGCTGGTCAGTGAAGTATAAACCATCAGTCATTCCTCCGTCTTCTGCCGCCGAAAATCAGGATTAAACGAAGAAGCTGAGCCAATGCGGTTGCGGTAGCGGCGACATAGGTCAAAGCGGCGGCAGTCAAGGTTTTTCTGGCTCCCCGTTGTTCTTCTTCTGTAAGAAGGTTTGCAGCAGCAATAGCTTCCAAGGCTCGTCGGCTGGCATTAAATTCTACAGGCAGCGTAACCAGCTGAAATACCAGAGACAGTCCGAAACAGCCAATACCCAGATATACCAAGGTATTGGACACCATGCCAAGGGTAGAGAACAGGATACCCAGCAGAATCAGGGGCATAGCCAGACGGGAACCGAAGTTTGTCAGGGGAATGATGGCTGCTCTGAGCTTAATAGGGGCATAGTCGTGGGCATACTGGACTGCATGACCGGCTTCGTGACAGGCAACACCAATGGCTGCGGTAGAAGTGTTATTGTAAACACTGTCTGAAAGACGGATCACATTGGTTTTGGGGTCGAAATGGTCAGTCAGATTGCCGCTGACACGCTCGATTCGAACGCCATGTACGCCATTGGCACTGAGAACCCGCTGGGCTGCTTCTGCTCCGGTGAGGCGTCGGACGGAGAACTGCTGCGAATACTTTTTAAATGTGGAATTGACGTTGTGACTTGCCCAAAGGGACAGAAGAACACAGGGAAGAACCAGATACAGATATGTCCAGTCAAGCCCATAATAATAACCGTAGGGATAGTACATAAGATCCTCCTAGTTAAATAATTTCAGGTTCCATAGCAGCATGGAGCTTATTGGTAATGGCACCCCGGAAAAGGGGGAACGCCTGAGAATGGAGTGTCTGCAACGCTCCCGCTACCAGACTGGGTGGGACTTGTCCCGGCATATACAGGTCCTGATCGAAGATGAATTTCACTTCCTGATCCTGCTTGCCACCCCGTTTTACGAGGCCGGGACCGGCGTGGATTTTTACCCGGCAGCCACCGCGGATATTCAGTTCGCAGTCTACCGTGTTGCGAAGAGAGGAGCTTTCTGTCATATCCTCCAATGCCAGCAGTCCCAGATAACAGGGCTGGATCAATTCACGAAATGGTGTGCCCTCCAAACCCAAAGTGAAACGGGAAATGAAATTCAGATAGCGAAGGCCAATCCGGGAGAAAGAAGTGGGTTTATAGATGCGAATGAACGCGGCCAGGGGACTGTCCAGATAGGCAGCAAATTCTTCCCAACAGGGATAACGGGTACAGGTAAGAGAAATGAATTGGTTGGTCAGATTCACCCGCCAAACACCATCGGAAGAGGAAAACTGAAAGTTTGTGACGGGAGGCTGATTTTGGACTGTCAGCTTTCCGTCCGTACTGATAAGCTTAGGGGAGGAAAGTTCCTGCTTCCGCAGAAAAATGGGAAAAGTACTGCGAATGGCTTCCTGAAATTCTACAGGATCGGAAGCGGTTACAGAGAGAATTTCCGGAAAGCGAAGCTGACAGATCACTTCTGCAAGGGGGGATTCCTGATAATGGCAGCGCGGTTCTTTAGAAAACATAGGCATACCTCATTTTATGTAGAACGTTATTTTTTATTATAGCCAAAGCCAGGCAAAATGGCAAGAGGAATAGGAAATGCAGTCTTTGAAAAATGTAAACTTTTGGAAAACAAAAATACGATTAAGAATGTGAAAATGATAAAATGTTCACAGTTTATTCATCCTACGATATAGGGAAACTGATATACTTACCAAGATATAAAATTCTGTGAAAGAGAAGGGCCGCATATGAAAGATCCCTATAAAAGAAGATATTTTTATCTGATGATGTCCATTTTCGGTGCCATCAGCCTAAGTATTCTGGTGTTTTTTCTTGTGTACCGTTTTCATGGTATTGGAGAGGTGTTTCAAAAGCTCAGTAAAATCCTTGCGCCCTTTATCTACGGCGGTGTGGTTGCCTATCTGCTGCGGCCTTCCTGTAATACCTATGAATCCCTGCTGCAGAAGTACCTGCCGAAAAAAATGAAAAAGGCAGCCAATTCTCTGGCAGTCACATTCGCATTGCTTACGGGCATCTTTGTGGTTTATGTCCTCATCATTATGATTGTGCCCCAGCTGATCAACAGTGTTGAATCCCTCTGGTTAACCTTGCCTCAGAAAATAAATTATTTTATGGCATGGGTCAGATATACCTTCGGTGATGTACCTGCGATGGCATCTCTGATTCAAAAGTTTGACAGTAATGCCGGTGCCATCTATCAGGGTGTTAATGCGTGGGCAACAGAGACGCTGACTCCCTATGTCAGCAGCATTGTCAGCGGCGTGGGTTCCAGTGTGTATAATGTTTTTATGTTCCTGTATAACCTGCTGATTGGTCTGATTGTTGCCTGCTATCTGCTGGCAAGCCGGAAGAAATTTGCCCGGCAGAGCGTGCTTATTATTCGCAGCATGCTGAAGCCCCGTTGGGCTGATCTGTTTCTGGATGAGGTAGTCTTTGTTGACCGAATGTTTGGCGGATTTATCGACGGTAAAATCGTGGATTCTGCCATCATTGGTGTGCTGTGCTATATTGGCTGCTCCATTTTTAAATTCCCCAATGCCTTGCTGGTTTCTGCGATTGTGGGCATCACCAATGTGATCCCCTTCTTTGGCCCGTTTATTGGTGCTGTGCCGTCAACACTGCTTATTATGTTTGAAGACCCCATTAAGGGCCTCTGGTTTATTTTGTTTGTGCTGGCATTGCAGCAGCTTGACGGTAATGTTATCGGACCTGCCATTTTAGGAGACCGCACCGGTCTGTCCAGCTTCTGGGTGTTGTTTGCCATCATTCTTTGCGGCGGCTTGTGGGGCCTGGTGGGTATGGTGATCTGCGTGCCCATGTTCGCGGTCGTCTATGATATTGTAAAAAAACTGGTCCGCCGCGGCTTGATCAAAAAAGATCAGAATTATCTTTGGGACCAGTATAAAGCCGATTATCCGGATGAAAAATAGCGAACATTGGAAATTTGACCGCTCTGACAAAAGTCGGGGTTTGTAAAATAGTTAATCCGACCTGTGGTTTAAACCGCGGGTCGGATTTTCGTATCTATGCATATTTCGGGGCGGCAGATTCGCAGGGATTAGCCAGATTGCTGCGTAAAGGGTGTTATCACAAAGCAACGAAACATGTGAGAATTGTTCGGTCATTTCTGCTTAGGTCGAATGAAGCGACCCAGGACGCACGATACTCAGATAGGATAGTACGGAGGTGAGCCCTTTAGTGCCTAAGAGGATTTCTTAGGCAATACCGCACAGAAAAAAGTGCCATATACCGCCAAGTGTGATATAATAAAC
>ERZ1032130.387-NODE-387-length-11296-cov-19.292323_pt1 | contig 11296 bp, 5 predicted proteins | sample MGYA00517879_ERZ1032130 | MGnify/ENA primary metagenome ERZ1032130 (study PRJEB33719, sample SAMN04262597) | wastewater metagenome | biome: rural village; feature: animal feces; material: feces | host: Bos taurus | place: El Salvador | collected 2012-01-31 ...
TCACGCTTCTGCAAGAAGATAATGTCCGACACGACCTCGGTACCGGCATTGGCTTTGAACGCATCATTGGGGAGTCGGATAGCACCAAGGAACTGCGCCCGTTCAGCCAGATACTTTCGGACTTCGCTGCCCTTGGCATCCATGGTGTAGCGGCTAGTCACAAAGGCCAGCACACCACCAGGGCGAAGCTGATCCAGCGCCTTGGCGAAGAAGTAGTTATGAATGGAAAAGCCCAGCCGGTTATAGGCTGGGTCGTTGACTTGATATTGCCCAAAGGGAACATTGCCGATAGCCAGATCGAAGAAGTCTCGGCGATCCGTCTTTTCAAAACCGGAAACGGTGATGTTTGCCTTGGGGTAAAGCTGCTTGGCAATCCGGCCGGTGATGGAATCCAGTTCCACACCGTAAAGGCGGCTGTCACGCATCTGATCGGGGAGCATACCGAAGAAGTTGCCTACACCCATAGAAGGTTCCAAGATATTACCGCTCTGGAAGCCCATGTTGCCAAGTGCTTCATACATAGCCTGGATAACCGTGGGGCTGGTGTAGTGGGCATTCAGCGTAGAACTTCTTGCTGCGGCATATTCCTCTGGGGAAAGGGTTTCGTACAGTTCTTTGAACTCATCTGCCCAGTTGGGCTTGCTTTCGTCAAAGGCATCTGCCAGACCGCCCCAACCAACATACCGGGACAAAACCTCCTGTTCTTCCGGTGTTGCCTGCCTACCCTCAAACTCCAGCTCTTGCAGCAGCTTAATGGCATCCATGTTCATGCGGAACTTGGCCTTGGCACCACCCACACCCAGATCATTGTCTGTAATGCGGAAGTTTTCTGCTTCGGGAAGCTGTTGGGGCGGCTCCGGTTCTTCCGTGCGGATTGTCTGTACCACCACATCGTAGGGCAGATTATTCTTTTCGCCGGGATAGACCGCAACGGTGTCCGTGACGAATTTAGAGGGTTCCTCCGGTGCTGCCGGTGTCTTTGCCGCTTCCATTTCCTCAATGTGGCGTCGCACAAAGGAAATGGGTTCTGTTCGGAAAATGGGGAATCCGGTAGCATTGGCAAAGGTAATGTCCTGGAAGTTGACGGAACCGGTGGCAAGATTCACCCGATCCACCATAAAGGTTCTGCCGTCGATCTCAAAAGTGGACTCACCGGGGATCAGATATTCCTTGGCAAATGCTTCATCGGAAAGCTGGGGTTCATCCACTTGGGGAGCAATTTCCGGCTGTTCAGCGGCAACCACGGTAATGTTGCCTTTATCCATGTACCGCTCAAAGTCTGTGCGTTCCATGCTGACCGGCTCCTGCCCCGGTTCGCTGGGCATGGTGTACCACACATCATCTTCATCCACATGGTCGATGACCATACGGACTTCGGGGTTTCCATCAAAGGACGCAATCAGATGATCGCCGGGGTGATAAACCTTACCATCCTGGGTGGAGAAGATCACCGCTTCCGGCAGACCGTTCTCTCGCTGCATCTTGGCAAGGAAGTCAATGGCAGTAGATTGTTCCGCAAACCGGAAAAGCTGCCCATCTTCACCGTAGTATTTCTGAATGGCAGCATCGAAGATACCGGTGATGCCCCCTTCATAGGGCAGCAGACGGATAGAAAACCGGTTGGGATCTTCTTTCGGCGCATCTTGTTTCGCAATGGCTTCCGCATCCTGCACAACCTGCTGGACAAAGAGAGAGGCGTTCAGCTTGTCAGCATCCACCACCTGTCCGTTTACGATCCCGTTTTCTGCCAGCCGTTCCCGGATGGCAATGGGATCAATATCGTCCATGCGGTCATATTCTTCCTCGGTGTAGAATTTTTCCGCTTTGATAAGCTGGGCAATTCGCTTCTGCACCTTGGGCCAAGGCAATTCCATCTGCTGATTGCCGCCCATACCCACATAGAAAGTGTCGGAACCGTATTGAAGCTGCAACCAAGCGGCGGTGCTTCGTTCCCGCTCATGCTGCTGCATATACCGGACAACCGCTCGTTTGCTGACAATATCACCGTTCCATGCCTGGATAGCGGCATCAATTTCCGCTTGTGTTGCCACCGTGCGGAATACTTCGGGTTCCGGTGCCACCGGCGCAGCTTCCTCGGCCTGCTGAACAGGCTCCGCAGGCGGGAGCATTGCCATGGAATAGGTATTGCGGTCAGCGCCGGGGGCATCCTGGGCGGAGATCGTCACGGGATATTTGGTACGCAGTTTTTCTACATACCGTTCCAAATCCTTGGCAGGTATGCCGCACATCTCGATGCTACCGGCACCGGGAATTTTTCTTGCGGTGAGGGTCAAATCCAGCATGACGGCGGCTTGCTTGGCATCTTCGCCGTACATTTCAAAGAAATCACCCATCTGATACAGAATAATATCGTTGGGGTGCGCTTCCTTGATGGGATTGTAGTCCCAGATCGGGTCTGCTGCCGGTTTCTCCGCAACCGGTTCAGCATCATGGTTGGCAGCTTCCTCCGCAGCCTTGGGAGCAGCCTTTTCCGCATCCAGGGCTTTCTTCTGGGCAAGCTGTTCCGGGGTAAAGAATCGCCCGGTTCGCATGAGTTCGCTCATGCGCTTGGCAACCTTTGACCAGGACAGTTCCACATCGTAGCAGTTAGGCTTCTTGTAGCGAATACCCTTACCGTCGTACCATTCGTCACTTCGGAAGCACCGGGACAAGGCGTTGTTACCGCCGCCGATTCCGTATTCCTTTTTCAAAAATGCGGCCTGCTCCTTTGGCGTGGGGTTTGTTTGGTAAAAATCGTAGATTCTGCCTTTGCTTCCCGAAACATTACTGCCTCCAGCCAAGGCTTCATCAATTTCATCCTCGGTGATGAAACCGTCCACATGGGGAATTTCCGTCATTTCCGATGTGAAAGTTTTCCGGGGTAAGGTTAAATCCTTGAGTGCTTCAAAGACTGGTTCCGGCTTGGGATAGCGGAAGCGAAGTACCTTTTCACCGGCTTTATACGCATTGAAGAAAGCACGGTATTCCTTGATGATGGCTTGCAAAGATTCCGGTTCAGACAGATAGACGGCGATCTTGGATGTTTCGTCCGGGAACCCTCCACGCAGGTCCCGGACAATGCCAAGATACTTGTCACGGTATTCATCGGATATATCTCTTGCGATATACCATAACCGTTCTGCTGTTTTCTGTCTTTCATATCCGGGAGCTTCGGCAAGTTCCAAATTGGTGGCAAACTGACCCTGTTCGATCAGTTCACCGATTCTCTTTGTGGCATCTTCCCAAGACAGAATTTGTGCAGTCCGGGCATACCGGGCAGACTCGCCCCTGGCAAATCGCATCCCGTTTTCGTCAAACCAAACGCTGACCTTATTGCCGTCAAACTTCAAACCGTTGGAACCGTGGTAGACTTTCTGAACGAACTCCACCATGTGTTCCATGGACTTATTCTTGGAGAACTCATTGACCAGCACCGTGCGGTGATCGTCTGTATTGGAACCTAAACGCAGGAAATGGTCGATATACTCTTGGGGGAAAGTGAAAGCGGAGGGCGTAACTGCTACGCTCTCCGCTTGGTCAATGTATGCGATTTGTTCCGACTCGGTTAGGAAGAAGGAGAATTGTTCCCCCACAACGGGGGCATCTTCGATTAGCTGAAGATCAGCTCCTGGAGAATCACTTCCTCGGCCTGGGCGTGTAAATTGTTCATCATCCCAACCCACATCACCGGGTTCGAGGCTTTCAGTTCCTCCGTCACTCCCGCCGATTTCTTCAGTTCCTCCATCATCTGCTCCATGCGCCGGTTCGCTGTCTGCTCCACCTCCCGCAGATGGGGGTACAGTTTCTCCGACAGGATCATGGTGTTCCACAGTACCGGACGGTGTTCCTGCAGGTACTGCTTCCGCATCCTGCCGTACTTGCCCAGGGGCTGCTGCTCCTGCTGACTCAGCGACAGGTTCGGGATCAGATAATCCCCGTTCTTGGTGTAACTCAGTTGGCTCATAATTCTGACTCCTTTCAGCTTGCTTTGTTCTTTCGTATTTTTTGACTGTGATTTCGATTTGCCGCAGCACCGCTTCGCTGCTCTGGCTGATGGCTGCGCCCAAGGCACCAACCGTCTGCGGGGTATTGAAGTCGAATACCGGCATGAAGTCCAGATGCTCAAAGTGTTCATCGGGATTCAAGCCGCACCGGGAGAGGATGGTATAGGTGGTGCTGACAACCGCCGCTTCATGGAAAGCGTACCGGATGTTTTCTTCATCATAATCTTGAAGGAAAGATCCGTCAACGATGCCAAGGATGTCCTGCTTATGGTCAAGCCAGTAGTCATCCATGAGCCAGTTGGAGATTTCTTCGATCAAGTCGGGGAAAGAAACGGCGGGGCCGACATCGAATTTCTCCACCAAGGCGGCTGTAACCGCCTGCTCATGTTCAGCTTGATACTGGAACAGATATGGCGTTCTTGCGTTTTGCCGTCCTCCGGTATCCGCAACATCAAAGACATATTTCAGTTCCGGGTTATCACCGGAGGTATCAATAAGGGCGATGCCGGTGGAACCTCGCCGTACATACCGGCCCATTTGCCGGTTCCATAGCTCATAATCGGCACAGGCAGTAGCTTCCGGGCGTTGGGCAAAGATCATAAGCTGCTCATGGTAAGGGTATTTATATACCCTCGCCATGGTTCGCAGAAAGGCTGTCCACTTCTGCTGACTGCTTGTGATTTCAACCGCCGTATGCTCTGCCAACTGTGCGTAGAATTGCAGTTTAGACGGCATCGGCATCCTCCGATCCAAAGTCGGGCATCAAATCCAGGGCTTCATACTCGGCATCGGTCATGCGCCGCAGCTTCTCAATGGCGCTGTCGGTCAGATCACGCAGCTCCTGTTCATCTTTGCCCAGGTAGGTACGCATTTCCGAAAGGGCTTGCATCAAGCCAAGCCGGGTGCCGGTGTTGTAGATGCTCATAAGCTGCTGTTCTTCGTAAGTGATGTTCATATTAGATTTCCCTTCCTTTCGATTTCTTGTGTGTGTTTTTCTGACGCGGTGGTGTGGACTGACTTTTGAGCTGGTCGATGACGGACGGTTTTTTCTCCTTGGGCTGCTCCTTGGTTCCGGGAGCTTTGCCGTTGTTGATGATACCGTCGATCATGCCGTAGTCATCTTCCAGGGACATTTCAGCCGCCCGGAGGTGGTTTTCCGGGAGGACAGGTGGCTTAACCACACCGGCTTGCACATCCCGCTGATAGCTTACCGCAAAACGGGTACTGATGGCAACGATGTCGGGACGCTCCTTGATGGCGTTCCAATCTTCGGTTGTGACACCAAACATACCGATGTGCATAGCCAGATCTTCGCTGTCAAATGCCATTGCTTCCGTGTTATCTCTGTGTAGCATATACACGGTTACATCCCGTTCCATCAGCTCCAGGGCAAAGTCCGTGGAAATCGGAAGCATATCCGGGGCTGTGTAACCAAAGGCTTGCAGCTCTGCTTGACTGACATAGGGATCGGGCTGAGGTACATCAATGGACTGTTCCCGAAGTTCCTGGGGCATATTGGCGGCTGCGAGGGTTTCGATCAGTTCCGTGGGAACGATACTGACTTTGTAGGAATCCATACCGTGTTCTTCGCAGATATTGATGCAGGCAGTGGATATGTGCATCATGGGATCATCCAATACGCCGCCGTCCAGCAGTTTCTTGGAGTCCTTATCGTAGATCGTGTAGTCGAAACCGGAATCTGTCCTCTGGATGTACAGATATTTGCTGTCCGAAACCAAGTAGAGCTTTTCCGCTTCCTGCATTTCTCTGACTTCATCGGGGGTGATGGTGCCAGCCTTCAGCTTCTCTTGCAGTTCCAGGCATTTCTCATAGGTGCCTACGAACAGCACCGGGCCAGGGAACAAAACGGCATCCTTGTTGAAGGTGTACTGCTGGATGTAGGTGGTATCCTCCGGTGCGGTACGGTGGAAGTTACTGACCAACCGATATTCATACCGCTTGGCAGCGCCGGTTTCCTCCACCGGTTCTTGGGGGATATAGACCCGCTTGTTGATTTCCGCAAGCCGGTCTGTCAGATCATTGAAGCGTTCATCCTGTCCGTAAATTGCCATCATATCCAGGAGAATATCGGACAGAGGGCGAAGATCTCCGGCTCGGAGTTTTTCTTCTACCCACGCACATATCCCGTCTATGCCCTCGGCAGGAATACCGGGGATGGGTTCACCGTTGGTCTTAATCATAAGGTGTACAGTAAAGTCACCGGCAAATGTGGAGATTGCATCGTCTGTGTTGACAATGGGATCTCCACCGGACACGGTGGGCGAAGTTTCTATCACCGGCACAGCTTCAGCCGGAGCATCGATGGTGATACCACGCTCCTTGCAGATTTCCTTGAAATGCTGCTCAATGCTGGAAATAAGTTCTGAGGAAGTGCGGTTAATGGTTTCAAGACTTGCCCGGAGTTCCTTCAGCTCTTTGCCTTGTGACCAACTGGCGATGTAGCCGAAGCTGTTGTCTGCGGTTTCGATGCCGAAGTATTGGCAGACCGCATAGGAAATGCTTTCCGCTTCCACTTCCTCGGTGTGCCGGTCCTTTTCCTCCGGGGCAAGGACTGTAACACCATCGTCAGCCAGTTCGGTCATCTTATCGTAGTTGTGGAGTTTGGAGTGGGCAATCTCATGGACACCGGCGCAAATAGTCTGGACTTGGCTCATGCCGTCCTGGATGGTGATTTGCTGGGCGGTGAGGTCAAAGAAACCGTCCACATCCCGATCCGTATGGGCGATCACGATGGGAACCGGTGAAGTGCGTCGAAGTGCTTCCATGAACACTTCATACTGCTGTACATCACCGGAGAGGCTGTGTGCCAGCACCGGTAAAGGCTTGCCGTCGGTCTGGGACACATCAAAAACGGATACCACTTTGAACATGGGGACACTAACTTCCTTTTCCTCTTTGACTAAATTCCCGTCCTTATCCAGCATGGGTGCTTGGGTGTGTGGGTCGAGTTTTACTTCATCGACCTTCTTTTTGAAGGGAACCGGGGCGAGAATCTGAATGCCTCGTTCTCCCTTTTTCACATGACGGCCAAACTGATTTTTCCACTTATTGAACCCGGCAACCAAGGTGGCGTCGGGGCGTTGGGAGTGGATCAGCATGACATTGTTCAGCGAATACTTATGGAACCGACTCATGGTGGAAAGATATTGCCGGTATCGGTCACTTTCAAAAAGTTCTTTGATACCTTGTTCGATACCGGCAGTTATTTCCTTGATTCGGTCTTTGTTTGACTGTTTTTCAGCCATGGTAAATCTCCTTTCGTTTGGATTTGGGTACAAAAAAAGAACGCTCCCACGCAGGCCGAAGTGAACCTACGCAGGAGCGTTGTGCGATGATTATGAGAGAATTGCTCCTGGTGTGGAGGTCTGGGAAACGGAAAAATGTAACGCTCTTAACCCTGTTTTTCGGGGTTAAGGTCAAATGATAAGGGGTGCTTCATTTTCGGAGGAAAAATCCCTTGCAGCACAACGATTTTCGCCCCCAAAACCGTTACACCCGACCCCGGTGCCGCCGCACACGATCACGGGTATATTTCCTGCGCTGCTGCAAGGCACATTGGGGGCAATACTTTGACCTTGGCCCGGAGGGAAGAAAGAAACGGTTGCAGATGGCGCATCGCTTATGGGTAGCGGAAAGATCAATCAGCTTTTCGTGTAGGGGAGGATTGTTGGGTAGAACCGCTTTATGGAACCATTTGCACAGCAGAGAGTAGGTATGCCACTGGGGGCAACGGTCATCAATACCGTCATCCAGGGCAAGGCAATGTCCGTTGTCGTAGTTGCAGCACTTGGCTTGAATGAGCTTTCGTGCTTGCTTTAGCTGCCCTTCATTCATTCTTGGAAGCCGCTTAATCTCCATTTTCAGCGGTGGTAACGGTGGGTAGTACATCCGAAGGTGTCACCTGCTTTCAAACTCCAATTTGAAGTTCGTATGCTTACCGTCATCCTCCAACACTACCGTAGCATCGTAGGTAGTGCCGGTTTTGGGAGAATAGCAGCCTTTTAACCGTGCGCTGCCCTTTTGCAGCAGATCGGCGGCAACAGATTTGGTCAGTTCCTTTTTCTTTGCTGCAAAGAACCGATTTTCTTTCCACAGGACAAAACTGCACTCCTTATTCTCACAGAAAAAGCCACGCTTACTTTCTGTGACGGCACTTCCGCAGCGGGGGCAGCGACCCACAATTTCATTCCGGGAGGGAAACAAGGTGTCAGCACCGGGAACCGGGGTATATCCTTGGATTAGCTCATGGATCATGGTTGCGATGCCGTCCATAAATGCGTCGGGGGACATTTCTCCACGCTGGATTTTGGTCAATCCATTTTCCCATTCTGCGGTGAGCACAGGAGATTGAAGCTGATCGGGAAGCACCGTAATCAGCGCCATGCCCGTTTCCGTGGGGAAAAGATGCGTCTGCTTTTTGGACTTCCTACGCTCTGCAAAACCGGAAGATACCAGCTTTTCCAGAATACCGGCACGGGTTGCCGGTGTTCCAAGTCCTTTCCGTTCCGCATCTTCGGGCATATCCTTGGCACCGGCTGTTTCCATGGAGGAAAGCAGCGTGTCCTCGGTGTAATGCTTGGGCGGTGTGGTTTTACCCTCCTTGATGGCAACTGCATTAAGGGGAATCCTCTGCCCAGCTTTCAGATCGGGCAGTTTCTCCGCCTTTTCCTCTCTCGCCGGTTCGTAGAACTTCCAGCCAGGAACAAGCACCGTCTTTCCCTTGGTCGTGAACTGCTGCCCCTCACATTCCAGCGTTACCACGGTTTCCGCATACTTGTGGGGCAGACTTACGCCTTTCAGCAGTCCCAGGGACAGCAGCTTCATTATCTCCAGTTCGCCTTTGGGAAGCGAGGATAGATCGAAGCTGCCAGCCATCGCCGTGGGAACAATGGCATGGTGATCGCTCACTTTTTTGCTGTTGCAGACCTGGCCTGCATCCACAGTTCCCGGATTTTGCTTGCCGCAGATAGCGGCAGCAGTAGGAACAAGATCGGCAGCGGTAGCTTCCATATCATCGGAAAGATACCGGCTGTCTGTTCGGGGGTAGGTACAGAGCTTCTTTTCATAGAGGGATTGCAGATAGTCAAGAGTCTGTTGCGCTGTGTAACCCAACAGACGGTTGGCATCCCTTTGAAGCGTGGTCAGATCGTAGAGGGCAGGCGGATTCTCTGTCTTTTCCTTTCGCTCCACGGAAAGAACGGTAGCGGTTTTGCCCTTGCAGGCACCGGCAATCGTCTTGGCTTCGGCTTTATCTTTGGTTTTCTCCGAAGCTGCGGTGAAGCCACAGTCCAGATTGACCGTGTAGAACGGCTCCGGGATAAATGCGGAAATTTCAGACTCCCGCTGAACAAGCAGAGCCAATGTCGGTGACATGACTCTACCGATATTCAGCGTGGTTCCGTAGAGTAAGGAAAAGTACCGGGTTGCATTGATGCCCACAAGCCAGTCAGCTTTCGCTCTGCACAAGGCAGATTGATGGAGGCCGTCATACTCTCTGCCGGGGCGAAGATTCTGAAATCCGTCCCGGATTGCTTCATCTTCCATAGAGGAAATCCAAAGACGCTTCATTGTCTTACTGCAACCGGCAAGGTGGTACACGCTGCGGAAGATCAGTTCTCCCTCGCGGCCTGCGTCGCAAGCGTTGATAACAGCGGTCACATCCTCCCGACGCATTAGCGTCCGCAAAATGTCAAATTGGTTCCGCTTGTCCTCAGCGATACGGAACCGGAAGGAAGTGGGGATGATGGGTAAATCCGCCTTTCGCCACTTGGCATACCGGGAATCATAGTAGTCCGCATCGGCAAGGCCAGCCAGATGCCCGAAGCACCAGGATACGATGTAGCCGCCTCCCTCCAGGTAGCCATTTCTGCGAAGATTTGCGCCGATCACCTGGGCGATGCTCTGGGCAACGGACGGTTTTTCGGCGATTACAAGCTGCATATCAGCACCTCCATAGATACTCCCTGGCGCACATCACGATAGCAGGGACGCATACAGCTTTCACCAAAGCGTTTGCATCCATAACAGGGATGGCACTTGGGGAGGGCAGGCTTGCTGCCCTCCCGCAGAGGTCTGGGGATACGGTTCATCATTCTCTCATACTTGCTTGATGTGAAGTAGCTCATGCGTCATCCTCATCATCGTAGGACTCGAACTCGGCATAATCGTCCTCGTCATCCACGCCGTAGTCGTAGTTGTCAAGATCGGTCTTGCCCTTGGTCTTGGTTGCAGACTTCTTGTTCTTGATGAAGAAGAAAATACCGGCACCTACAACGCCGATCACAACAACCAAAGCCAGCACAGCGGTGGGCTGCACTTCACCGGTAGGTTCTTCCACCGGTTCAGAGGGTTCCGTGGGATCGGTAGGCTCCACAATGGGTTCCTTTTCCTTGCCGACACACTCAGTCATGTTGGTGGTGCAAATGGCGCAGGCAGTATTCACACTACCGGCAACACATTTTTCGGTGCAATCACAGGTGGCAACGATACCCGCTTCCTCCAGTAGTGCCTGGATGTCAGCTTCGTCCACCATGTTCAGGAAGTAGGTTTCATAGTGATCGCCTTCCTCGTCAAGAGGCTTGTCATAGTCGATGATGATGTAGAAGGTTTCACCATTCCGGGTCTGGACGGTGATAAACTGCTTGTTCGTGTTCTTATCAAAGAGAAGATCACGGGTAATCAGATTGCCGTCCTCGGAGAAACCGGAACCATCCTCGGCAACAGGAGTTGTTGCGGGGGTGGTTTCCGTAACGGGAGGAATATCGGAAGGTTCCGTTTCCTCAGTCGCGGTAGTTTCCTCGGTAGGGATGGTGCTATCTTCGGGATCGTCCGCATAAGCAAATGCGGTGGTAGCCAGCGTGGTCATACACATGACCACTACCAGCAGCAGAGCAAGGATGCGACTCTTAATCTTCATGGGACGCAGCCTCCTCATTGGGTTGGATCTGCCCAAGCAGTTCTGCGAACTCTTCCATGGACAGACCCTTTGCACGAACCAGACCAACGATGTCCGTATTTTCCAGTTCCCGGATCTGCTGTTTCAGCTCAGCATTTCTCGCCTGGAGCTTGCCGATCTTATCGTTGTTTTTCTCCATCTCCGTGCGGAGTTTCTGAATTTTGGGATTCATTGATGTTCACTCTCCTTAATTGGGCAGACGGCCATAGGCATAGAAATGGGTCTGCCAGTAGTTAGTATTTAGGTATGCGTAGGAAATGGGATCTCCGCAGTGGATCATCACATTGTTGCCAACATAGATGCCCACATGGGAAAC
>ERZ1032130.388-NODE-388-length-11232-cov-10.703140_pt1 | contig 11232 bp, 19 predicted proteins | sample MGYA00517879_ERZ1032130 | MGnify/ENA primary metagenome ERZ1032130 (study PRJEB33719, sample SAMN04262597) | wastewater metagenome | biome: rural village; feature: animal feces; material: feces | host: Bos taurus | place: El Salvador | collected 2012-01-31 ...
TTGTTTCATACCGGCGAGTTAACTGCAAGTCGCCGCTACGTTTTACGCTTACGAACAAACGGAAGGAAAGAAAGGTGAAATGTCCTAAAATGAACCAAGGAGCCGCCATATGGCGGCTCCTAAATTTTTGCTATTTTTGTGACATAACTGCTGAAAAACTAAGTTCATCTTGATATGGCACTAGTTTCTCTTGAATTTCTTTTATACTAACAAGTTCAATCCCTGTGGGGGAAAACTTCGGGGATACGAGTTGGAGCGAAAATTCTGTTTCTCTACCTAGTAAACACGGTGGAATCGTATTCTCATTTAAATTATTGGTCTTTCTAGGTGGTGCATTTTTATCAACCAACCAAGAAATCTGCTGCCTCAATGTGTTCTTAAACCATTGTCCAAGTAAATTCTTATAATATACTTCCACCACTAGAACAGTCCCATGATATGGATGCTTATAAGGGTTTGTATGTATACGGTGTACATTCTTTTCGTGACGATACCGCAAATCCTCAACAAGCATATTAATTTCATCAGTTTCGTACCGAACACTTATAGTTTGTTTCTCGTTGGGCTTTACATATCTTAAATAGTCAGGATAATAATCCATATCGACTATGTTAGATCCATCTGTGACATTTTTTATGTGCTGTAATTCCATATGTGAAAGAGCGTAAATTTCAAGAGCAGGGGAATCTCCTATATTCTCTATTTCTAACTCAATATGTAGTTGTCTTCTTCCGGATTCGGTAAAGCATGCTGACCCATGAGTTTGAGATATATCTACCACAACACAAGGTTGATTGTTTATTTTCATTTGTTCCGAAGCTTGTTCTACAGATTTCTGCGTTGCTTTCATTTGTTTATATGTAAAAATAACATAGATCAATGTAATTACCGCTGTAATAGCCGATACTAAAACACTTAGAATACCAGATAAATAAGTATTGATAAATTGTAAAATATCCATATTATCACCCTAAAGTATTATATAGCAACTGTTATTATTTGTCTACTAATATTGACAATTATCAAAATAGCGGTAAAGTAATCAAAAAGAGAGGCTAACGATAGCCCCTCCTTTTGCTGTCTTAGTTCAAGGGATGATAATCCGTTGTGTTTCTCAGATACTCCCGTATGTCCCCATGTAACAGCAAATTCACATAGTCCACCGGGGCATTATACACCAGCCAATCCAGTTCGCTGGCTTCGTACATATTCCGGGCAACCTCGTTTTCGACTTTGGTGCAGTCGATGGAGATCATGCTGCCGTCGGCATATTTGACCTCGACACAGGCGGTGTCGATATTGAACTCGCAAGAGATAATCTTATCCATGTTGTCCTCCCAAAAACAAAAATAATCCGAACCCTTCTCCTACTGAGATAAGGTTCGGATTATTCTTCTTTGGTACGCCGAAAGGGACTCGAACCCCCGACCTACTGATTCGTAGTGCGGTGAGGAGTGTTTTGCCTCATGATTTCTCATTCTGCGTAGCAACCTGTTATCCCGATTTATGCAGGTATTTCTAACTTTTCAATTCGCTTCGTTTTGGGTCATTACGGGGATTGTGGCCCGGAATTGGCCCCAAATTTTCGGTCTGATTTTTACGCCATAGTTGATTTATGCAAATACCGACACCGCCCCCATATAGCGGCACCGCTCTTTGTTATTCTTTGTTTGCGAATAAATCCCCGCCACACGGAAACTATAGAATCCTCTACAAGCCCGCCCGGGCGGCCTGTATAGGCAGAATCGCCATGTCTGCGAACGCTTCCCTTATTCGTATCAGAAAGCAGCTCTCACAGCCATCCAGAGGTTTATTCCAATATTGATGCTGTGATATTGATGTGCTATACTGGTATCCAGAACCAACCGCCACAAAACCACGCATTCATTTGAAAGGAGCCGTCTATGAAAGATCACTACGCCTTCCCCGCATATTTCTATTTTGCCGAGGATGGGATTTCCATTGAGTTCCCGGATCTGCCCGGCTGCCTGTCCTGCGCCCACAGTCAGGAGGAAGCCTTCCACAATGCAAAAGAGACTCTGGGCCTTCATCTGTACGGAATGGAGAAGGACGGAGAGGATATCCCGGAGCCTACACCAGTACCGCAGCTTCATCCAGAAGAAAACGCTGCCATTGTCATGGTAGAAGTATTCATGCCGGCCATTCGTGACCGCATCTGCAACCAGCCTGTCCGCCACACCGTTACTCTCCCGGCATGGTTAAGCACTGCCGCTCGTGAACAGGACATTGACTTGTCCCATGTGCTGCAGCAAGCCCTTGAAAACCTGATTGGCAGCCATCCTGCACATTGATCCCAGTTTCTTCTTGCGTTTTGTCGAAGCCTGTGATATGCTGACCATGGTGCTACCAGTAACGGTAGGCGGTTTCCCCTGGCAGGGGGTATTTCTTGGCCCCCTGATAAAAAAGGGGGTGGTGGATATGATTACATGGCAAGATTTGTTTGCCTTTTGCATGGTCATGATCGCACTGGTCTCTCTGATTGTTCAGATTATGAGATAAGTAAAAAAGAAGTAACCGCCCAGCTTCCCGGCACAGCGGTTACTTCTTTGTAAACGATCCGGGGAGAACCGTCTACCGGTAGCACCCTTCGTATATTCAGTATATCCCAATAATAGCGTTTTGTCAATGCTCCCGTCATGTGGCGGGGGCATTTTTTGCTTCATCAGCCAATGCCCTGGATGGTATTTGCATACAGGAAATCCTTCAGTTCCTCGCTGTCGCCGGTGTTGTAGTAGTCCAGCAGAAGCGTATTGAACTGCTCCATGTGGCGGTCGGTGATCGTCAGGAACCCGGCACCGGAGGAAACAAGGATCTTGTTTGCAAGGGTCATGCTGGTGCGCTTATTGCCGTCCCAGAAGAATTGTCCCCGTGCACCCCATGTGAAGGCCTCCAGGGCCTTTGCGGTGGCGGTAGTGTCAGCGGTCAGGATTGCTTCCAGTTCTGTCCTTGTCTGATCTTCATCCGGTACAGGGGGCATATAATCCGTGCCGGAAATGCCTACGGAGCCGGTGCGCAGCTTGCCCCATTCCAGGGCCTCGTTCCGGGCAATGTATTCGTTCAGCTTGCACCAGTATTCAAACGTCACCGGCTCGGCCATGCTGCCCAACAGGAACCGCCACGCATCCCGCATATTCAGAACTGCTTGGATATCGTCCAGCTGGACACTGGGCACGTTCACACCCTGCAAGATGGTTTTGGTCTGAGGGAATGTGATGTTCCTGGCTTCCATCCGCATACCGCAATAAACATTCTCGTCCCACTTCTTTTTAGCCAGGAACAGGCTTTGCTCCGGGGTCATGTGGAATTTATCGGGGTAGTTCTTCATCCTGCTACCTCCTGGGCGTTGTCACGATCCATAGTTTCCGTGATTGCCCGGTTGATAAAGGCGTTAAGGCTGCCGCCATCCAACTTGTCGGCGTGTGCCTGGATAAGTTCCTTTTTTCCTTTTACTACCTTGACCTCAATTCGGTCATAAGCTTTTTTAACATAGTTTGCAGTTGCCCGCTGCTGGGCCTTTGAGATCGCCATACTATAGCCTCCCTTGTAAAAAGTGTGACGGCACCTCAAATATGAGGTCACCTTCTCCATTATGTTTGTATTATACCACGCAAATCTAGTGTCGTCAATATAGAATTTTATATATAATATCGACAGTATATTTGTGCAATGTTCCATCTTGCATTTATAGTGTCGACAATATATAATATAGACATGGAACAGAGGACAGCCCAATTTCAACACTGCCTGTTGTAAGTCCCGCAATTAAACACAAAAGAGCAGCGACAGCACGGAGAGACGGCAACCAAAAACAAAAGGAGGCCAACCAATGGGAAATGTACTGACCATCCGGGAAGCAGTTTCCAGAGCCAAGGACGAGGGAATCCCGGTATCCGAATACACGCTCCGGGCGTGGATCACTGCTGGATTGATACCCGTTCGCCTGATCGGCGCAAAGCGGCTGCTGTATTACCCGAATCTGATCCGCTATCTGCAATGCGAGGACGGCGGCGATATCCAGCCCGTGGCGGATGTGTCCGGCGGAATCCGCCGAATCTCATAACGACAACAGGAGGTACCAGCATGAAAAAGTATAATCTCAGCAGCATCATGAGCGCAGCGTGGCGGATCTTCCGCAAGGGTGCCCAATCCTTTGCCGTGGCTCTGCGAATAGCATGGGCCAACGCCAAAGCCCATAACACCGCCAAGGAGACCGCCGGTATCACCGAGGAAACCCACACCTGGGCAGGCTGGCGTGATCTGGGCTACGAAGTGATCCATGAAAGCAAGGCCCTGTACAAGGCCATCCTGGCAGACCCTGCCACAAAGAAGGGTACCCGGGTAACCTGCTACTTCGGAGCATCCCAGGTTCAGCCCATCAGTGCATAAGAAAAGCCCCTTGCATCACCGCCGACCAAAGCACGATGCAAAGAGCCTGATCCCCAAAGGGGATGCGGCTATTATACTATGCCGTATCCCCCGACGTCAAGAATAAATTAACGGAGGAATCCATGAACAAACGAGAAGAAATCATCCAGCGGGCCGTTATTGACAGGCTGCAGGAAGGGATCCAGTTCTTTACCTCTGACGATATCCTTGCTGTGGCGGGTATTGATGATAAGAAGCTGGCCCAGATCAAGAAGCAAATCCTTTTGGAGGCAATGAATACCACCATTCCGGAATGATTCCGACCCAGACCAGTCCATAAAAGCCACCCATCCGCATAAGCAGAAAGACAGCCCGTCGCAGTATATTTACTTTATCACGAAATAGATCTGTCGGCAATAGGTAAATGACAATCATCACAGAAAAGGAGGCAGTTATGGAAAACAAAAACCGTGCAAAACCGTCTGGCCGATTCCCCTCCTTACCCGCTGTCCAATATCTCACGGTGGAAGATGTCATGGCCTGCCTCGGAGTAGGCCGCAGCAAAGCCTATACGATTATCAGAGAACTCAATGCAGAGCTGGAACGAGACGGTTATATTACCATTGCTGGTAAAATTCCAGCACGGAAGCTCCGTGAAAGGCTATACCTTTCCAGTCCCGCCCAACTGACCACGCCCATCCCAAAGGGGCGTACTACCAAACCCAAGAAATAAATCATAAAGGGAGAACTACAATGGCATACACCAGTCAAGCAAAATCTGACCTGTTCAACCAATACCTTATGACGATCCCCTCTAGGGCGGATTTACCGCCGGAGGTCAAGCAATGGCTTTCTGACCTTGAAGGCCAGCTCCACACGGCCCACAGTCTACTGTATTGCCTGTGCGCAGCCAGCGATGTAGCCGGTGAGGGATCATCCGACCTGTTGACGAAATGGTTACCGCAGGAAATGCCCGCCGCACTCCGGGTGGTAGAGCGTATTTTGTATGAGATCTTGGCAGAGGTTATGCAGTAATCTCCCTCGAAATTTTCTTCAAAAAGTCGATACTTAATCGATACTCAACCTATACCATTCTTGCGTATTGCTATCATAGAAAGGGGCCATTTTTCGGCCCCTATTTTTAGGAAAGGGATCAAATTTTGACCCCTTTTTCCAACAGCACACACACTTTTTGCTGGAAATAAAACAGGGTATAGACTGTCACGTTTTTTTCGACCCATTTTCCAGCGAATCTATACCCCTTCCAAGAAGGTTTCCGAGGTGCTTATACAGCCCCTCTCTGCGCCGTTTCATCTTCTCCTGATAGATCACAGCACTCTCCACAGAGGATGTACCATCAGTACGAAAGGCGCTCAGGGTCTTACGCTTATAATAGTCGATATCATATCCCTGCGCAAGGGCTAAGCTGACAATGCTCCATTTTCTTCTAAGAATCCCATAGCCTTTCTGCAACCGTTCATAAACAGCCTTATCACCGATACCATTTCTGGCCGCATACTCTGTTGCAGATTCCTCTTTCCAGTAGATTGCCTGTATAGCATCCCGAATATGATCTTCCCGGATATGCGCCACGGCGTCCCTTACAATGGTCTTAAGGTTTTCCAGCTCTACCATATCTGCTCCTTGCGGGGAAGATATAAAGTCGATCAGCGTATCGGCTCCATCGTCCCCGACAGGGGCATCCAGAGAAACGGCATCAAGAAGTACATCCCGTTTTCTTCTCCGGAGGCCAGCAACTTCCCGCATAGCATTGCGGATATGGTCAAATGCGTGAGTAGCAAAGGAAGCTCCCCGATCCGGAGAATAGGTCATAGCCGCCACATGAAGGCCCAGATAACCGGCCTGTTCCAAATCGTCCATATCATAATGGCATCCACAGCCATCCATATATCGGAGGGATATGTAGTTGATCAGGCCCTTGTTGTCTTCCCACAGCTCCTCCAGGAGCCAATTTTTTCCCTGCTGAATTTGGGCTACCAGATCCTCGTTTCTTCCCACCATGCACCCGTACCAAACAGATAAACCGCCATCCGATCCAAAAGCCGTTTCCGATTTCTCCAAATGGTGGCCTTGTCACAAGAGCAGAGGAAAGCCGCTGCTCGTTCGTCCGCCCCATCAAAGTATCTCGCCGGGATCAAAGGATAATAGGGATCATCCTGTATCAGTTCCAGCGCACGCTTTACCGCCTTGATTTCCCAGGATATCAGCAGCGCATCCAGCCCTTCAGCATCCTCCAGCTTTTCACAAAGTTCCGGGAGGCCATACAATTTTTCCTCCACTGCCTTTCGGATATTCTCAGTGATCTCGTAGGTAGGAAATGGTCTGAAGCTCTCTACGGTTTCCCGAATCAGTTTGTCCAAATCTACGCTATCCATTATCTGGTGGCAAACTGTCCCCAAATTCGGACTCGTACAATCAGAAGTCATAACTGCTATCTCCTTATTTAAGATTGTCCAAATTAAAGTCTGTATCGTTTATCACCTCCCGCATTATTGCTGTAGATATTTCATCAAAGAGTTATACGGTTACCACTCCCCGCAAGCGGTAATTCCGTTTGATATCCCTGGAAATAGAAAACACGTTGCTGCCGGCCATTTCGATAATCCGGCTACCGATTGCTTCGTCAATCTCCACCAGCTCCTGGGGTGTTTTTTCTGTGGAAACGATGGTTGGAAGATGATTGATGTACCGATGATTGATAATCTCAAAGGCAAGGCTGATATCCGCTCCTGTGGGATTGCTGGATCCGTCCGCAGCTTTACCGACCTTATACAGGTCATCAATATACAGAATTTGAGCATTCTTAAATCCGTTGATGATATCTGCCCGCCGTTCGCTGTCCAAACTCATAGCCTTCAGCTCTGCGATTTTGTCCCGCCACGGCATATAGCGCACTTCATCACCTGCTAAAAGGCGGTGGCGACATACTGCAGTACAAAGGTGTGTTTTGCCACTGCCGGGCTGCCCACAGAACAGGAGCCATCCTTCCGGCTTTTCCGCATAATTCACAGCCCCCAACTTGATTGCTTTTTGCCACAGCTCCATGACAGTGTATGAATCAAAGGTTTTACCCTCTTTGATGATGTTCTTCAGCCCAGAGCGTTCCATCTCCCAAACACACCGGCGGATTTTCATACAGCCACACTCTTTTGTGTAAAAGCTCCCGTCATCCCGGGGAATGGCAATCGTTCCACGGTTTAAGCACTTCGGGCAATCATGCCCTGAAAGATTGCCTAGGGTATTGTTGATGGTGTCCGCCTTCATTTTTGCGAGGGCCACAGGATCATACTGTTGTCCCAACAGACCAAAGGGATTCAGATTCAGCCTTTCCATTATTCTGTTTATCCTTTCCGTTCCAATTTCTTACTGCTGCTTTCCAGTCTTTCATGGGATTTTTACCTACCCGCCACCCGTTAGAGGTATAGTAGTCCACAAAACGCTGTGGATCCACAGTATACCCCTTTTCGGTACAATACGACCGAACTTCCATCACCGTTGGAGGTGTAAAACGGTGGCGGGTAGGCGGCTTGTCCGCCTCTACACCCTTTCCATCTTCTTCTCCATCTCTTTCTCCATCTCCATCTCTTTCTGTCACCGTGGGCAAGGGTGGGTTACCCTCCCTAACCGAGGGTTTTTCTTCCTCGGCCAGTTTGGGGCGGCCTCCCTTTTTGCCATTCTCCACATCCCGCAGATAATCAGCATGGGCATCGTCAATGTCCGACTTGATGGAGGCAAATACCACCGTTTCAAGCTGTCCTAGCTGAACCACCTCGCCGGTAGCAAAGTAATTCAGCGCAGCCTTTACGGCCCTACCCGCCACATCATCCGGGACGGCATCGATTAGCGGCCTATGGTGCAGCCATAGCTTGAACCATGATGCTCTTTTAGGTTTTTTTGCCATGAAATCACCCCAAAGATCCTGCATGGTGTTTCATAGGCCATCACCTCACAGATCCACCCGGCGGATGGTACCAGGAGCCGCCGCCACCGTGGCGGGCTGATTATCTCCGCCATCTTCACAGCGCAGATAGCTTACAAGGTTTGGATAGAACAACAGCAGTTTTGTTCCTGCCTTCCGGGCCGGGATTGCTCCTGTTCTCACCCAATGCCGTAGGGTATACTCAGAAATCCCGAGGCCGTCAGTCTTTGCTCGCTGGACAGCTTCACGGATGGTCACTACATCAGGCATTAGGATACCTCCTTTGCCAGACTGTCGATAATGAGCAAAATCTTTTCCCGCTCCTGTTGGGAAAGTTCTTTCCGCAGTTTCCGGGAGAAATTGCCGTCGTTGATTCCGAGTTGTGCAGCAATCTGCCAAAGCCGCACACCTCTCTTAACCGCATACTCACGAATATCTTTGTTGTGCATTTTCATTTCCTCCCATCTTGTTCTTGTTGTTGACAAAGCAAGTATAACATGATACTATGTAAAAGAAAATAACTCATTTTCAACATTTTATTCAAACAACGAGGTGTTTTGTTAAAATGCACAACCAATTAGAATTAGGCGCAAAAATTAAGGAAGAACGCTTACAATTAGGCGATACTCTAGATAAATTTGCAGAGAAAATTATGATTTCAAGGCAAACTCTTGCCAAATGGGAAAACGGGCTAGGAAATGGCCCCACTGTAAATGATCTATTGCGAATGTGCAAACTGTTTCACTGCGATTTTGGATATCTTGTAGGCGAATATTCGTGTAAAAGAAGAGAAGCCTCTGATATCCAAGCGGAAACCGGGCTTTCAGAGGAAGCCATCAAACAGCTGCAACACCAAAAGGCTATCATCGAGGGAAAGCAACTGCCTTTACCGTTTGAAGAAGCAGAAGAATCAACCACATTTCTAAAAATGTTAAGCATGTTGATTTCACATCCGCAATTTATCGATTTTGTTTGTGGTTTGAGCAAATGCGGTAAACTTCACAATTCTGGAACCTCTGGTGTCATAACCATGGGTGATGGAAAAAATGTTTGGGCGTGGGATGTAGCTGCAATATTAGAGAAGGATGGATGGTCCATAATAAGCAACATCCATGCTGCGGATTACTGGCTATATTCTTCCCTTGATACTTTGCGCGGTATAGCAAAAGATATTTGGGAAGAACCTTGGAAGTATGGAGAAAACCTTGATAAATAAAAAACCGCCACCGTGGCGGCAACCACGGCAGCGGCGAAATGTAAACCGAACAGCATCCAACCAACGATTTACCCGGTCATTATATCACATCGGGCAAATTGGTGCAACCACAGAAAGGAGCACGAATGGCAACGATTGAGAAAATCACCGGCAAGACCGGCACCACCTACCGAATCAGCGTGTCCGGCGGCTTTGATACTGCAGGCAAGCGCATCCGCCACAGGATGACCTATAAACCGGAGCCGGGAATGACGGCTCGCCAGATTCAGAAGGCCGTCCAGCGGGCCGCGGCGGACTTTGAGCGCAGCATTGAACAGGGCTATGCCCTGGATAACCGCCAAACCTTCGCAGACTATGCAGCCTATGTAATCGACCTGAAGGAGCGCACCGGCACAAAGCACCGCACCATTATGGGCTACAAGCGTTTGCTGATTCGTACCAATCAGGCCATTGGCCACATGGCAATACAGGATATCCGGGCAGTACATCTGAACCGCTTTTACAAAAACCTTACAGAAGAAGGTATCCGGGGAACCGCAGACAGGGCCGTCCCCAAAACCGACCTCCAGGCAGCGCTGAAGGAAAAGAAGCTGTCCATGGCAAAGGTTGCCAAGCTGGCCGGGGTAGCGGAATCCACCGTCAACACCGCCGGTAAAGGGGAGCCAATCCTCAGAGAAAAGGCAGAGCTGATAGCCGCTTCGGCCGGGATCCCCTTCGATACGCTGTTCTCCGTGGTGGAGCATAACGAACCACTTTCCACTACCTCCATCCTGGCCTACCACCGTTTCATCCATATTGTTCTAGCCCAGGCAGAAAAGGAAATGCTGGTACCCTATAACGCCGCCGATAAGGCCACCCCGCCACAAAAAGAAAAATCGGAGGTAGGAACCTTCCAAACCTCCGAGCTGATCGCCATCCGGGATGCGGCTGCCCAGGAGCCGATCAAATGGCAGATGATTATTCACTTGCTTATGATCACCGGCTGCCGCCGTGGCGAAATTGTTGGCCTAAAATGGGATCGTGTCAACTGGAAGGATTCCTCCATCCGTATTGACACCACCCTCCTGTACACCCCGGAGCGGGGCGTATACGAATCCACCACAAAGACCGGGGCCGAGCGAACCATCAAGCTCCCGAAGGAAACCATGGATCTGCTGCGGCAATACCGGGTGTGGCAGCTGGAAACCAGACTAATCAACGGCGACCGCTGGAAGGAAACGCCCTTTGTCTTTACCGGCGAATGTGGCGGATGTATGGCCCCTGACACACTCAGCGGCTATCTGAACCGTTTTGAGAAGAAATACAACCTCCCACACATCCACGCTCACAAGTTCCGCCACAGCATGGCATCCGTACTCTATTTCTCCGGCGCAGATCCTGTCAGTATTTCCAAACGCTTGGGACACGCCCAGGTAAGCACCACGCAAAACATCTATTCCCACCTAATTGAGCAAGCCGATACCCAGTCGGCGGAACGGATTGCAGATGCCATTTTCCGCACGGAGAAACGCACCGGCTGACCCAAACGAAAGTCATTGGCCCAAAATTGGCCCAAAATGAAAAATGAGCCGTTTCCAAAATAGCCCTAAGAGTACGAAAAAAGCCCGGAATCTTGACGATTCCGGGCTTTTAACGTGGTACGCCGAAAGGGACTCGAACCCCCGACCTACTGATTCGTAGTCAGTCACTC
>ERZ1032130.390-NODE-390-length-11223-cov-6.375985_pt1 | contig 11223 bp, 8 predicted proteins | sample MGYA00517879_ERZ1032130 | MGnify/ENA primary metagenome ERZ1032130 (study PRJEB33719, sample SAMN04262597) | wastewater metagenome | biome: rural village; feature: animal feces; material: feces | host: Bos taurus | place: El Salvador | collected 2012-01-31 ...
ATCGCCAAACTCTTTAATGAAGATTTTTGGGGTACGCAATGACGAAGTCAGGAGACTTGCTAAAATTTATGCTTATCCCCACTAAATTTCGACTGAGCCTATTTTAGCCGAATAGCAGCGAAATTGAGCATAATGGTAACAAATGTGATTTCAGCACATTGCATTTTAGAAAAAGAATACATAAATTTGCACTAACACGAGTAAAGAAATCAAAGATAAACCGCTTACCATTTTACCGACCATGGGTATTAAATCGAAAGTATTAATCATCGATGATGATGTGAAGACAGTGGAGAAGCTGAAGGAAATGCTCTCTGACTATCCCGACTTATACGTTGCCGCACACGCTCCTTCGCTCGCCGAGGGCGAACGCCTGCTGAGCGAGGTGGAGCCCGACTTGCTGTTTCTCGACATTGAGCTACCCGACGGAAATGGACTGGAGTTTATCGACACTGTGATGCGTGTATGCAGCAACACCTACATAGTGGTGTTCACCGGATACTACAAGGACTACTCGGAGCGTGCCTTCAGCGGAAAGGAAGCCGACTATCTGCTCAAGCCTATCAATGTGTATGAGCTTGACAAATCGGTGCAACGCTACCGCCGTGCCATCACCGGCAAGCGCACGCATGTGCTAAAAGGCAGCAGCGAGCCGGGGCTTGGCGATGTTTTCACCGCCACCACCGTGACTAATGAAATGCGCATCATGCGCCCTGCCGAGATTGGCTACTTCCGCTATAGCACCCGCCGCAAGGTGTGGGAAGTGGCGCTGAGCGACCACTCGTTCGTGCAGCTGAAGAAAGGCACCTCGGCTGCCGACATTCTTGCCTACAACCCCCAATTTGTGCAGACTCACCAGTCGTACATAGTGAATATGCGCTACCTCACCCTCATCGGTGTGACGCAGTGCACGCTCTATCCTCCCTTCAACGACGATGAAGTGCTTGTGGGCCGCCGCTTCAGCCGTGAGCTGAAGACGCGCTTCACCCTCATCTAAGCCACACCCACTATGAGGCTACTATTATTTTAAGTAGGGTCGCCACATGTGGCGACCGCAACTAAATCGACCGATATAACCACCTCACCACCGATGAATATACTCGATAAATATTCCGAATTATCGGTCGCCACATGTGGCGACCCTACGGGCATGGGCGCATCGGGTTCGGTCATCGAATCTGAAACAACGGACAAAACGGCGACACCATGCCGGAAATATCCGCGTGCTGATTTTCATGACTATAATGGCGGTGTGTATTTTGTGACCGTCTGCACACACGACAAATGCCATTATTTCGGTAAAATCGACGACGGAAAAATGTTTTTATCGGAAACCGGGAAAGCGTTGGACGAGGCTTTGAGAGGATGTCACGAGCATTTTCCTGATGTGGAAATCCCGCTTTTTGTAGTGATGCCCAATCATTTTCACGCAATTATATGAGTGTCGTCGTCGGCCTCTGATACATATCGCCCTCATAATCATGGGCGGTTGAACCAACTGGCCCGATTGGCGGTCGCCACATGTGGCGACCCTACGTTGGTTACGCATCATGGCTCGCGGTTGGCGGCGGTTGTCGTGGCAATAAAATCGGCTGTCACTCGATTCGCACGTCGCAATAATATCGAATTCAATTGGCAAAGCCGCTATCATGACCATATAATACGCGGCAACCATGACAGCAACAAAATCACCGAATATATCAAAAACAATGTAGCCCAATGGGCAGATGATTGTTATAATACGAATGATTGTTATAATAAATGAAACCCGCAAATAACATACCTGAGTCGTATCAAACTGTTTCATTCACTATAGTATGTAAGCGTTGACTGAAGTACGCCATTTTGGGGTTGCATTGTTATTTTTTTCCTAAAATGTGGAATAATTCGGAACAATCGGCTTATAGAGGCGAAAACTATTTGAGTTTTGAAAGTTTTTCATTAGCTTTGTTGCATGAAAATGAAAATACTCCGGCACAGGTTGATACCGCCTCGTGCCTGGGTATCCCGAAACGCAACAAATGGAGATAAGAGAACGAATAATCGAGAAGACCTACGAGCTGATGTCGCACCTTGGTGTGTCGTCGGTGACGATGGACACTATCGCACAACAGTGTGGCATATCGAAGCGCACGCTCTATGAGCACTTCACCGATAAGCGCACCCTGCTGCAGATAGTGCTACACCGCTTTTATATCCAACGCACCTTGCAGGTGTACCGTGCCATGCAGAGTGCCCCCAACAAGCTTGAGGCAATGCTGAGCATCTACTTCATATCGCGCGAGTATGTCGCCGACATCTCCGAGGTGTTTCTGAAAGACATTGAGCGACTTTATCCCGAAATACAGCACGAGTGCCACGAGCGCGAGCGGCTTTTCTTGCGCGAGCTGATAAGCCTCATCGAATCGGGGCAGAAAGAGGGCGTATTCCGCGGCGGTTTCAACGCCGAGGTGGCTGCCATTTTGTTCTCGCTGCAAATGCGGTCGGTAAAGCCTGCCATGAGCAGCTTCCCTAAAGGCACATCGCTCATTGAGGTGCTCGACACTATGTTTATCAACTTCATTCGCGGCATTGCCTCCGACAAAGACATAAAGATAATCGACAAGGTGCTTGCCGACCACAACATCAAGCCGTAGCGGCATCCGGTTTGTCCGTTTTTTACATCTTCCATACGGTATGAACGGCTTAACTTTGCACTCCGTTTTGCAGAAGCGGCTTTAATGCCCCACGATGCAACTCAAAAAATTGATAATAACGAAAAAAACAAATAACTAACATAATGGATATGAAAAAATTTCATCTAATGATTGTGCTTGCAGCCTTTGCCATGGCGTCGCCACTCGCAAAGGCGCAGACCGCCGACACTCTGCGCCTCAGTGCCGACGACTGCGTGCGAATCGCGCTGAGCACAAATCCCACTATCAAGGTAGCCGACATGGAGGTAACGCGTGTGAGCTACGGAAAGAATCTAACTGTGGCTCAACTGCTGCCCCAAGTGTCGTTCTCCGGACAGTATAGCCGCGCCCTTGCGCTGCAGACGATGTACATGGACGCAGGCGACGGCACAGCCCGTGCCATAAAGATGGGTCGCGACAATGCCTACTCGGTAGGCTTCAGCGCACAGGTGCCCCTCATCGCACCGCAACTGTGGAAGAGCCTGAAGCTCAACGACATTGAGATTGCGCAGAATGTGGAGTCGGCTCGCGCTTCGCGCCTGCAGATGGTGAACAACGTGCAGAATGCCTACTACGCCCTGCTGCTCGCCCTCGACTCGCACCAGGTGCTCATCAAAAACTATGAGACGGCAAAGTTCAACGCCGATATCTACAAGAAGAAGTTTGAGACCGGAACAGCATCGGAATACGACGTGCTCCGCTCGAGCGTGCAGGTGAAAAATCTTGAGCCTTCGCTTATCGAGGCTGAAAACACCATTCGCCGCGCACAGCTGCAGCTGCTCCTGCTCATGGGAATCGACATCACCACACCGCTGAAGCCCACGGCTACGCTTGCCGACTACAAGGCTCAGATGTATGACCGCACTTTGTCGATCGACACCAGCCTCGACAACAACACCAGCCTCCGCGCCCTCGACCTCCAGACCGACTATCTCAAGCGTGCCCTTGAGGTGCAGAAGATGTCGTGGTATCCTACCCTGTCGGGGTCAATCAACTATATGTGGCACTCAATGTCGATGGGCTCGCCACTGAAGAACTTCAAGTGGACCACTGCCTCCACTGCTGCCCTCTCGCTCTCTCTGCCTATTTTCCAAGGCGGAACACGCTACTACAAGCAGCGCCAAGCCGAGGTGGCATACAAAGAGATGACCTGGCAGCGCGACAACCTTGTGCGCTCGCTCAATGTGCAGGTAAAGACCCAGATGGACAACATCCAGAAGAATGTGAAGCAGATCTCGACCAACGAAGCCGGCGTGGAGCAAGCACGCAAAGCCAACCAAATAATGGAAAAGAGCTTCCAGATTGGTGCCGCTTCCTACCTCGACCTTCGCGACTCGGAGGTTGCCCTGCTTGAGTCGGAGCTGAGCTACTATCAATCAATCTACAACTACTTAGTGGCTGAAAGCGAACTTCAATTACTCCTTGGAACTGCCAACGTAGCAGCTGAATAAGAATAATCAAAACAATACGAAATATGAAATCAATCAACAAACTAATGAGCGTGGCTTGTGCTTCGGCACTGCTCATCTCGTGCTCGGGAAAGAAGGAGCAAGCAGCCACTGCCACCGAGGAGCTTCCTCTGGTGACCATCGAGAAAGTGACTGAGGAAGATGTGCCTCAAATCGTGAGCTACACAGCCACTGTGGAGCCTTTCAAGACCAACAACATCTCGGCTTCGTCGGCCAACCGCATCAAGTCGATTCTCGTTGATGTGGGTAGCACTGTTGCTGCCGGACAGACCGTTGCCGTGCTCGATGCCGTGTACATCGACCAGCAGGAAATTCGCATCGCCAACATGAAGCGCGAATATGACCGCGCAGTGGAGCTGCTCAACATTGGCGGCGGCACTCAGCAGTCGGTCGATCAGCTCAAGACGGAGTATGACGCAGCCGTACGCTCGCTCAAGAACATGAAGGAGAATGTGAAGCTTATCAGCCCTATCTCGGGCGTTGTCACTGCTCGCAACTACGACCCGGGCGACATGACCGGACAGCTCCCTATCCTCACCGTGGAGCAGCAGAATCCCGTGAAGGTGATGGTGAACATCTCGGAGCAGGACTACACCAAGGTGAAGAAGGGCATGAAGGTGAAAGTGACACTCGACGTTTATGGCGACGAGGAATTTGAGGGCACTGTATATCTCGTGCACCCGACCATCGATTCTTCTACCCGCACTTTCACCGTAGAGGTGACACTGCCCAACAGCAGCAACCGCATACGCACAGGCATGTTTGCCCGCGTAGAGTTCAACTATGGCTCCATGCGCCACGTGGTGGTCCCCGACCGCGCCGTAGTGAAGCAGTCGGGTTCGGGCAACAAGTATGTTTACGTGTATAAAGACGGCAAAGTGAGCTACAACCGGGTGGAGCTCGGACAGCGCCTCGGCACGCGCTATGAGCTTCTCTCGGGCGTGGAAAACAACTCCGATGTGGTAATCACCGGACAGACCCGCCTTGCCGACGGTGCTCGTGTGGAAATCATGAAAGATGATGCCACACCGGCTGCTGCAACCGACACCACAGCCACAAAGTAAAAAAAGACAAAAGAGTAACTAACACACTTATAACTTAGAATATGAGTCTATATGCAAGTGCAGTAAAACGCCCGGTAATGACGACGCTATGCTTTGTGGCAGTCGCCATCATGGGCTTGTTCTCGTTGCAACAGCTGCCTATCGACCTTTATCCCGATATCGAAACCAACACCATCATGGTGCTGACCACTTATCAGGGAGCAAGTGCGCAGGATATCGAGCAGAACGTGACCCGTCCGCTCGAAAACACGCTCAACTCGGTGCAGCACCTGAAGCACATTTCATCGAAGAGCAAGGAGAACATCTCGGTGATTACGCTGGAGTTTGAGTTTGGATACGACATCGACGTGATGACCAACGATGTGCGCGACAAGCTCGACATGGTGCTGAAAGCACTCCCCGATGATGCCGAAAACCCCATCATCTTCAAGTTTAGCACCGACATGATTCCTATCGTGCTCCTCTCGGTACAAGCCGAAGAGAGTATGCCGGGATTGTACAAGATTCTCGACGACGGAGTAGCCAACCCGCTGGCACGTATCGACGGAGTAGGCTCGGTGTCGATTACCGGTGCGCCCAAGCGTGAGGTGCACATCTACGTTGATCCTATCCGCCTTGAGGCTTTCAACCTCTCTATCGAGACTATTGCATCGATAATCGGAGCTGAGAACCGCAATATTCCGGGCGGCAACTTCGATATCGGGTCCGACACCTACGCGCTGCGTGTGCAGGGTGAGTTTAGCGACGCCCAGCAGATGCTCGACGTGGTGGTAGGCTCGAAAGACGGCAAAAACGTGTATCTTCGCGACGTAGCCCGCATCGACGACTCCCTTGAGGAGCGCACCCAGCAATCGTACAACAACGGACAGAAGGGTGCCATGATTGTGGTGCAGAAGCAGTCGGGAGCCAACTCGGTGGCTATCGCAAATGCCATTCACGAGAAGCTTCCAAGCATTCAGAAAACACTTCCGAGCGACATCAAGCTCGGTGTGATTGTAGATACGTCGGACAACATCAAGAACACAATCAACTCGCTCGTGGAGACCGTGCTCTATGCACTTCTCTTCGTGATGATAGTGGTGCTTGCATTCCTCGGACGCTGGCGTGCCACTTTCATCATCGTCATCACCATTCCTCTCTCGCTTATCGCCTCGTTCATCTATCTGTATGGCACCGGCAACACGCTCAACATCGTGTCGCTCTCGGCACTTTCCATATCAATCGGTATGGTGGTTGACGATGCCATTGTGGTGCTTGAGAACGTCACAACCCACATTGAGCGCGGAGCCGACCCGAAACAGGCGGCTGTGCACGGCACCAACGAGGTGGCAATCTCAGTAATAGCTTCAACGCTCACTCTTATTGCGGTGTTCTTCCCATTGACGCTTGTGAAAGGTATGTCGGGTGTGCTCTTCCGTCAGCTTGGCTGGATGGTGTGCATCATGATGATTATTTCTACCACTTGCGCCCTCTCGCTCACCCCGATGCTCTGTAGCCAGTGGCTGCGCCTCAACCCGAAGCAGGGCAAGCTCTTCAAGCTCCTTTTCAAGCCCATTGAGCGTGCTCTCGATGCCCTCGACGACGGCTATGCCTTCCTGCTTGAGCGCGTGGTGCGCCACAAGACGGTGACAATTCTCATCTGCGTGGCAGTGTTCGTCGGCTCAATGTCGCTCACCAAGTTCATCGGCTCGGAGTTCTTCCCAACGGCCGACGACGGCCGCCTCGGCGTGAGCCTTGAGCTGCCCATCGGCACACGCGTGGAGATAGCACAAGAGTCAACCGCCCGCCTCTTCAATGAGTGGATGGAGAAATATCCCGAAATACAGGTGCTCAACTACACCGTGGGTCAGGCAAGCACCGACAACACTTTTGCCTCGATGCAGGACAATGGCTCGCACATCGTGTCGATGAACATTCGACTCGTCAATCCCGGCGACCGCGACCGCGGCATCGTGGAAATTGCCCAGCTTATGCGTGAAGACCTCAAGCACTACCCTGAGTTCAAGAAAGCTCAGGTGAACGTGGGTGGACGCCGTGGCGGCTCCATGAGCGGTCAGTCGAGCATCGACTATGAAATCTATGGCTACGACTTCACCGTCACCGACTCGGTGGCACAGCGTGTGAAGCGCATTCTCGAAAGCATTCCGGGTACTGCCGACATCACCATCTCGCGTGCCGACTACCAGCCGGAGTATCAAGTGGACTTCGACCGCGAGAAACTTGCTATCTATGGTCTCAACCTCTCCACTGCTGCCAACTACCTGCGCAACCGCATCAATGGTAGCACGGCAAGCTACTTCCGCGAGGACGGTGAGGAATATGACATCAAGGTGATGTATGCACCCGAGTTCCGCACCTCGATTGCCGACATCGAGAACATTCTCATCTATAATGCCCAGGGCAAGAGCGTGCGCGTGAAAGACGTGGGCAAGGTGGTGGAGCGTTTCACTCCGCCTACCATCGAGCGCAAGGACCGCGAGCGTATCATCACGGTATCTACCATCGTGCAAGGCCGTGCAATGAGCGAAATCGTTGCCGATGCCCAGCCGCTTCTCGACAAGCTTGACCTTCCGGTGGGTATCAACATCAACCTCTCGGGTTCGTATGAGGACCAGCAGGATTCGTTCCGCGACCTCGGAATACTTGCCATTCTTATCATCATCTTGGTTTACATTGTGATGGCGGCACAGTTTGAGTCGCTCACCTATCCGGGTATTATCATGACATCGCTCCCGTTTGCATTCTCTGGTATCGTGCTTATCCTTTGGGCAACAGGTACACACCTCAACGTCATGTCGATGATTGGCTCGATTATGCTTATCGGTATTGTGGTGAAGAATGGTATCGTGCTTATCGACTACATCACCCTCAACCGTGAGCGCGGCATGAGCATACGCAGTGCCGTGGTGCTCGGAGGTAAGTCGCGTCTGCGCCCTGTGGTGATGACGTCGCTCACCACAATCCTCGGTATGGTGCCTATGGCTGTGGGAAGCGGACAGGGAGCTGAAATGTGGCGACCGCTGGGTATCGCCGTAATCGGCGGTCTCACCTTCTCCACACTGCTCACACTGCTCTTTGTGCCTGCACTCTACTGCATCTTTGCCTATGTGGGTGTGAAGCGCACACGCAAGAGTCTGCGCAAGCAAAACGCATAACAATAACTCCGGGGATTGCACCTGCTCTCTCGCAGGTGCAGCTCCCACCAAATAAACCATAGAAATAATATGAAAGCAATATTTATAGCATTCGACCAAGCCTACTATGAGCGCATCATCGACATGCTCGAGCGCAACAACTGTCGCGGCTTCACAGCTTGGCAGGAGGTGCAAGGTCGTGGCACGGTGAAGGGAGAGCCTCACTATGGCAGCCACGCTTGGCCGTCGCTCGCATCGTCGATAATGACGATTGTTGATGACGCAAAAGTGGATATTCTGCTCAACATTCTGCACGAAATGGACTTGGCGACACCAAAGCTCGGACTCCGTGCCTTTGTGTGGACAATTGAGAAATCGATCTGACATAATAAACATCGAAACAACCTTCCCGCCGAGGCTTCACCACACTGCGTGACGCCTCGGCTTTTTATTCCCCAAGAATCATTTTTAACACATTATTATGCCGAAATCGAGCAAAGTGTTAATTTTTTCGTGAAATTTAATTAAAGGATTAAACTTTTTGCCGTGAAATGCGTCAATATAGCAAAGGAACTTGATTATTAACCACTAAAAACGGACTCAACATGAATGCAACTTTACGCAACTTATTGGTAGCTTCAACAATTGCAGTGGGAATGATTCTCACTCCCTACGCCGAAGCTCAAGTTTCACGTCCTGCTCCCACAAGAAGCAGCAACACCAGCCGAAACGACCGCAACAACAACAATAAGACCAACAATCGCCCAAGCCGCCCGGTGAACACCGGCAACCATAACGGCAACTCAAAACCCGGCAACAATGGCAATCACAACGGGAACCACAAGCCCGGTAACAACGGCAATCACAACGGGAACCACAAGCCCGGTAAACCAGGCAACAACGGCATCCACAACGGGCACAATGGCGGCGTAAGCCACTGGCCCGGCTATCGCCCACCTTCGGGTCCGGCTCCGGTAGTACGCCCCGGCACACATCGCCCCAACTGGAGCACTCCGGTGCCACCGCCTCACCGCAACTATCGCCCGATAGGTCGCCCCATTCCGCGCCCTGTGCCGCCACACGGCTATCACCCTTGCCACACAGCACCGGTAATCCACACGATTCTCGGCATCACCTTTGGCACACTGTATAATGCCTCGCTCGACTACCTCTACAGCAAGGGGTATGAAATCGATGGATATGCCGACAATACCGTGTATCTGCGCAACGTGCCCGAAATGGGATACACCTGGCCCGACGCAACAATCTACTACGACAGCTACGGCCGCTTGGCAAGCTCGCAATTCATCTACTCCACCTCGTTCAGCGCACTCGGCCGCTACGACCGCTTGTATCACACGCTGTCGATGACCTACGGCTCTCCCGTATCGGCAAGCTGGAATGGCGCACACCGCGAGACAATATGGTATGGTGGCGATGCACGCGGATACGTTTCACTCGAATACGACTACTCGGGCGGACGCTACTACACAATTCTTTCCTACGGAATATAAGTTGATAGATTTCTGCAAATATGCACCGATTCACAGGAAAATTTCTTGAATCGGTGCTTTTTTACTGACATTTTTTGGCACTTTGGCGAAAAAATCTTACATTTGCGCAGAATTTAATCAGAAAACCGAAAAGATGACAACATTTGCACTACATCATCACCATCATCATTGCAGCAGCCAAGCGGCGAGCTACAGTCATTGATGTGTGCTTGATTAGAGGTGCATTGTTACAGATATTTTCACCACACAGATGCCGGCTTTCCGCTACACAGCGACAAAGTCGGCATTTTTCATAATTGATTATTAACAAAAAAATTCATACAACATGCTTAGAATTGCAGTACAATCGAAAGGCCGCCTCTACGATGAGACCATGGAACTGCTCAAGGAGGCCGGCATCAAGCTCACCGCGGTGAAGCGCACCCTGCTAGTGCCATCGCGCAACTTCCCCGTGGAACTTCTTTTTCTGCGCGATGACGACATACCTGACTCGGTTGCCACAGGCACTGCCGACATTGGCATCGTGGGGCTTAACGAGGTGCTTGAGAAGCAGCAGAAGGTGGAGGTGATTTGCCGCCTTGGCTTCAGCAAGTGCCGCCTCTCGCTCGCCATACCCAAGGAGGTGAAATATGATGGCATCGAGTGGTTCAACGGCAAGAAAATAGCCACAAGCTATCCTAAAATACTTATCGACTTCATGCGCGAGCGTGGAATCACTGCCGACGTGCACGTGATTTCGGGTTCGGTGGAGATTGCTCCGGGCATCGGACTCTCCGACGCCATTTTCGACATTGTGTCGTCGGGTAGCACGCTTGTGAGCAACAACCTCGCCGAAGTAGAAACTGTGCTGCAATCGGAGGCAGTGCTGATAGGCAATGGAGGCTCATTGAGTGCTGAGAAGCAGGAGATTCTCGACGAGCTCCTCTTCCGCATCGAGGCTGTAAAAGCCGCCGAAGGCAAGAAATACATTCTTATGAACGTGCCTAAGGCGAAGCTTGCCGATGTACTTGCGGTGCTGCCGGGAATCAAAAGCCCTACTGTCCTGCCGCTTGCCGACGAGGAGTGGTGCTCGGTGCACACTGTGCTTCCCGAGAAGCACTTCTGGGAGATTATCAATGCGCTGAAAAGTGCCGGCGCCGAGGGGCTGCTTGTTCTCAACATTGAGAAGATGGTGCTGTGATTAAGAGGTAAGGGGTGAGAGGTAAGAGGTAAGAGGTAAGAGGTAAGAGATTAGTGGTTATGGGTTACTGGTTTCTGATTTCGGGTTACTGATTTCGGGTTACTGAGTGATAATTTGGCTTAACTATAAAAGTTATTTTTGATGATGGAAACTATTAGTGTATATGAATATCCTGAGCGCAGCGAGT
>ERZ1032130.392-NODE-392-length-11159-cov-4.740544_pt1 | contig 11159 bp, 7 predicted proteins | sample MGYA00517879_ERZ1032130 | MGnify/ENA primary metagenome ERZ1032130 (study PRJEB33719, sample SAMN04262597) | wastewater metagenome | biome: rural village; feature: animal feces; material: feces | host: Bos taurus | place: El Salvador | collected 2012-01-31 ...
GTGAGCTGTGTACAGCTTGCGAAAGCGGCGTCGCCTATCTCGGCTATCGTAGTGGGGAACACTAATGCTTCAAAGGCACAGCCCGAGAAAGCATGGGCACCGATTTTGGTGCAGCTTTCCGGGAAATTGATGTTTTTCAGCTTGCTTGAAGCATAAAACGAGTGCGCCGGAATTTCGGTGATTCCCTCGCCCAAGGTCACTGTCACCAAGCCGGTGTTGCCGAATGCCAATTGTCCCATTGTGGTAACCGTACCCGGGAGCGAAACGCTTTCGAGCTTCTTGCAGCTATAGAAGGCATTTTCGCCGATAGTCGTCAGGCTCGAACCTTCTGCAATGGTGAGAGTTGTCATCTCAGAGCAGTATTCAAATGCTTTGTAGCCTATCTCCTTGATTGTATTTGGCAAGGTGAGCGTTGTAAACTTGTTCCAGTTGGCAAAGCCTAATTCTTTGATTTTAACCACAGGCTTACCATTATATTCGGCAGGAATGATAACATTGCCCGATGGCTTCGGGACACCGTCATAGACGCCACGCACTATATAGCCCGACTCATCTTCATTTAGTTCAAACGACAGGAAACTCGAATTAAACGGCTCGGCTGAAGCCGGCAACCACATAGAAAGAATCATGAGTGCCACAATCATGGTGAGGCATCTTGGTGAAGTGAATTTTTTTGCCATAATTTTTAAGGTAAGCCACCCCGCCCCGATGGAGGAGAGCTGCATTAAGTTTATGTTTTCAATCACGGCAAACCATACCATCGGATATGGGCATACCGCCTTTTTTAATTCGTTTTCTGCAAAATTAGCGGTTTAAGGTTGCTCGTAATATGATAAAATCTATCAATTTTATGACAAAATCTATCAAAATCACCGAAAATGCACAATTTCAAGCCTGCGCTGCGTCGCTACCCGGCATGATAGTGAGTGGGAGCACAGCCATACACTCGCTTGAAGGCACGCGAGAACGTCTCGGCATCGCTGAAACCACACTGAGTGGCTATCTCCGACATTGGCATCTGGCTATTGGTGGTGAGCAAGTGCGCGGCACGCTCCATCTGTATTGCCGAGATGAACACTTTCGGCGACTTGCCGGTGACTTCGGTCATGCGGCGGCGAAACGTCTGCTCGCTCATGTTAAGCCTCTGCGCAATCTGCGCCACACCGATTTCGCCCAATGATAGTCCACGCTCCACTTCCTCAATCACACTGTTGAGGAAGCCGTCGGAATCGGATACAGGCGAGACCGGAGTATCGAGGTGATGACCGTTCTCTTTCGACTTCTCTTCTTGTGCATTCTCAATAGCCTCTACACGGCTTATCAGCTCCTGAATGTGGAGGCGATGACGGCGTGTGACAAGGCGAATGACGAGCATAAATGCCACCAGCAGCACCACGGCAGCCGCCACCACTACCACAAGCCATGTGTGGCGGCGTTCGTTCTCGGCACGAAGCTGAGTGTTGTCGAATTCAGCCGAATATCGGGCAAGTGATTCGGCAGTGGCATGCGAGTAGAGCGAATCTTTCAGCGCATTGAAGCGGTCAAGCTCCATGCGGGCGCTGTCGCGGTCGATATCCCAATAAGCCTCATAGAGTCCGCGGTGAGAGTGCACCAGATTGTAGAGGTCGCCCATAGTATCGAAAATATGTGCCGCCTCGCGATAACACCCAATAGCCTCAGCCCGGCGTCCTTGCTGCAAGAGCAGCAGTCCGAGCTGGTTGAGGTCGATGGCAAGGGAGTGCAGATTGCCGGTCTCGCGCAGCTGTGCAATGGCAGTGCGGTAGGCAGCCTCGGCAGCGGCATAGCGTTTCAGCCCCAAAAGGGCGACGGCACGCTGCGACAGGCGCACCGGCAACCGCTGCAGCTTGCCGTGGAGCGAGTCGAGAGAGTATGCACGGTTGGCATAGGCGAGAGCAAGAGAGTCATTGTGTAGCTTGTGATAAACCTCCGACGCCATTCCGAGCAGCACAGCCTTGCGGGCCGGATTATTGGCACGGTCGGCATACTCAAGGCCTTGCAGAATATAGCTCTCGGCACGGTCGGGATTATCGGCTGCCATGTAGGTGCCGGCAAGCACATTGAGGCTCGACGAGATTCGGTCGGGGTCGCCTGAGCGCATATCTATTTCAAGTGCCTGCTTGGAGTAGTGTGCCGCCCGGAAGAAATCGCCTTTGCGCACCTTGATGATTGCAAGCAGATTGTGGCAGTCGCCCTTGTCGCTGCCGTCAAAGCGATAAAGAGGCAGCGCCTTCAGCGCATATTGCTCGGCGAGGTCGTAGTGCTGGCGGTCGTAGTGCCACTCGGCAGCCCAGTAGTACACTTGCTGGCGCAAGGAGTCGGTGGGAGTGCTGTCAGAGAAAGCCTGATGCTCGTCGGATAGCTCTTCAGCCACAATCACCTTCATGAAGCGGTTGGCAAGCTGCGAACTCGGTTGCTGCTCAAATTGCTCAATGATGCGTAGCACAGCAGCATCGTGGTCACTGTCGGCCGATGCCTGTGCCGCAGCCGGTGCAACTGAGAACAGCCACACCACGGCAACGACGGCACAATATTGCAACAGCAATCGGCTCATAATGAATCTACCGGATTTCATGTTCATCAATAAACGGTATTCGGTGAGAGGGAAAAAGTCACTTCCAGCCGGTGATTTTGCGGATAAACGGTATCAGCTCGTTCGACATCTTCACATTCTGTGCCTTAGAGGGGTGATAGTCGGCACCATACCCGAGGGCACCGGTCTGTGTGGTGAAGTCGAAGCGGTAGATATCCTTCACTCCTGCCGACGTGAGGTTCTTATAGGCTCCATCTACAGCCGACACATGCACCTTGCTTGCTTCACCATTGAGCATAGGACCTGTAATCATCACAATCTTTGCCTTCGGGTGAATCTTGCGCAGTTTCTTCACAAACGCCTCATAATTAGCCTGATAAAGCTCCGGTTTGTAGCCGGGAGTGCTGAAGTCGTTAGTGCCGAGGCAGATGCAAATCACGTCGGGCACATACGATGAGTGATTCCACAGCTGCGAGTCGTCGTAGAGCGAAGTGTAGTCATACCACTTTGGCATGATGTCCTTATCGCCGTCGGGATTACCATTGTAGTTGCGATACATACCAATACCCGAGCGTGCCACCACATTGTGTTGTGCATTGAGGGCACGCGAGGTGAGCACGGCGTAGGTGTAATAGTGGTTTTCGGTGGAGTCGGTGTAGTGAATGTCGCCATTGGCAGCCTCAGTGCCATATCCGCAGGTGATAGAGTTGCCGATATACTCCATGCGGCGTTCAGGTTGGCGCGTAGCAGCGAGCAGCTTGGCACCGTCGGCAAGGAGGAAGCCGCGGAACTCGGGGCGGTCGCGATAGCCCTCATACACCAGCATAGCCTCCACCGAGTGGTGGTCGCCGCGCAACCCGGTGGCGAGCTGAATCACCGAGTCGCCTTTCGAGAAGAAAATCTTGCGTGCAGGCTGATTATCCACCTGCACCATAAAGTAGCCACTGCCCGGCTTCGCCTTCATGGCAATCTCCGACCCGGTGAAATTAGCCTTGATGGAAGTGCCGGGATACACCATGAGCGGCGATTCGGGATTGGTGAAATTCACGCGCCCTGTATATACAATGCCCTTGTCGGCAGGGCTGATTGGTGTGGCTGCCTGAGCCACCATAGTGGCAGCAAACAACGCTGCCGCAATTGAAAATAGATGCTTTATCATAATTATTGAGTTATTTCTTATTGGTTTTATTATTATTAGTCTTAATTAGTCTTATTGGTCTAATAGTGGAAGCTGCTGCCGCCAAGGAACTCACGCAGAAGGCTCGTGCTTGGCACATCTTTCTCCTCAAGTGGCATAAAGAAATTGAGCAAGGCACGCAAGCGGAACGCCTCGGCATACTCCGGGGCACTGTGAGGCACACTGCGCAGCAGCGGTTCGGCATAGTTCTTCATCACTGCAAGTTCAAAGAGCAGCGACGAATTGAAGGTGGCATCGGCATTCTCCTGATAAGGGAAAATCCACTTGTCCTCGCCACGTCGCACACTCTGCCAGCGGGCAATGGTCTGCTGTGCACTCACGCCGCGATACTTGTGGTCGCGGATAATGCGGCGCAGCAGGCGGTTGTCGGTGGTAGGCACCCAGTTGTGGTCGTCGATAGATATGGTGGTGAGAGCCGACACATACACACGGAACTTCTGGTCTTCGGGAATACTCTTTGTAAGCTCAGGATTCAGTCCGTGAATACCCTCAATGAGCAGAATGTTGTTAGGTCCGAGTTTCAGTTTATTGCCCTTATACACACGTCGCCCGGTGGGGAAGTCGTAGGTGGGCATATCGACCTCCTCACCGGCAATAAGGCGGTTGAGGTCGGTATTGAACTGCTTCAAGTCGAGGGCATAGAGCGACTCATAGTCATATTCGCCATCGGCGTCCTTGGGAGTATCCTCTCGGTTCACAAAGTAGTCGTCGAGGGATATCTTCTTGGGCACAAGGAAGTTGGTGAGCAGCTGAATGCTCAGACGCAGTGCCGAGGTGGTCTTTCCGCTCGACGACGGACCGGCAATTAGCACCACACGTGCACCACCCTGGCGGTAACGCTCGGTAATCTGCTCGGCAATACGGGCGAAGCACTGGTTGTGCACGGCTTCAGCCACATTGATGAGCATCGAAGCCTTGCCATCAGCAATGGCACGGTTGAGGTCGGCAACATTGTTTAGCCCCACGATGCGGTTGAGGCGCACATAGTCGGTGAAAGCGGCATACATCTTCTCTTGCTCCACCGGCTGCTTAGCCTCGTCGGGCTTTTTGGGATTTATGCTCATCAGCAAGGCACCCTCCTTGAAGGGAAGCAGATTGAAGTGCTTAATGTAGCCGCTCGACGGAGCAAGATTGCCATAGTAGCTGTCGGGGGTATCATCGAGGGTGTAATACACCGAATATAGGTCTTGCGACGCGCCGAGCAAAGCGGCTTTGTCGTGCAGTCCGGCTTCTTCAAACATCTTCACCACATCGCTTGTGAGACGTTCGTGGCGCTTAAACGGGACATCGGCTGCCACAATCTTTTCCATACGCGCCTTGATGGCATCAAGGTCGCCGGGCTTGGGTGTCTCTGCCATTCCTTCAGCATTGATGAGCTGGGTATAGTAGCCGCCCGACACCGAGTGCTCTATGCGCAGGCGTAGCGTGGGAAAGAGGTCGCGCACTGCCTTCGACATTATCATACACAGCGAGCGCACATACACGCGCTCACCCGAGGGCGATGTGCAGTCGAGATATTCCACTTGCTTGGGCGCAAACACTGGATAGCCCAGGTCTTCGGTCTTGTTGTTCACCTTGGCGCAAATGGGCTTGATGCCCACGCGGTCGGCAATGCGTGAAAAAATCTCGCTCAAGGTTTCACCACCCTGCACGCACAGGTATTCATTAATGTTCTTGCAAAAAATTTCAATTCCTTTTACCATAGTGTGTTTTTTTAGTTTATTGTGATTAAATCTTTCATTACATTCTCTTATCTACGTGCAAAATGTGCTGCACAAACATCATGTCGCGAATGTCGGTGCGGCGCACCTCCATATCATCGTAGTTGCGGTTCTCCGAGCGCAGAATCACCATTTCGGGATCGTCGTGACGGCGCACATACTTCACCATGCAGTAGTCGTCGAGCACCACCACATATATCTGCCCCCAGAAAATCTGCTGCAGATTGCTCAGCTCGCGCACCGCGATGAAGTCGCCGCTGCGAATCACGGGGTGCATGCTGTCGCCGCTCACGGTGACTATGCGGCAGCCCTCGGGAATACCGGGCAGATTCACATAGCCCACGATATTCTCTGAGGCAAACATTCGTGCACGCGGCATTATGCCGGCAGTTACGTCGATGTCATATACGGGCGTACCTTGGCGGTCGGTCGATGGCACATTGCGAATCTGTCCGTCGAACACCATAGCCTCCGATGGCATTGCCACAGGCTGCTTGGCGTAGGGTAGGTCGGAGCCGGTGGTTATCCAATCCTTCGACAGCCCCAGATTCACCACAATGCGGTTGATGAGCGAGTCGTTCAAAGGGAGCTTCCCATTCAGATACTTCGACATATTGGAGGAATCCACCCCAATGCGCCGGGCAAACTCGCCCTGCGTGAGCCCCATTTCGCGTATGATATATTTCACGCGGTCGATAATTTCACAGTTATCCATAGCCTTAGTTTCAGTCGTAACAGGTTAATGACTTAATATTTTGCCGCAAGTTACCACTTTTTTGGCAATTTACCAATACCCAAGTGGTAAAAATCCCTAAATTACCCGTGATTTCACCCAAAGTAGGTGTCTCATATATAATTATTGGCACAAGAATCCGTTACATTAATATGTAATAACTACAATAAACCTACCATTACATTAATCGCGACAAATTAACACATTCTATAATATGAAAAGGATTGCTTTGTTTGCGTGCGCCATTTGCGCACTGCTATACTGCTCGGCTGCCGATGTTGAAACCGTGTGGCCAAAAGGAAAAATGCCTCACAGTCAAGCTCATCAGATTGCTGCTATGACCGATGCTGCCGGAAGCAAGGATTTCAAGCCCGAAAAGCACCGCGTGGCTTACATTGAATGGATGCCGGCTCCCGACAAGAGCGTTCGCACCGATGCGTGCATGATTCTGATTTCGGGCGGCGCTTACCAGTGCTGCTGCGATGTGAACCTTGTAAAGCAGTGGTGTGAGCGCCTCACCCGCGAGGGCATTCAGTGCGTGAATTTCGTGTATCGCACACCGCGCCCCGAGGGACTGCCCATCTATCAATCGGCATGGGAAGACGCCCAGCGTGCCGTGCGCCTCATTCGCAGCGAAGCCAAGAAGCGCGGTTTCGATCCTGAGAAAATCGGCACCATCTCGATGTCGGCAGGCTCGCATCTGGCGTTGCTGCTTGCTGCAAATTCGCAAACTCGCGCCTACGAGCCTATCGACGCCCTCGATTCAGTGCCTTGCCACATCAATTGGGCTATCGTGAACGCACCGGCGTATGTCACCACCGATGGCGAAACCGGGACCCCGGCATCACGACAAGGATATGGGGCTGACGTGAAGCTCTCGAGCGTATTCAAGTTTGACTCCCACACCTGCCCCATGTCGCTGCACCATGGTGGCAACGATGAATATTCGCCCAACGGCTCCACCCTCATCTATCGCGAACTGCGCCGCCGTGACATTCCTGCCGAGCTACATCTATATCCCGAAAAGGGTCACGGTGCCTACGGACTCGAACGTGCCGTGGAATTTATGCGCCAAATGCAATTCTACAAGCCGCTTGAGCCTGAAGTGAGCCTGATGAGCCGCTTTGAGAGCGACTCGGCACGCCGCGAAGTGCTTCGCCAAGATGTGTGGAAAGAGGGCGCTATGCCGTGCGCACAAGAGCAGCAGTGCAAGCCATTCATCGAGTGGCATTTCCCGAAAGTGTTGAAGACAAAGGCTATACAGATTATCTACAGTGGCGGTGCATATATGGGAAATGACCCTTACGGATTTGAAGTGATGCCCGCACGCCGCTATCTCAACGACCTTGGCATGACGGTGGTGACAATGCAATATCGCACACCGCGCCCCGAGGGCCTTGCAAAGCACACCACGGCGTGGCAAGATCTGCAACGCGCCATCAAGCTCGTGCGCTCACAAGCTGCCCAATACGGGCTCGACGGCAACCAAATAGGAATTATGGGAAGTTCGGCAGGCGGTCACCTCACGCTGATGGGCGTAACCTCGTCGATGCACCAGGCATATAACCCCATCGACGAAATCGACCGCACTCCCTGCAATGTGCAGTGGGGAATAGGCATATATCCTGCCTACGTGCTCAGCGATGGAGCTGATGGCGAAAACTCAGGTAAAGGCAATGCCGACGATGCTACCATTGTGCCCGATTTCAGCTTCGACCTCAACACGGCACCGATGATTTTCATTCACGGCGATGCCGACGGATATTCCCCAATGGGTTCGGTGAAAGTGTGGGAGAAGATGCGCAGCATGGGCATTCAGAGCGAGCTTCACACACTCTGCTTACGCCAACACTGCTTCCAGCGCGTTGCATCGCCAGGCACCGGCAGCTACACATGGCTCGACCGTATAGGCGAGTTTCTCCGTGCCCGGAATATCCTCAAATAATACTCTTTTCATGATTAAATAGTAACAATTGCGGGGCTGCGCCAAAATTTCTTTTGGTGCAGCCTCTCTCAAAAGCAATATTAATACGACTGACTATGCCGCTAATTATTCTGATGATGGCAATGGGGCTTGCTGCCGGATTTTTGCTGCGACACAGGCGCATGGCTTGGGTGGCAAAGGTGGTGACTGCCCTGGTGTGGCTTCTGCTTCTGCTGCTTGGCGTGGAGGTGGGCGGCAACGGCATGATTATCGGCAATCTGCACCGCTTGGGGCTGAATGCTCTCATCATAGCTACTCTCGCCACTGCCGTAAGTGTGGCAGCCTCGGTGCTGCTGTGGCGCAATATCAAATCGAAAACCGGTGATGACAGTCACGGAAACAACCCTGCTCGTGAGAACCACGAAACGCTGAAACAAAAAGCCGCACAGCCGGAAATCGTTCCACAACAAAAGCGGGAGGAGGAGGCGCTATGAAAGGAAGCATTGTGATAGTGGCACTGTTTGTGGCAGGCGTAGTGGCAGGTGTGACAGGACTGGCAGCTCTTCCCGAAGGCAGCGATGTGAGCTTCTATGTGCTCTGTGCGCTGATTTTCTTCGTAGGCGTTAGCATTGGCAGCGACACCGGCACACTGCGCAGCTTCAGCCGCCTGAATCCTCGCCTTTTTGCACTGCCGGTGCTCACAATCCTCGGAACGCTTGCCGGAAGCGCCGTGGCAGCCCTTCTTTTACCTCACAGTGCAACCGACTGCATGGCTGTAGGCTCGGGAATGGCTTATTATTCGCTGTCGAGCGTGCTGATTTCAGAGTCGCGCGGTGCCGACCTCGGCGTGGTGGCATTGCTTGCCAATATTCTGCGCGAAATCTTTGCCCTGCTGATGGCTCCGCTGCTTGCACGATATGTGAATCCGCTTGCGCCAATAGCTGCCGGAGGTGCAACCACCGCCGACACCACCTTGCCCATCATCACACGAGCTTCGGGAGCCGCCTATGTGCCACTCTCCATTGCCCACGGCTTCCTCTGCGATTTCTCCGTGCCCTTCCTCGTGGCATTCTTCTGCTCGCTGTAACATAATGCAGGCTGATAAATTTCAGCTTTGAAGTGTCAATGAATTTCTGCCTGACACCACCGCACCACCAACCGGGAAAATCCGCCGTGCCCTTAACGTGGCTCTTTGATGATAAAAAAATTGGGAAGCTTCTCACGAAGTTTCCCAATTTTTTTCTCTTAGAGAGAGGTTTTGTTTTACCATATATAACCAAAAATAAACCAACCTTTTTTACCAAAACCACCTAAAACCATTAACTAACATTTCAAAATCATCAAAACAGTATGAACAAAATTTATCTTTAGTTTCCCAACTATTCTATATTCTGGAGATGACTCACAGGTATAAGGAATCCAGTGAGAAATCAGAACTTCGTCTATTTGCATTTCGGTATCTTTTTATCAATACCTCAACTTGGCATACAGCCTCGTTCCTTTTTCCATTGCAAAGTTATATAGGAAATTTACGGATTGTAGCGTTGCAAGACTGAAATATAGATTAATTAAAGCTATATATAAATCTAATTAACTGATTATCAGTTGTAGTATTGAATTTTTATTCATAGTGAATATAGATAGTAATATTAATTGATGGTACCTATTTTCATCACATTCTCCTCGAAATTTTGTCGATCGATGGCTTTGTTTTTCACTTTATTGCGATAGGCATAGATGGTATTGACCGAATAATGGAGGAATCGGGCCACCTTTGCGCTGTCGTCAACTCCCATGCGAAGGAAAGCAAAAATGCGCAGCTCGGTGGTGAGTTTTCCAGGTTCTTTCACCTCAATACGCTCCTCGGGTTGGAGCAGGGCATTAAATTCGTCGATAAACGAGGGATAGATGTGGAGGAAAGCGCTGTCGAAGTTCTCATAGAATAGCTTGTGCTGGTCTTCGGCAAACTTCGACGACTTTGTGAGCTTCACCAGCTCCTCGGCTTGTCCGGCAGTGATTTTGCGCACCACCACTTTGCAGAAGTTGTCGAGGCGGTCCATATAGATAGAGCAAAGTTCGAGGAAGTGCCCGATGTATTCATCTTTGATGTTGTTTGCCTCCTTGAGGTGCAGTCGCACCTGGTGCAAGCGGTTCATCTGCTTCAGAATCATCACAATAGCCACAATCATAGCCATCGACAGAAGACTCACAATGATGATAGCAATCATGAGGTTTTGCTGCTTGTCGTCGAGCTTCACCTTGTAGGCACCATCGATAAGGGGCATAAGGCGCGACACCTCGTTGGTGCGCAGTCGGGCGTTACAGAACACGGCATCGGCAAGCGAAACCGAGAGATACTGGTAGGCGTGGTCGATGTCGCCTTGGCGGTAAAGATACAGTGCGAGTTTTTGGAGGGCAGTGTTCTCTTTCACCGAACTTTTAATATCAGAAATCGCCGAGAGGGCAAGATAATAGGCTGCCTCGTCGTCGATACCTTCAGCCTCCTTGATAATCGCCATGTTGGCGGCAGCACGGGCATATACGTTCTCGGTGTCGGGCACAGAGTTGATTATGTCGTTGAAAAGATGCTTTGCGCGGTCGGCAAGCCCCTGTGCATAGTAGTGCTCGGCAAGAAACTCATTATAGAGAGGTGTGGCTTTTTCGAGTGATCGGATTTGCTCGTTACGGTAGAAATTGAGCATGTAGCAATACTGGTCGTAGTAGGTGCCGCTCTGGGCAAATGCAGCCATATAGGAATAAAGCTGACGTCCGGCATCGAGATAATCGGTACGGAGGTCCTTGGGCACGCCATAGCTTTCCACATCGGTCAGTTCACTCACGCCCTCCTTGAAAAGTCCCAGCACGCCCAGCACCTTGATGCGTCCCAGTCGGGCAGCTGTGAGTGAGAGCGAGTCGCGCTTCAATCGGGCGAGATCCACCGCCTTCGAGTAATAGAGCAGCGATGAGTCGGACACGAAAGTTGCATATTCAGCGGCAATCTCCATCAATAGCCGCAATCGCGCATCAGATGT
>ERZ1032130.393-NODE-393-length-11145-cov-11.097746_pt1 | contig 11145 bp, 13 predicted proteins | sample MGYA00517879_ERZ1032130 | MGnify/ENA primary metagenome ERZ1032130 (study PRJEB33719, sample SAMN04262597) | wastewater metagenome | biome: rural village; feature: animal feces; material: feces | host: Bos taurus | place: El Salvador | collected 2012-01-31 ...
GTACTGTACTTTTTGGAGCCCTTTTTATGCAGTTTCTAATTGACAAACACATCTGAGCTGGTATGGTTACTATGGTTTAGCATTTTCCAAAGATTGGGGAATGAAGAAAAAGATACAGCCACTTCAGTATATTAATCCTAATTCCCATCTTCGTGATGACTTTTCAGTTGCCTTTTCTGCTGCGCTGCAAGATGACAATAAAAACAAAAGCGAAGCACAAATTAAGCTCCAGAACTATATTCTTCATCAAATTATGTACTACAAGCCGTATTCTGGTGTATTTGCTAATAGACGCACAGGTGAACACGCTGATAAATGCTATACCGATGAATGCGAATGGCGATTTGTTCCAGACGTAAGTATTGAAGGGTACCCTCCGGTCATTTTTGACGAGGACATTCTTCATGCAGGTAACTTAGTTACAATTAGCAATGCGATGGAGGGCCTTTCTTCTATTTCGCTTACCTTTGAATACTCAGATATAAAGTCCATTATCGTTAACAGTTTGTCAGATTTTCAGCAGATCACTTCTGTGATTTCCAACTTTGATGTAGACGATTCTGTAAAATTTGATCTAATTTCTAAGCTGATTGTCTGGGAAAACTCTAAGGGGGATTTCTGATGTTTGTTGATTTTGATAAAATCTTTAAGAAAAAGACGCAGAATGAACTACCCATTCCAGATTCACTACTTGCCCATATGAGCAAGTCTTTACCCGAAGGTCTTTCTTACACTGCTTCCGCCGATGGGAATTGCTACATAGTGGCTGATTCAGGAGAGGTTAATGTTACTGGTCTTGTTTTCAGACCTACAGAAGAACAACGGGCAATTCTCGGAGATCACTTCACGATTGACGAATTAATGGAATATATGTACAATTCGCAGCAGCAAATACGTCTTGAACTTGAAACCCCCGGAACATTAATTCTCAACGGTAAGGAAATCTCTGTAAGTCAGTTTGTTCAAAATACCTTTAAGCAACTTCAAATTGTAGATGGTTCCTTTGTATCACTGCCTAAACCATTTCCGCCTCCGTTTGAATTGACCATTGCTTCAGAGAAATACCACAGACAAGTTAAGATGCATCGTGTTGCAAATGAAAGTGTAGATACGGCTAAATTTATTTCTGATGCCGATGAACCTTTCATTTTATCCTACTATGCCAATAAAAAAGCAATGACAATTCAGTTCAATGTCTCACTTAACTTGAAGGCAGCACGTACGATTTACGATTTTGTTACATCAGTTTCTATATATAACGCATTTTGGGACGGAAAGGCAACCATGGATGGGCAGCCCATACTAACAAAGGTATCAGGGGAAAAAGAAAAACGATTTGACGATCGCACTATTGTTTTCTGGGAAAAGGTTTTAGAAATTGAAAAGCATCTAAATGTCTCTTTTGTTCCTCCAGCTGAAGATATTGACTATGAAACTATTTGTCTTGTTGAACAGCTGTATCAAAGCTTTATTTTTAACAGACCTACACGAGAGTTAAAGCGAGTTAATTCAATCACAGGGACATGGGTGGCCGATGGTTCCGTAAAGCCAGAGGACTGCATTGGACAACACCTATTCTTTTCCTTTGATGGTGAATCGAAAATCAACTTATTTGGTGTAGAATTGACTCTATACTGTATTATTGGTCAGTGTAATGCTGTCGTTACAGACTATGTCGTCAACGAGGATAAATATACAATGGCTTTTGGTGATTTAGACCAAGATAAACCGTTGTTCTCTGCAGTGCTATATTTTAAGGACGAAACAAGTATGAAAGCATGCAGAGATAATGTTACCACATTAGCTGATGATATGCATAAGGCACAAAAACCAAATGAACTTATTTCGTAATGCCTTAAGCCATCATCTCCGATGATGTCGAAAGGGTCTGGGGATGTTGCCCCAGCAAGCAGTTTTTGCAGATTGGCTGGAAAGCCGGTCTGCAAAAATGAGCAAACAGGGCCCTGTTTACACTGCTTGCCAATTTGTAAAACCGTATCATTTTACCATACAAAGGATGACAATTATGAATATTTCTCCATCCTCATTAGACACTAATTTAAGTCAGCTTCTTGACGAGGTCAACTCTGGAAAGACACAGTTGCCAGAATTCCAGCGTGACTGGACTTGGGATGATAACCGTATCCGTGGTATTATTGCCAGTCTGTCCCAGGGATATCCGATGGGTGCAATTATGCGGCTGCAATACGGAAATCCCGATATCAAATTCAAATATCGCACCATTAAAGGTGTCGGTGATCGGAATGTTGTTCCCGATTATCTTGTGCTTGATGGACAGCAGCGTCTGACTTCAATCTATCAGGCTCTATATTCCGCAAATCCCGTGGAAACGAAAACCGAGAAAGGCAAGGAAATCAAACGCTTTTACTATCTTTCCATGGAAAAATGCCTGGATGAGAATGAGGACCGTAATGATACCGTGATCCCGGTTCCGGATGACCGTAAGGTAAAAGAAAACTTTGATCGGGATATCAAAATGGATTTGTCCACCCATGATCTTGAATATGCAGCCAAGATGTTCCCGGTTAATATTATCTTCTCCAGCAATCTTCTTATGGACTGGACGCTGGGCTACTGGACATACCACGGTGGCGATCCAGCTGCCATCGATTTATTCAAGCGGTTCAAGAGCGAAGTCATCGATACCATCTCTGCCTATAAGCTGCCCGTGATTACCCTCGACAAGACAACGCCAAGAGAAGCGGTCTGCAAGGTTTTTGAAAACGTCAATACCGGCGGTGTTCCTCTTACGGTTTTTGAACTGGTGACGGCTACATACGCTACCCAGAAATTTGATTTACGCAAGTATTGGCAGGAGTGCAGAAAGCAGATCCGTGGTATTGGCGATACACTCAGGACCGATCTGCTCGACGGAATTGATGAAACGACTTTCCTGACAACAGTGGCGCTTTATACAAGCTATGTCGATAAGCAAAATGGAAAAGTTGGTACTGTAAGCTGTAAGAAAAAGGATGTACTGAATCTTTCTTATGAATCCTATATTGCAAATCGGGATCAAGTGTTGATTGGCTATCGTATTGCCAGGGATTTCCTTCTGAAATACCAATATGTATTCCGGCAAAGAGATCTTCCATATACCACGCAGCTAATTCCACTGTCCGCTATCTGCGCCTATATGGGTAAAAGCAAATGTAACGAGCCGGATACCATTGCGATTTTATCGAAATGGTATTGGTGTGGTATCCTCGGTGAGATGTATGGCGGCGCTAACGAAACCCGATATGCAAATGATATCGAAGATGTCATAGATGAAGTTTTCTATCGCCCGAATCCTGCCAGAACAGTCAACAGTGCATTTTTCTCTTCGACCAGATTGCTGACATTGCAAACCAGACTCAGTGCGGCATACAAAGGAATAATGGCGCTACTGTACAAAGAAAAGTGTCGTGATTTCATGAATGATACCACCATCGATATCGTTAACAGTATGCTTGAGTCTCCGGACATTCACCACATTTTCCCGGAAGCATACTGCGCACGACAGGGAATCAAACGTCAGCGGTACAATTCGATTGTTAACAAGACACCAATCCTTCCTGCAACCAACCGTTCCATCGGCGGAAATGCCCCAAGTGAGTATACAAAAGCTATTTTGAAGAAGGTAAGTGGATTGACCGAGGATGATCTGAAGCAGCGGATTGAATCCCATTGCGTCAACTACGAGATGCTGGTTGCCGACGACTTTGATGCATATTTCATTGACCGTGCAAAGAAACTGCTGTCTTTAATCGAAAAAGCAATGGGGAAACCTGTTTCTGACAGAAATGCCGAAACGACCATTGAACAATTTGGTGCCAGTCTGTTGTGATCTATCACAAATTGGCAAGCAGTGGAAAACTGTACAGGTTTTCCGTTTCTGAATCCAGCAAGCAATGCGTGTGGCTATCCACACACACCAAAAGGCCAGGATTGCATTCGTGCAGTCCTGGCCTTTGCTTGTGTATTCGCTTGTTGGGACATTTCCCAAACCCTTTGAAACCGGCGGTGCCGGTGCTGCGGTCCTGCGGCCCTATGGATTGTCCTTTCCGGTGTTTTTGAAAATGAACCGGAATACCGGTTTCAAAATCCGGATTGCCGTTCCCTTCAGACCGGTCTTTGCGCTGATCTCCTCAACGATCTTGTCGGCGCTGTAATCGATCTGTTCCTCACGGGTCAGGTGGTTTTGTGAACGAGCTTCTTCCACGATCTCTGCAATTCTTGCAACCGTTATGGCGGAAGCAGGTTTCCGAGAAAGAACCGCTCCGGAAGAAACCTTCTCTTTCTCAATCTTTTCCTTAGTATCCTTCAATACGGAATACAGCAAGGAAGAAATGTCCTCCAGTTGAATCTTCTGAGCATCTGCTGTTCCAGCGGCCAAACCATTTGCCGCTGCATGGGCAATGTCGGGGCGTTGGGTTTCGTGGGCATGCTTGTGGATCATGGATGCACCAAGAGCAGTCATTTCAGCTTGAACCGCAATAGATTCCGCACGGCTGTTATCAAAGTAGTCTGTAATATCTTCGATCAGTTCACCAAATTTCTCATGTTCTATCAGGCGGCTCAGTGTATCGCCGCTGACTTCACCTCTGATCAATTTCTCGCAAGCGGCTTCCGTCAGATGCAGATGCTCCAGCTCATGGTTGTTCTTCGTAACGGGCGTCAGTCCAAGGAGGTAGTCCGTGGAAACATGGAAGTGCTTCGCCATGATGATCAGCAGATCGCTGCGGATTGGTTGGTCTGGATCTTTTTCGTATCGACGCAGCTGAGCCGTGCTGATTCCGAGAAAATCTGCAAACTCTTTCTGGGAGTAACCGTGATCTTCGTAAAGCTCCCGAATACGCTCGCCGGTAATGCTGATCTTGTCCGATGCCATAGCAAAACCTCCTTTACAACTTTTTCCGCTTTCATTATAGCATGGAAATTCAAAATCGGAATAGTGTCTTTGACGTGAAACGCTCATATTTGAGCGTTTTTCTTTTTGAATATCAAAAAGGGACGCTTCTGAGCGAAACGGCGGTTTTCGAGAACATCGGTGTTAATATGTAACCACATTCAGAGAGGGGAGGGATGGTATGGAAGATGTGAAGCTGAAGCCTTACACATTGGACGTAGCTCTGACCGGCTATTTTCCTATTCCACGGGAACTTCTGGAAATGGAATTGCCCAGCACGGCGATTCTGATATATGGGGCTCTGCTTGATCGGGCGACTCTGTCGCAGAAGAATCAATATGCCGATGCAAGTGATTGGGTCTATGTGATCTTTCCGGTAGAACGCATCGCCGAAACTTTCCACATTAGCGATACGGCGGTGAAGCGGCATCTGCGTGAGCTGGAAGCAAAAGGGCTCATCCTGCGCCGTAGGGAAGTGAAAAACGGTGCCAGTCACATTTACCTGAACCTTCCAATGGCAAGCTGCAAGGGAACAAACTGCACCGACCAAAAAAACAAAAAGGACCGTTCCGGCTGGAAGAAAGGTTCCCTCTAACAACAGGAGATACCAACAAAAATCGAGCAACTACTATCAACACGGGGAGGATGAGAGCTTATGAATGAATTTGACGATTTTTATGCTCAGCAGCGTATTCACGCCAAGCGAACGGAGGCATTTGGAGATGCCAGTGCGCTGTATCACTATCGCTTTCAGAACGATAAAGGCAACGTCAAACAGATGGAGCAGGCACGCCGGTACGTGGGTCACTGGAGGCAGATGCAGGAGCAAAACCTTGGACTGCTGTTCTGGGGCAAACCAGGCAATGGCAAGACCTTCGCCGCCGGCTGCATCGCCAATGCGTTGCTTGAAATGGACGGCTTGCCTGTACCTACCGTGAAGATGACCACCTTCGGCACGATCCTGAATAAGCTTCCCAGTATGTCCGCCCAGGATAAGGAGTGGTATCTTGGCAGTTTTCATACCTGCGATTTGCTGATTCTGGATGATTTCGGCATGGAGCGGCAGACGGACTACGCCCGGGAGCAGGTGTTCAATATCATCGACGGGCGCTACTTAGCCCGGAAGCCTCTGATCGTCACCACAAACCTGAGCCTAAATGAGTTGAAGCATCCGAAGGACATGGTTGAGGAGCGGATCTTCGACCGGGTTCTGGAAATGTGTGTTCCGGTATGTTTCGATGGTGAGAGTCTGCGGCAGGAGAAAGCGAAGGAACGGATGCAGCTGTACAAGCAGTTGACGAATCCGTAAGGTCAGGCAGCGAGGATAGCTGCATAGATTTTGAGAAGAAAGGAGGGCCAGTGGGATGGCAAAGAAATTTGCAAGGCTTGACCGGGTCGAACACAATGAACCGATTACCGGAGAAAGCAATTATGAATTCCTCTACCAGCTTCAGAGCGGCTTGCTGCTGGCCCTCCGGGAGCAGGGAAGGCTCAGCCCCATGCAGCATCGCCATGCGGATGAAAAGCTCAGGAAGCAGCGCAGGGACCGGGCAAAGCGGAAACAGGAGGAACTATGATCAAAGTAGCCAGCTACTGCCGAGTGTCCACAGATAAGGACGACCAGACCAATTCTTTCGAGACCCAGAAGGCTTATTTCCGGGAATACATTCAGCGAAATCCAGACTGGGAGCTGTATGAGATCTACGCCGATGAGGGTATCACCGGCACGTCCACCAATAAGCGTGTCCAGTTCAACCGAATGATGAACGATGCCTATGAAGGCAAGTTCCAGATGATCGTCACAAAAGAAGTCAGCCGTTTTTCACGAAATATTCTGGATACCATCACCTACACCCGGGAGCTGCGAGCCATGGGCATCGGCGTCATCTTCGCCACAGACCGGATCAACACAATGGAGCCGGAGTCGGAGATGATCCTTTCCTACATTGCTGCCCAGTCCCAGGAGGAGAGCCGCCGGACATCTGCCCGTGTGGTCTGGGGCCAAACTCGACAGATGGAAAAAGGCGTGGTGTTCGGTCAGTCCCTCCTTGGTTACGATGTGAAGAATGGACATATCACCGTCAATCCGGAAGGAGCAGAGATTGTTCGTCTGATCTTTCACAAGTACGCCCTGGAGCAGGTCAGCACAGCGGAGATCGCCCGGTTTCTGACAAATGAAGGCTACCGTACTTACCGTGGCAGCGCCAAATGGAAGTCCAACACCGTCATCAAGATCCTCAACAATGAAAAGTATGTAGGGGATCTGGTACAGAAGAAAACCTACACCCCGGATTACCTGACCCATGAGAAGAAGTCCAATAAGGGACAGGTTCCGCTGATAACCATCGAAAATCACCACGAACCCATCGTCAGCCGGGAGGTCTGGAATCTTGCCCAGGAGCGGCTTCAGAAAAACAACAAGCACTCAGCAGGGGAGAGCGGCCACTCCAACCGCTATGTGTTCTCCGGGAAGATCAAATGCGCCGAATGCGGCAGCAGCTTTGTGGGGCGGTTCAAGTACCTGAAAGACGGCACGAAGACACGCCGCTGGAGCTGCGGTACGGCCACAAACGAGGGAACGGCAGGCTGCGATGTAGGCAAGCTCATCCGAGACGACGACGCCATACAGATGCTGAAAACCGCTATTCAGAACCTCTCCATGGACTTTGATGCGGTTATCCGTAATGTGACGGAATTGGCCCTGGAAGCAATTTTGGTGGGACAGGTGGCCGCCAGGGATGATCCCGACCGGCTTCGACAGGATCTGGACCGGACTCAGCAAAAGAAAGAAGCGGTGATGGACAGCTACTTTTCCCGGGAAATCTCAAAAGAAGAAATGCTTTCCTTCACGGCAAAGTACGAACAGCAGCTATGCAACCTTCGGAAACGGTTGGAGGAAGCCCAAAACCGAAAGGAAAACAATCAGGATTCCACTACACTGAGGGCACAAATCCAGTCGGAGGTTGCCGCAATTTTGAACGGTGAAACCGAGAGTGAAGTGTTTTACAAAACTATCCTGGAAAGCCTGACGGTATTCAAGGATCGCCACATGGAGCTGCAGCTGAACTGGCTGCCCCAGGTGTTTCATTTCGCCGGGTGATCTGAGCCGTTCCCGTCACTTTAGGAGCGGTTTTTTCATTGCGAAAACAACATTCTTATGATAGATTATAGGCAAAGAACCAAGGAGGTCCGCTTATGCGAAAACCGAATGTTGCCTTTACCTGCGTCCATAATTCCTGCCGAAGCCAGATGGCGGAGGCATTAGGCAAAAAACTCTGCGCTGATGTCTTTGAAAGCTACTCCGCCGGAACGGAAACCAAGCCACAGATCAACGCCGATGCCGTGTGGCTGATGAAGCAGGTACATGGCATTGATATGGAACAGACCCAATACAGCAAGCTTTTATCCGAACTGCCGGAGATCGACATCGTCGTCACCATGGGCTGCAATGTCCGGTGCCCGTTCCTGCCCTGCAAACACCGGGAGGACTGGGGACTGGATGACCCCAGTGGAAAAGAGGATGAAGCGTTCCTCTGCACCATGCGGCGCATCGAGGAAAAACTGCTGGATTTGAAACGGCGCATAGTGTCCGGAGAATTGCCATGAAGATCATTTGCTTTGGCGACTCCAATACCTGGGGCTACGATCCCAGAGGGTACTTTGGCGGACAGTATGACCACCCTTGGCCGGAGCTTCTGGCGGAGAGGCTGGGCTGCACCGTCATCAGTTGGGGCGAGAGCGGCCGGGAGATTCCTGCAAGCGCCGTGGACTTTCCGGCGGATGCGGATTTTCTGATTATGATGTTGGGAACCAACGATCTGCTTCAGGGGGCTTCTCCGGAAACAGTCATCGGCAGAATGGAGCGGTTTGTAAAACCTCTGGCGCAGGAAAAGCTCCTGCTGATCGCTCCGCCGCCTATGAAATTGGGAGCCTGGGTACCAAGTCAAAAAATTGTTGACGATTCCATGGCTCTTGCAAAACAGTATCAGGCCCTTTCCGAACGTTTGGGCATCCGGTTTGCCGATGCAGGGGAGAGGAACATTCCTCTTGCCTACGACGGCGTACACCTGACCGAGGAGGGCCACAGAGCCTTCGCTGAAGGCGTGATCGAATACTTACACAAAGGAGAATGAACTATGCTGGAAATTGGCATGAAAGCACCGGAATTTACCCTGAATGACAAGGACGGAAACACCGTCAGTCTGTCTGATTTTCTGGGCAAAAAGGTGATTCTGTATTTCTATCCCAGGGATAACACCCCCGGCTGCACCCGGCAGGCCTGCGCCTTTGCCGCTGCCTACGAGGGCTTCAAAGCAAAGGATGTGGTGGTTATCGGAATCAGTAAAGACAGCGTGGCTTCCCACCAGAAATTCGCCCGGAAGTATGATCTGCCCTTTATTCTGCTGTCCGACCCGGAATTGCAGGCAATTCAGAGCTATGGGGTCTGGCAGGAAAAGAAGCTCTATGGAAAGGTAAGCTACGGCGTGGTGCGGACCACCTTTATCATCGATGAGAAGGGTAAGATCGAGCGAATCATGCCCAAGGTCAAGCCGGACACCAATGCGGCTGAAATTCTGAGCTATCTTGCGGAGAATAAGCCATGAAACGCTTGATTTCTATGATTTTAGGTTTTGCGTTGGTACTGACCGGATGTGGAGGAACAAAAATGGAGAACACCTATCAGCAGATCTCTCAGGAAGAGGCGAAGAAAATGATGGACACCCAGGAAGTGATGATCCTGGATGTCCGGGAGCAGGACGAATTTGACGCCGGACACATTCCCTGCGCATTGCTGTTGCCTGTAGGAACGATTTCCGGGGAATCTGCCGCAGCTGTGATCCCGGAACTGGATTCGGTGGTGCTGGTGTACTGTCGCAGCGGAAACCGCAGCAAAACGGCATCCAGCGCCCTTGCAGAGCTGGGTTATACAAACATCTACGAGTTCGGCGGCATCAATACCTGGCCCTATGAGGTAGAAAAATGAGAATCATCATTTCCCCGGCGAAGAAAATGAATGTGGATACGGACAGTCTGCCCTGGCGGGACCTGCCGGTGTTACTGCCGAAAACGGAGCAGCTTTGCACACAGTTACAGGGAATGTCTGATGCAGAGCTGAAAAAGCTCTGGAAATGCAACGATTCCATTGCAGCTCTGAATATTCAGCGGCTTCAGAATATGGACCTGCACAGCCGCCTGACCCCGGCGGTGCTGGCCTATGAGGGCATCCAATATCAGTACATGGCTCCCGGTGTATTCACGGGGCAGGCCTTTGCTTATGTTCAGGAGCATCTGCGGATTCTGTCGGGCTTTTACGGCATCCTGAAGCCCTTTGACGGCGTGACACCCTACCGTCTGGAGATGCAGGCGAAGCTGCGGGTAGGGGAGTGTAAGGACCTGTACGCTTACTGGGGTGACAGCCTTGCCAAGGTTCTCTTTGCTGAAACAGACTGCATTGTGAAACTGGCATCGAAAGAATACAGCATCTGCATTTCCAAACATCTGCCTGCCAATGTGCGCTTCATTACCTGCATATTCGGGGAGGAAAAGGACGGCAAGATCATCGAAAAGGGCACCATGTGCAAGATGGCCCGGGGCGAGATGGTGCGCTACATGGCGGAAAACCGGATCGAAGAGCCCGAGCAGCTCAAGGCCTTCGACCGGCTGAATTACCGTTTTGACGAAAACCGTTCTGATGATAAATTGTTCTTATTTATCCGTGATGCAACCGGAGGTTGACATGATTCCTTGTATTTCTGTTGAAAATATGCGGCGCAGCGATGCCTACATAATCGCCAATTTTGTGCCCGGTTTGGAGCTGATGCGCCGGGCTGCCATGGGCGTTTTCAAGGCTTACCACCGGCCCGGCGCCACCGCCATTGTGGTGGGCTCCGGCAATAACGGCGGCGACGGCTTCGCCCTGGCCTGGATTCTGAAAGAACGGGGATTTGACTGCACAGTGTTCACCGTCAGCCAGAAAATGTCCCCCGACAGCGCCTGGTATGCTGAAAAGGCAAAGGAAGTGGGTGTTCCCATCCGTCCCTTTGAAAAAGACTGCCTGACAGGATATTCCACTGTGGTGGATTGCCTTCTTGGCACCGGTTTTTCCGGTACTGTCCGGGGCAGCTGCCGGGATGCCATCGAGGCCATCAACGCATCCGGTTCCTACGTCATCAGCGTGGACATCAACAGCGGCATGAATGGCGATACCGGCGAAGCGGAGCTGGCCGTCCGGT
>ERZ1032130.395-NODE-395-length-11113-cov-4.655543_pt1 | contig 11113 bp, 9 predicted proteins | sample MGYA00517879_ERZ1032130 | MGnify/ENA primary metagenome ERZ1032130 (study PRJEB33719, sample SAMN04262597) | wastewater metagenome | biome: rural village; feature: animal feces; material: feces | host: Bos taurus | place: El Salvador | collected 2012-01-31 ...
CCAAGTTGCGATTATATTCTGGTCCCTCGAAATAAGAATGAGAATGTCCCCCCAATACCACATCTATGTTTCGTGTATTCTCTATCAGTTCCACATCCGAATAAGGTTCACCCTTCCATCCGAGATGAGACAAGCAGATAACCAAATCACAATTTTCCTGATTTTTCAAGATATCAGCTACACGCTGTCCTTCAGCTACCGGGTCCTTGAACTTGACATTTCCATAATTCGCTTTGGCTACCAGTCCGTCCAATTGCGCCCCTAATCCGAAAACGCCTATACGGACACCATCCCGTTCAATGACAACATACGGTTTCACCAAACCTTCCAACACAGTGCCCTGCACATCATAATTGGCACAGACTATTGGATAATCAGCCATTTTGAACAGACGGGCCATATTATCCAATCCAAAATCGAATTCATGGTTTCCGATGGTTCCAGCATCATATCCCATCTGATTCATCAGACGGATTTCCACTTCTCCCTTAAACAAATTATAATAAGGTGTACCCTGTGAAAAGTCTCCGCTATCGAACAGTAACAGATCTTCATGTTCCTCTCGCTGCTGCTTGATAAAAGCAGCCCGACGCAACATGCCTCCCTTACCGGCCAATAATGTATCGGCGTATTCCGTACTGAACGGCTCTACCCGACTATGCATATCGTTCGTATGAAATATATAAATTTCCTTATCATGCTGAGCGGAAAGGATTCCGGTTGACAAACATATCCACAATAGAAACAAACCAATCTTTTTCATCTTCTATTCTCCTTTCTTTTCATTTGACAACAATACGGCCTTCCACCTTGGCCTGTACAAAAACTCCTTTTTGTTCGCATTCCTTGACATAATTCAGCAACGCGTCGCGTAAAAGACCATTTGTCGGGAATGTCTTCGATTTCGCATCACGAAATGCTGTCATCTTATCATTTCCTTCAGCCAGATAATCAATAGTAGCTACCCGATAAACAGCCTGAGGATCTATCGCTTTTCCAGCAACTGTAGCATTCAGCAGTTGCCCGTCTTTCGAAATGACCAGTCGGGCTCCACTCAATCCTTCACCATGCAGAGCAGCAATCTGTTCAAACAGATTCAGCAACGTAGTCCCATCCATTGTCAGCAGACACAAAGCATTCTCAAACGGAGTAATTTCAAACACATCACCGTAAGTAATTTCCCCTTCGGAAAGAGCACTGCGGATTCCTCCCATGTTCATGACTGCCACATCCACTTGCTCGCCAGTCAACCTGGCTGCAGACTGCTTGACGACATCGGCCAACAGATTCGACAAAGGGGATTCCGGACGATAAGAAACCAGATTAGCGGCCGAATGACCGATAACGGGAGACATAATACTATCTTTCCGTAACTGATACGTTTTGAGTAAAGCTACCGCTTCTGCATCCGGATCTTTATCGTATACAGATGTCATAGCTACTCGCCCACCTTCTATTTCCGTCACTGTATAACTGGAAGAACAAGCATACAACGAAAACATTCCGACCAACAGGCCTACTTTCACGTAATTCTTTATCATAAAAAATCTTCTTTATTTCATTTGGATGGTCAAATTTAACCAAAAAAGAAAAGTCAACCAACATTCTACAAAAAATAAACGAGCTTTATTTGGCCGTTTAAAAGAAAATAGCTTACTTTGCACCGCTTTCGCGCAATCGCTGTCAAAGAAGAGTTACTTGATATGTTGCGTTGTAACGATCAAACAATTTAATTTAATAAAAACAATGGATTTAATTAAAATTGCAGAAGAAGCATTTGCTACTGGCAAACAGCATCCTTCATTCAAAGCTGGTGATACTATCACAGTAGCATACCGTATCGTTGAAGGTAACAAGGAACGTGTACAGATGTACCGTGGTGTTGTTATCAAAATTGCAGGTCATGGTGACAAGAAACGTTTCACCGTACGCAAAATGTCAGGAACTATCGGTGTAGAACGTATTTTCCCGCTGGAATCTCCGGCTATCGACAGCATCACTGTCAACAAAATCGGTAAAGTACGTCGCGCTAAATTGTATTACCTGCGTGCTCTTACTGGTAAGAAAGCTAGAATTCAGGAAAAACGCGCTAACAACGCATAAGCTGAAAACTATTATTCCTTACATAAAAAAACCGGTCAGAATGCTGATCGGTTTTTTTATACCCCTTTCCAAAGGAATAACCTCTTTATGCCATTTTTCCATATTAAAAAAGGCTGTTTGGATTTCCCTATACAAGAAGAAATCCAAACAGCCTCAATTTTTATCAGAAATCAGGAAAACGATCAGTTTTCTTTAACCTCCCAGCCCAATGCGCTTGCGCCCAGAACAGCCGCATCAGCATCTTTCAACTGAGAAAGCAACAACTTGGTTTTACCTGCATAAATCTTCAATACATTTTCATCCAAAGCTTTCTGAATAGGTTTCATGATATAATCACCGGATTTAGCCAGACCTCCGAACAGGATGATAGCTTCCGGACTTGAGAAAGCAATGAAATCAGACAAAGCCTGTCCCAAAATAGTACCGGTAAATTCGAAGATATCCAATGCCAGCTTATCACCTTTCACAGCTGCGTCATATACATCCTTTGACTGGATTTCATCAGCCGGAATATCTCTCAGCAAACTCGGTTCTGTACGTTGAATCAGAAATTCACGAGCTGTACGTGCCACCCCTGTCGCTGAACAATAAGTTTCCAGACAACCTTTACGACCGCAACCACACTGACGACCATTCCGGTTTACAACTACATGGCCCAATTCACCGGCAAAGCCGTCATGTCCGTATACCAACTGACCGTTGATAACGATACCACTACCTACTCCTGTACCCAAAGTAATCATGATAAAATCCTTCAGGCCACGAGCTGCACCATAAGTCATTTCACCGATAGCCGCAGCATTTGCATCGTTAGTCAATGCAGTAGGGATACCCAACTGTTCTTCGAACATAGAAGCCAATGGAATCACCCCTTTCCACGGAAGATTCGGAGCGAACTCTATCGTACCGTTATAATAGTTACCGTTAGGAGCACCGACACCCATGCCTTTAATCTTATCTGCACCGCCTACCTGCTGAATCAATGGAACCAGTTTTTTACAAACAGCATCCACATATTCTTCAATCTTATCATACTGCTGAGTCTTTACTGAATCAGTAGCCAATACATTACCACGTGAATCAACGACACCAAATACAGTGTTTGTGCCGCCGATATCCATACCAACCACATATGGTTTCTCCATGTTGTTCATGTTCATGACATTAATTTTATTTAGGGTTAATTTTATGCACAAATGTATAGAATACCCCAAAACAGAACAAATTTTTTTCGTATTTTATTTATAGTTTCCTATAATTTTTCCTAATTTCGCAATACATTATTGACACAAACCTTAAAAAAACATGATTCATTTAAAGGACATTCAGAAAACTTACCACGCCGGAGCCCCTCTCCATGTATTGAAAGGAATCAATCTGGATATCGAAAAAGGAGAATTCGTCTCTATCATGGGCGCTTCCGGTTCAGGGAAATCCACTCTACTCAACATTTTGGGTATTCTGGACAATTATGATTCAGGAGAATACTACCTGAACGATGTTTTAATCCGTAACCTCAGTGAAAGCCGGGCCGCCGAATACCGGAACCGGATGATCGGATTCATCTTCCAATCATTTAATCTCATTTCTTTCAAGAATGCCATGGAAAATGTAGCTCTTCCTCTATTCTATCAAGGAGTAGGCCGCAGAAAGAGAAACGAATTGGCACTGGAATATCTGGACAAACTGGGACTGAAAGAATGGGCACACCATTATCCGAATGAACTGTCCGGCGGTCAGAAGCAACGTGTAGCCATCGCACGGGCACTCATATCGAAACCGCAGATAATCCTGGCCGACGAACCTACCGGAGCATTGGACAGTAAAACCTCGATAGAAGTAATGAACATACTGAAAGAACTGCACCATAATGAAGGACTTACCATTATCGTGGTAACTCACGAAAGCGGTGTAGCCAATCAGACCGACAAGATTATCCATATCAAGGATGGTATCATCGGAGAAATAGAAGAGAATCTGAACCACGACGCCTCTCCGTTCGGCATCAACGGATACATGAAATAACACATCCTTACTATGACAGACCTGATACAAGAAATCTACGGAACCATTATGCGTAACAAATTGCGTACAGCCCTTACGGGCTTCTCCGTAGCTTGGGGAATTTTCATGCTTATAGTACTGCTAGGGGCCGGAAACGGACTTATCCACGCTTTCGAAGGACAGACTGCCGACATGAAGATGAACTCCATGAAAATTTATCCGGGATATACAAGCAAACCTTATCACGGGCTAAAAGAAGGACGAAGCATTACCCTGAATGAAGGAGACCGGAAACAGACTGCCCAAAGCTTTCCGGAACGCATCATCACCACAGGAGCAACAGTCAGCCAAAGCGGTGTATACCTGAATTACGAAAAAGAGAACGTCAGCATTACTCTGGATGGAGTATTCCCTAATTACATGGACTTGGAAGCGGCCAAACTCAAGGAAGGACGTTTCATTAATGACCGAGACATCCGCGAACGACGGAAAGTCATTGTCCTGCATGAAAAAACCGTCGAACAGCTTTTTCCAAAAACAAAGGCCATCGGTAAATATATACAGGCTCAAGGGGTAGTATATCAGGTAGTAGGTATCTATGCCGACCAGAACAGCTTCTCACCTTCTGCCTTGGTACCGTTCAGTACCGTACAACTGGTTTACGGAAAAGGTGACAGCATTGACAACATTGCTTTCACAACCCAAGGTATTACCGATGAAGCTGCCAGCCAAAAACTCACAGAAGATTATCGGGCCATGATGGGACTGAGAAAACAATTTGCTGCCGATGACGAAAGCGCTATCTGGGTATGGGACCGTTTCACACAATACCTACAGCAACAAGCAGGCAATGAAATTCTACATATAGCCATTTGGGTTATCGGTATCTTCACACTACTGAGCGGTATCGTAGGAGTAAGCAACATCATGCTTATAACTGTCCGTGAGCGTACCCACGAATTTGGAATACGCAAGGCTCTGGGGGCCAAGCCAAGCTCCATCCTATGGCTCATTATTTCCGAAAGCGTAGTCATTACTACCTTTTTCGGATACATCGGTATGGTAGCAGGAATTGCCGTAACCGAATATATGAATATCGTAGCCGGGAAACAGACCATGGACATTGGAGTCTTCTCGATGACATTCTTTGAGAACCCTACCGTCGACCTGGGAATTGCTGTACAAGCTACACTAACCTTAATCATTGCCGGAACACTGGCTGGACTCTTTCCAGCACGCAAAGCTGTACGCATCCGGCCTATCGAAGCACTTAGAGCAGACTGATTATGAAAAGATTCGATTTAGATACGTGGCAAGAAATCCTTGTCACCATCACCCGCAACAAGACACGAAGCCTGCTGACAGCCTTCGGCATTTTCTGGGGCATATTTATGCTGATAGCCCTGATGGGGGGAGCCCGAGGCATGCAGGACAAGCTATCGCAACAGTTTCAAGGATTTGCCACCAACTCAGGTTTTTTGGGAACCAATCAGACCAGCAAGGCATATAAAGGTTTTCAGCAAGGGCGCTACTGGGACCTGGAAAACAAAGATGTAGAACGAATCCGCCGTAATGTAGACGAAGTAGACATCATAACTCCAAGTCTGGCACGATGGGGGATCAATGCTGTTTATCAGGACAAGAAGATTTCCGGTACACTGAAAGGACTGTATCCCGAATACGGACAAATAGAAGAGCCACAGATTACCATGGGACGTTACCTGAATGATATGGACATCCGTGACCAACGGAAGGTCTGCATCATCGGTAAACGTATTTACGAGACCCTCTTTCCGGGCGGAGAAAACCCATGCGGCCGCTATATCGAGGTAAACGGTATCTATTACCGGGTAATCGGTGTAAGTATGGCTAACGGGAACATTTCTATCCAAGGACGTTCTGAAACTTCCATCATCATCCCTTTCAGTACCATGCAGAACAATTATAACTTCGGCCAGAAAATCCAATTGCTATGCTATACAGCCCGCAAAGGATATTCTATCAGTGAAGTAGAAAAGAAAGTGGCTCAGGTAGTAAAGAAAGCACACCTCATCCATCCCGATGACCGACAGGCGCTTATCCAGGTAAATGCTGAAGCTATGTTTACCATGGTAGACAATCTGTTCTCGGGTATCCGTATTCTGGGATGGATGGTAGGACTGGGTACATTGCTGGCCGGTGCAATCGGAGTAAGCAATATTATGATGGTAACGGTCAAAGAACGGACCACAGAAATAGGTATCCGTCGGGCCATCGGTGCCAAACCTGACGATATCCTGCAACAGATTCTTTCAGAAAGCATCGTATTGACCCTTATCGCAGGCATGGCAGGTATTTCGCTGGCAGTCTTTCTGTTGGATATCATGGAGAGTGTCACTTCCACCCCTGCCGCTCCGGTAGGTTTTCAGATAGGTTTCTGGGAAGCGATAGGCGCTTATATCCTACTCATTGTACTCGGGCTGCTGGCAGGACTATTCCCGGCATACCGGGCCATGGCCATCCGCCCGATAGAAGCTATCCGTGACGAATAAATACACACAACCAAATAAAAAACGATTCAAAAAAATCCAAAAACAAAAACATGTAGCCTTATGAAGAAGTATGTAAAAGTAGCTGTGCTGATACTTATCGGCCTGATTTTCGTAGGAACTTTCGTGTTCCTTTATCAGAAATCGCAACCCAAAGAAACAGTCTACGAGGTATCACCTGTAGAAACAGATACCTTGGTACAAACTACCGTTGCGACAGGAAAAATAGAACCGCGTGACGAAGTACAAATCAAGCCACAGATTTCAGGTATCATCGCCGAAGTCTATAAAGAAGCCGGAGAAACAGTGAAAGCCGGTGAGGTGATAGCCAAAGTAAAGGTAATACCGGAATTGGGACAGTTAAACTCAGCTGAAAGCCGGTTACGCCTGGCCAATATCAATGGGAAACAGGCTGAAACCGATTTGGAACGAATGGAGGAGCTCTATAAACGCAAGTTGGTAAACAGTGAAGAATATGAAAAGACCCTGCTGTCTGCCAAGCAGGCTCGTGAAGAATTACAGGCAGCCAAAGACAACCTGGAAATTGTAAAAGAAGGGATTACAAAGAACAGTGCTTCGTTCAGCAGTACACTTATCCGTTCCACCATTGATGGACTGATACTGGACGTACCTATAAAGGTGGGAAACTCAGTCATCATGAGCAACACATTCAATGACGGAACTACCATTGCTACCGTAGCCGACATGGGAGACCTGATTTTCCGTGGAAATGTGGACGAAACAGAAGTAGGACGTATCCATGAAGGCATTCCTGTAAAAATAACTTTAGGTGCTCTACAGAACATGACTTTCGATGCCGTATTGGAATATATATCACCCAAAAGCGTAGAAAACAACGGAGCCAATCAGTTTGAAATCAAGGCAGCCATCGAAGTACCGTCAGATGTAACAATCCGTTCAGGATATAGTGCGAACGCTGAAATGGAACTGCAACGGGCCGATAATGTATTATGCATACCGGAAAGTGCACTGGAATTCCAGGGTGATTCTACTTTTGTATATGTACTGACAGACAGTGTTCCAGTACAGAAATTCACCCGCCGACAGGTTACTACAGGTATCAGTGACGGCATCAGAATCGAAATAAAAAGAGGTCTGAAAGCTAATGAACAAGTCCGTGGATTAAAGAAGGAGGTATAAGCCATGAAACTGAAACAGATTTTGCTGGCAACAGCCTGGATGACTGTATTACCGGTATCATCCCAAGAAAGTTGGGACTTGGAGCGATGCATCCGCTATGCCATCGAGCATAATATATCCATCAAACAGCAGGAAGCGACAAAACAACAGAACGAAATCGAATTGAATACAGCCAAATGGAGCCGTCTGCCTAACTTGAACGGTAGCACATCGTATTCATTCAACTTCGGACGAAGCCTACAGGCCGACAACACTTACCAGAGCATCAATACACAAAATACCAGTTTCAGTCTGAGCACTTCTATACCACTGTTCACGGGCATGCAGATTCCCAATAACATAGCTTTGGCGAAACTGAATCTGAAAGCAGCTACAGAAGATCTGGAAAAAGCTAAAGACGACATCAGTGTGCAGATAGCTTCGGCTTATCTGCAGGTACTCTTCAATCAGGAACTGGCGAAGGTAGCACATGAACAGGTAAAATTAAGCGGTGAACTGCTAGCACAGAAACAGGCGTATTTCGACAACGGGAAAGCATCAGAATCGGAACTTTATGAAGCGAAATCCCGTCTGGCCCAAGACCAGCTTTCGGCTGTACAGGCTGACAACAACTGCCAACTGGCTCTGTTGGACTTAAGTCAATTACTGGAACTTCCATCACCGGAAGGCTTCCAGATTGAAATACCAAACGTAGATTTTATTACCCTATCCGACCAACTTACATCTCCATCGGAAATCTACAGCATAGCCTTACAGATAAAGCCGGTCATCCGTGCTGCGCAATATCGGTTAGAAGGAGCCGGTAAAAGTGTACGCATCGCCCAAAGTGCTTATTATCCACAACTCAGTTTCGGAGGAGGTATCGGAACCAATTATTACAAAGTGTCCGGAATGGGCAACAACAGTTTCGGATCGCAATTGAAAGACAACTTCAGCCAATACATCGGCATGACATTGAGCATTCCTATCTTCAACCGTTTCAGTACCCGCAACCGGGTACGTAGTGCGCGCGTACAGGAAACCTTGCTGAACTGGCAACTGGAAGAAAGCAAGAAAACACTGTACAAGGAAATCCAACAAGCCTACTACAATGCGGTAAATGCTTCTACCCAATACGAAAGCAGCCAGACAGCCGATGAAGCTGCACAAGCTTCATTTACCCTGTTAAAAGAGAAATATGCTTTGGGTAAGGCTAATGCCACAGAATATAACGAATCGCGCACTGCATGGATGAAAGCGGTTTCAGACCGGATTCAGGCCAAATATGACTACATATTTCGTATAAAACTTCTGGATTTCTACCAAGGTAAACCGCTTACTTTATAGCATCCTTATCAGAAGGACATAAGAACAGGCCTCAAAATGAAAAGGCCTGTTCTTCCGCTTTCTGTTAGGTTCACTATTCTTCTACCTCATTCTGCATCAGATACCTGCGTGCAGGTCCTTTTATTTCGATAACCGGAGCTACAGCTTCTGCCTGTTCAGCCGTAATTACTCCTTTCGCCAAAAGACGTTTTGCCAACAATTTGAAATAACCGGACTGATTTTCCTTCAGTGTGGCATCAGGATTGAACACCGAACGGAAATGTTTTGGCTTCGGAATGATGGAAGCCAGAAATATAGCCTCATTTACCGTCAGATCCGAAGGTTCCTTATCAAAATAGAAACGGGAAGCTTCACAAGCACCGTAAACCAACGGTCCCCATTCCACAATATTCAGATAGACTTCATACATCCGCTCTTTTGAAGTTACCCGCTGATTTTCTAAAAGCCAAACCAACAATGCCTCCTCCAGTTTTCGAGCAATATTCTTATGACGATTCAGAAAAATATTCTTTACCAACTGCATGGAAATAGTACTACCTCCACGGGCAAAACGTCCCACTTGCAGGTCATAGGCCAATGCCTCCTGAATAGCACCCGGCAAAAATCCCTGATGATAAAAGAATCCACCATCCTCCGACTGCAAAATAGCCATCTGCAGCAACGGAGAAATCCGGTCTAACGGACGAAAGTTCGGATTGGACGGTCCGATAGCAAAAGTACGCACAGGCATATCATGCTCATAGGCAGTATACTCGAATTCTTCATTCATACGGGCCAGCCCGGTATCACCGTAATCTAGGATTCTGAATCCTTGCCCAACCAAATCAGACGAAAAGTGAAGACTGTCCAGGCAATTCCAGTCAATATCCACCTGTAAATCATACTTCAGATTACCCACTGTACGCAGACCGTGGACATGATGGAACAAACCGGTTGGAAGAGAAGCAAACAGTTGTGAAGAAGGGAAAGAGTCCTTATGGACAGAGGCCGTCAGATGCCAATGTCCTTTCTTCTCCAACCTTACATACGGATGAAACTGAAGTTCATTAACCGTGACTTCAGAAAGGCTGTCCAGCACAAAAGCCTGCTTCTCTACCCGCACAGCATAATCCAACTGACCTCGATTCAATAAAATTGTATCGGGAGAAAGCGCCTGATGGAAAACTTCTAGCCCAGATACAGAAGCAGTACCTTCTACTAGCTGTTGTTCTGATATTCCAGCATGTTCCTTCAAAGAAAAAGTAATGGAATCAAAAGCTACCGTTGCCTGATAATGGGGGCCGATATAGGGCAGAACAATACGTTCTGAAGGTTGACATCCAGAAAGTTTTCCCTCCATCCGACGCTGATCGTGCTCCAGAAATCCCGAAGCATTCCAACACCCCTTCTGATTTCCTTCAGCTACTTGAATATCGGCTTCAAAATGATTCTCGATAATCCTCATCAAAGGTATATGGAAGAAAGTAACCAGCGAATCTCTTTGTCCACTAATCCGGACATTACGCATTTCTCCATTTTCAGGAAGCAAACGAAACAGGATATCGGCCAAACGTTTCACTTCCTGTGCATAATCCGACTGTTTCTTTCCTGCCTGAACATTTTCCTTTCCTTTACGGGTACGGAACAAACAGTCATAATTGGAAATTCCGTGTTTTTTTACAAACGACACATTCAAGCCATCTGTATAAACCCGACGTACAGAAACTTTCTTCTGAAACAAAGGCAGAATATCTACTTGTATACGAAGCCGGTCCAGGCGGAGCAATGTATCTCTTTGTGGAGGAATCACAGAAAGCCCTGTCAACTCAATTTCTGAAAATGAAGCAAACCGAAGTTTTTCATAGCTTATCTGCAAATCCATACGTTGCTCCAATTGTCCGATTCTTCGATCTGTCACCCGACGGAGTAGAGCCCCCCGCCCTAAAAAGAGTCCCGTTATTGCCAACAGCAACAACGAGACCAATCCGATTGTAACTCGTTTTACCCACAAT
>ERZ1032130.397-NODE-397-length-11086-cov-6.271961_pt1 | contig 11086 bp, 9 predicted proteins | sample MGYA00517879_ERZ1032130 | MGnify/ENA primary metagenome ERZ1032130 (study PRJEB33719, sample SAMN04262597) | wastewater metagenome | biome: rural village; feature: animal feces; material: feces | host: Bos taurus | place: El Salvador | collected 2012-01-31 ...
TCGGGGTAATACTAACCCGAACTTCACCGAATAAATCTAACAAAAACGGTGAAGTTAGAAGAACCCCCAAACCCCCTTAAAAAGGGGGCTATTTTACTAAAAAACCACCGACCGGAAAACGGCAATTTACCGCCTTGGCACTAGTTACGTACAAAAAGTTTCTTTGTTCTTCATAATGGCCTAGAATTTAGCTAAAACAGAACAATTTACATACACTGGATATTTCTTTGTTTATCATTGAGAAAGTACTTTGCCCTAAGCGTTTACCTTGCGTCTCCTACGCAGTCTACTTTTTTTTTATATATACATTGTGTAGCGATAACCGACGGGTAAATCGCTTGGGCTAAATTCTTTTGTCACAATTTCACATTATTTTCAAAATGCAATTTTCATAACCTCACTACGTACAATACGTATCAGTCAGTCGCACTAAATGCGCACGTCACTGATGTGCCTGCTTATTAAGTGCTTTGTGACAGCCTAGACGCTAGGCGTTCTTTGAACAAAGGAATAAGTGGGTTCGATCCCCGTCTCGCGCTTCTTTTTTTTATCTAATAAATTACTTTTAAAACATTCTCTAAGTCATCCCTCAAAGAATCCATATTTTTATAACCAAGAATATAGCAATGCTCCGTAGTAGACATTTCACTGTGACCCAGTAAGTCTGTAATAGTCCTGAGTCGATGGAATACCTTGTGCCGCAGGAGGAACAGCCATACATGGCACCGCCAAAAGCGGGGTCACCACAGTGAATTATACGGTCAACATTTTTGATGACAAAATGGCGAGGGTTCAAAGTATAAATTCCTTTTAAAAAATGCGATTTTGGTATATAATACAAATAAAAAATGCGATTTTGTACAATATACAAAATATAAAAAATGCGATTTTTGTTTATGGAGGTATATTATGTTTAAAAGAAAGATATATAGTAAGCTTTTGGACTGGAAAAATGAATCTAACGGCAATACAGCACTATTGATTGAGGGGGCACGAAGAATCGGAAAATCCACGGTTGTGGAGGAGTTCGGAAAAAAAGAATACGAAAGTTATATTCTAATTGATTTCGCTACTGCATCAAAGACTGTAAAAGAACTGTTTGAAGATATATCTGACTTGGATTACTTATTTCTACAATTACAGCTGCAATACAAGGTGGATTTACATGAGAGAAAGTCACTAATCATTTTTGATGAAGTACAGTTATGTCCATTGGCAAGACAGGCAATCAAATCTTTGGTAAAAGACCATAGGTATGATTATATTGAAACCGGTTCGTTGGTTTCCATCAAACAAAATGTGAAAGATATCTTGATTCCCAGTGAGGAACGGAAAATAAGTATGTATCCGATGGATTATGAAGAATTTTTGTGGGCACTTGGAGACATTTCTACCGTACCGCTTCTTAAGAAAGTATTTGATTCAAAGAAACCATTGGGTGATCAGATGAATCGAAAGTTGCTTCGTGATTTTCGATTATATATGTTGGTTGGAGGTATGCCTCAAGCAGTAAATGAGTATATCCAAACCAACAATTTCCGAAAAGTAGATATGGTAAAAAGAGATATTTTGAGCTTGTATGAAGACGACTTCAAGAAAATTGACCCCACCGGAAAGATTTCACTTATATTTGATGCCATACCGGCGCAGTTGAATAAAAACGCTTCCAGGTACCAGATTTCCAGCGTTTTGGAAGGTGACCGCGCGGATAGGACATTGGAACTGATAGCACAATTAAAAGATTCACGGACTGCTTTGGTAGCTTATCACGCAAATGACCCAAATACAGGAATGTCAAATAACAAGGATTTAGCAAAGTATAAATTGTTCTTGTGTGATACGGGGTTGTTTGTAACACTGATGTTTAAGGATAAGGATTTTACTGAAAATATTATTTATGAAAAACTACTGAATGATAAGCTTAGCGCAAATTTGGGATATCTTTATGAAAATGTGGTAGCACAACTGTTGGCAGCAAATGGAAATGAACTGTTCTATCATACCTTTATGAACGTGTCATCTCGACATAATTATGAAATTGATTTCCTCTTATCACGAAAGAATAAAGTCTGCCCGATTGAAATCAAATCTTCGGGTTATAAGGCTCATGCCTCGTTGGATGCATTTACACAGAAGTTTTCAGATAGAATTTTGTGGCGTTACTTGGTCTATACCAAAGATTTTTTTAAGGACGAAGATATCATATGTTTACCGGTGTATATGGTGCCATTTTTATAAAAATTAAGCAAAATGGGGACACTCCCCGGGACAGCTCATGGATAGAGTGCTTTCCTCCTTGATTTTATAGGGTTTGTGAGCTATCCCGAATTCGATCCCCGTCTCGCACTTTTCGTTTTTAAAAAGTAGTTTGTTTTTCTCATAGTCTGTATCTTTAAATTGTAAAAATTATACCACATTCCTCTTAACTTTGTTACAATATAAGTATCTCAATTTTCAGGGGTAAACTTTTATGGGAAATAATGCAGGAAGTGTAAGTATTATAGGCGGAGCAGATGGACCAACCAGTGTCTTTATTGCGGGTAAGCAGAGAAAACTTAAATTGTCGCAAAGAATAAAAAACTATTTTTATAAGAAAAGAAGAGCGAGAATAGAGAAAAAGATAATTGCCAATCCACACACAGTAGACGAAGTTATCTGTTATATAGTAGATAAATATAGAGCAATAGAAGTATCCTTTGATGAATACAGTTACATAGAAGAGAAAAGAGGATTAAAGGAATCCCTTATTATAAGACATAAACCGGAGTTGCTGGGTGATTTAATAGAGATTTCACGTCCTGCGGAAATGACGGCAGATGCTATGAAAATTTTTTTTGAAGAACTTCAAAGGCGTACACAAAAGGCAGAGCAAATACCCGATGAAGAGTTTCCTTTGGATTTTCATATTTATGAAATAAAGTGTGACTTGGGTCAGGTGCGGATTTCTATAGAAAAAAATTGGAATGATTTTGGAATTTCTTATAGCGGTGATAAAAAGATTATGAAAGAACTTAAGAAAATTGCCAATGACATTTATTTGTATTATGGAGTAGAACAGGAAGATATTGATAATCGTACTCCAAGATATTCTGTTTTGGTAACTATGTTAAGTTCATAGGAAGGGAGCCGGGCAATGAAAATTATTAATTTAATCGAGGATACAAAAGGTATTGAAGGGTGTGTGAATGAGCACGGACTTTGCTTTTACATAGAAACAAAAAATCACAAGCTTTTATTGGATACAGGGGCATCGGATGCGTTTATCGGAAATGCTAGGACACTGGGTATTGATTTAACAAAAGTTGATACGGTAATCATCAGCCACGGACATTATGACCATACAGGTGGAATTCTCGCGTTTGCTGAGTTGAATCCGAGTGCAAAGATTTACATTCAAAAGACAGCGCAAGGTGCCTTTTACAATTATAGGAATCAGGAAGAAAAATACATTGGAATGGATGAACGTATTTCGGCTCTTTCGCAGGTGGTTTTCCTTGAAGGTAATTTAAAGATTGATGAAGAACTTATGATTTTTACCGATGTAACAGGTAGAAAACTTTGGCCAAAGGGTAACGAGATTTTGAAAAAGAAGTGTGATGGTGAGTTTTTACAGGATGATTTTTGCCACGAACAGTATCTGGTTATAACAGAGGGCGAAATGCGGGTGCTTTTGTCAGGATGTGCCCATAATGGTATCTTGAATATTCTGGACAAGTATACACAGATTTATGGTGATGAGCCGACACACGTAATCAGTGGTTTCCATATGATGAAGAAAAATGATTACACCACAGATGATACTAAGATGATAGAAGAAACGGCCCGTATTTTGAGCAAAATGAATACGTACTTTTATTCCGGTCATTGTACCGGCGAGTATCCGCTTCAAGTGTTAAAGAGCATTATGAAGGAACAACTAATAGCCATTCACAGCGGGGAGGAATTACTATGATACCAATGATTGGGACAATCAAAAGTGCTGTCAAATTAGCGGAGCTGGATTCAAAGTGGCAGCAGAAAAAGGAAAATATGGGGCAAAAGATTTTTCAGCCGGAAAACACAAAAACACCTGAGCAACTCCAAATAGAAGCTTTTCAGGAAGATTTGGAAAGAATGCGTGAAAATGACGACTATGTGATGATTTATAATAAGCTGAAAAACGGCAAAAAGCTTAGTCCAAAAGAAGTGGAGTATTTGCAAAAGAACAATCCGCAGGCATATGCAGATTATAAAATTGCCCAGGCAGAGAAAGAGGCTTTTAAAAAGAAGCTACGAAACTGTGAAACCAAGGAAGATGTGCGCAAATTAAAGGTTACGGAAATGGGAAATTATCTGGCACAGGCAAAGTCTGTTTCCAACAATCCGCAGATTCCGAAAGGTAAAAAATTGGAAATTCTGGGAAGAATTATGGGTCGTGTTATGGGCATTGAAGAGGTTTATCAGGAATTTGTGAAGTCCACAGAGTATACAAAGCTTGAAGAGACATGGTTTGAGAAGGAAGAAGAAACAAAAGAAGCAAAGCCGAAGAAAAAGAAGGAAGAGCCTGACGAAAGCGGGAATACAGAAGACACCTTCCTTGGAGAAGAATTTGGCGAGATTGAAACGATATATAACGAGGTAATGCAAGGCACAAATACAGGCATTTCGTATGAAAGCGCACCTCAGAAAACTGAAAATACAGCGGATAATACCACAGAAAATGCAACCCAAGACATAAAATGCGACTCTTAGGGTTGCATTTTACATAGATTTTACATAAAATATTCTTTGGATTTTACATTTGTATGTTATGTATATTTTAGTAAGAAAATTAAAATGGCAGAGAAGTTTTTTGCCCACACTACGGAGGATTTTATGAGTTTTTTTGATATTTTGGCTATGGTAGGTGGACTTGCCCTGTTTTTATATGGTATGAATACCATGGGCGATGGTCTGGCAAAATTATCAGGCGGTAAACTTGAAAATATTTTGGAAAAGCTTACATCAAAACGAATTATGGCAGTGTTACTTGGTGCCGGTGTAACAGCGGTTATCCAGTCATCTTCTGCGACAACTGTAATGGTGGTAGGTTTTGTAAATTCAGGTATTATGAAATTAAAGCAGGCAATCGGGATTATTATGGGTGCCAACATTGGTACAACAATAACTTCCTGGATTTTGTCTTTAACAGGTTTGGAGGGCGACAGCTTCTTTATTAAGATGCTTAAGCCAAGTTCCTTTACGCCGATTCTTGCACTGATAGGTGTGTGTTTCCTTTTATTTGCGAAAAAGGAAAAGAAAAAAGATTTAGGAACTATTTTCTTAGGATTTGCAGTATTGATGTTTGGTATGCAGTCTATGTCAGATGCGGTAAGTGGACTTCAGGAGGTTGAAGGCTTTAGAAATATTCTGTTAATGTTCTCTAATCCGATTTTAGGTATGATTGCAGGTGCTGTATTGACAGCGATTATTCAATCATCTTCTGCTTCAGTTGGTATTTTACAGGCACTTTGTGCGACAGGTGCAGTGACATACGGAACAGCACTTCCGATTATTATGGGTCAGAACATTGGTACTTGTATTACAGCGGTTTTATCGGCTATCGGTACAAGCAAAAATGCAAAAAGAGCTGCAGCTGTGCATTTGTCATTTAACGTAATCGGAACTGTATTGTTTATGATAGTGTTCTATACAATAAATGCGTTTTTCCCATTTGACTTTTTAGCTGATGCGGCAGGAGAGATGGGTATTGCAGTGATTCACACGGCATTCAATATTTTAGCTACGCTCGTATTATTCCCATGTGCAGGACTTTTGGAAAAATTGGCGTGTCATATTGTTCCTGATACAAAAGAAGTTGAAAAAGAAAATGAATTTGAACTTTTGGATGAACGTTTCCTTGAAAGACCGGCACTTGCTATTTCGCACGCAACAACGGTAACAGAAAAAATGGCACAGTTATCCAAGGAAACTCTGGTAAAGGCATCGGACCTTGTATTTCAGTTTGATGAAGAAACCTTTAATAAAGTGTGTGATTTAGAAGATAAGGTTGACCAGTATGAGGATAAGCTTGGTACGTATCTTGTAAAATTAAGTAACAGTTATTTAAATAATAGAGATAGTCAGATTTTATCTGTTTTACTTCACAGTATCGGTGATTTTGAACGAATTTCCGACCACGCTGTAAACATCGCATATGCGGCAAAGGAAATGAACGACAAAGACCTTTCTTTTTCGGATAAAGCGATTGAAGAATTAACAGTATTCAGAAAAGCTGTTGATGATATTATGAGTAGTACTGTGGAAGTCTTTACAGACAACGATTTGGAAAAAGCGAAAAAGATTGAGCCGCTTGAAGAAGCAATTGACTATATTAACGGAGAAATCAAAAAACGTCATATCAAGCGTTTAAGAAAAGGCAAATGTACAATCGAATTGGGCTTCATTCTTTCAGATATTACAACAAGCTTTGAAAGAATTTCAGACCATTGTTCCAATATTGCAGTTTGTATTTTGCAGATTCACGAAAATGTATTTGATACACACGAATATATGGATGTTATGAAAGCAAAAGACAATGTAGCTTTCACACAGGAAGTAAAACAGTATCAGTTGTTATATGCTCTGCCGGGTAAAAAAACCGAAGTGGAGGAATAAAGGAGTAACGAATGGCATTAATTTATGTTGTTGAAGATGATGCTAACATTAGAGAAATAGAAACAATAGCGCTGAAAAATGGGGGGCACACCGTAGAGGGTGCCTCTTGTGCTAGGGAGCTTTTTGAAAAAATAGAGGAAAAAGTGCCTGATTTGGCGATTGTTGACATTATGTTGCCGGATAAAGACGGCTATGAGATTGTGAAGGAGCTTAGAAGCAATCCTTCTACAAAAAGACTGCCGATTATTATGGTAACAGCCAAAAGTACGGAAATGGATATGGTAAAAGGCCTTGATATCGGAGCAGATGATTATATCAAAAAGCCTTTTGGCGTTATGGAACTTATTACCCGTGTCCGTGCGCTTCTTCGCAGAACGCAGGATTTGGACAGCCAGAAGATTTTTTCTGTTGGAAAAATTTTACTGGATGATGAAAGACACGCGGTCTATGTGGATGAAAAAGCCATTGAACTTACCTATAAAGAGTATGAATTGTTAAGACTTTTGATGGCAAATAATGGTATTGTTCTGACAAGAAATATGATTATGCAAAAGGTATGGGATACGGATTTTGAAGGGGAAAGTCGTACGGTGGATATGCATATCAAAACTTTGAGACAGAAGCTTGCGGAAGAAGGCGGATGTATCAAAACAGTGCGTAATGTAGGCTATGTAATGGAGTTAAAGGATGAGAAAAAAGTTTAATGCCCAGCTGATATTAATGACAGTATTGGTTATGCTGGCTACGATTATTTTTACATCATATATATTTTATGGATTCTTTAAAAAAGAAGTCCAGTCGGATTTAAGGACAACGGCACATATGTTTGCGGCAGCCGAGTTGACGGATGAAAAACTGGATGAAATTGATTTGGCAGAAGAGGATTTGCGAATCACAAGAATCGGTGCAGACGGAACGGTATTATATGACAATATTGCGGATATAAATACTATGGATAATCATTTAAACAGGCCGGAAGTAAAAAAGGCTTTTGAAAACGGTAAATCCGAGTTGATGCGAAAGTCCGATACAGTGAATGAAAATACGTTCTATTATGCTTTTTTGTTGGAAGACGGAACGGTTATAAGGGTGTCCAGAGAGGCAGGTAGTATTTGGAGTGTATTCAGTAATGCTTTCGGTTGGATTATAGCAGTTATACTTGTTATGCTTGTGTGTAGCATAATAATCTCCCGTTATCTGACCGGTAAATTGGTTAAGCCGATTGAGGAAATGACAGCAGATATGGATGCGTACAACAATCAGCCGATTTACAAGGAACTGGTTCCCTTTATGAATACAATCAGAGCTCAGCACGAAGATATTTTGAAGGCATCGAAAATGCGTCAGGATTTCACCGCCAATGTTTCGCATGAGTTAAAAACGCCTTTGACAGCTATTTCAGGATATGCGGAGCTTATGGAAGCCGGGATGACGGATGAAGAGCAGGTTAAACACTTTTCAAAACAGATTAGAAAGAATTCAGGAAGACTTTTAACTTTAATCAATGATATTATTAAATTATCGGAGTTGGATTCGAGGGAAGAACTTGTATCTTTAGAAACAGTGGAATTATCGTCGCTGACAAAAAGATGTGTGGACAGCTTACAGGTAAATGCAGGAAAGAACGATGTAAATCTTTCGTTTGATGGTGAAATGTGTAAAATTTGTGCCAATGTGGATATGATGGAAGAACTTATTATAAATTTGTGTGACAATGCCATCAGATACAATAATAAAAATGGTTCGGTATTGGTTCGCGTAAGAAAACAGGGAGAAAGTGTTGTTCTTTCCGTGAAGGATAACGGAATCGGAATTCCAAAGGAACATCAGGAGCGTATTTTTGAGCGTTTTTACCGTGTAGATAAGAGCCGTTCCAAGGAAACCGGTGGTACGGGTCTCGGACTTGCCATTGTAAAACATATTGTGGCACTTCACGATGCAAAAATAGAAGTGGAAAGTGAAGTGGGAAAAGGTAGTGAAATCAGTGTGATTTTTCCACGTGTAATATAAAATAAGGGTTATAGCGCCGATATGCTATAACCCTTTTGTAGTATCTTACTCTGCTTCTGTATCAGCCGATGTGTCGGCATTATCGGAAGATGATGAGGAATTTAGATATTCGATTAATTCCTGTGTTACAAGCTGCTGTTGTGCTGCTTCATCCTGTTGTGTCTTGATTTTTGTAAGACCGCCGTCCTGTACGGTAGCTACGATACCCCAAACTAATAAGCCTACCACTACAACGCCTGCTGCGATGGAACCTATCAAAGTCAATTTTTTCTTTGTTCTGGCTTTTTTCGCATTGGTTTTACGATTGGCTTTCTCTTTTTTATATTCGTCGATTTTTGCCTGACTCATATGTTACCTCCTAAGTAGGAACCAAATCTGATTCCGGATAATATAATTATGATAAGGGATTTTTGTTAAGAAAGCAAGAAATATAGTGATTGTTTACTGGGATTTAATAGAAATTTAATTGACTATATTAAAAAATGTGGTTAAGATTTTTATGAATGCGAGGGATAGTTATGATAAAAACATTAGCAAAGCAAATTAAAGATTACAAAAAAGATTCTATTTTATCACCGGTATATGTGGCGGCGGAAGTAATTTTGGAATTGTTACTTCCCTTTATTATGGCTTCTATGATTGATGATGGTGTAGAAGTGGGAAATATGAAGCATATTGTAATTACCGGTATTATTATGCTTGTGGTTGCAATGCTTTCCCTATTTTGCGGGGTAATGTGCGGTAAACATGCGGCCATCGCAAGTACCGGTTTTGCAAAAAACGTAAGAAAAAGTATGTTTGACAATATTCAGACATTTTCATTTGCTAATATTGATAAGTTTTCAACGGCAGGTCTGATTACCAGAATGACTACCGATGTAACGAATGTACAACAGGCGTATCAGATGATTATCCGTATGTGTGTCAGGGCACCTCTTATGCTCATCACGGCAATGATAATGGTTATCATCATTAATGCAAAGCTTGCACTTATTTATCTTGTGGCACTTGTTGTGCTCGGTATTGCACTTTTCTTTATTATCGGAAATGCAAGAAAAGCTTTTATGGAAATGTTCAAAAAATACGATGCTTTAAACTCCAGTACACAGGAAAATATCAATGCAATCCGTGTAGTGAAAGCATATGTAAGAGAAGACCATGAAATTGGCAAGTTTAAGAAGGCGTGTCTCAATCTGTATCTGTCATCTGTAAAAGCAGAAAAACTGGTTATTTTGAATTCGCCGATTATGATGTTTGTTATGTACGGAAGTATTCTGCTTCTGTCGTGGCTCGGTGCGCAGATGATTGTAGTCGGAGATTTAACGACAGGTAACTTAAGCAGTATGTTTACTTACTCAACCAATATCCTCATGAGTTTAATGATGATTTCTGTCGTAATTGTTATGCTTACAATGTCACAGGCATCTGCAGAACGTATTGTAGAAGTTTTAAATGAGAAATCAATGATTACAAACCCGGAAAATCCGGTTATGGAAGTAAAAGACGGTTCCATCAGCTTTGAAAATGTACAGTTTTCTTACAATACCGAGGAACCCAAGTATGTACTTCACGATATTAATCTGGAAATTAAGGCCGGTGAAACCATCGGTATTTTGGGCGGAACGGGTAGTTCCAAGTCTTCTTTGGTACAGATGATTCCACGTCTTTATGATGTGACGAAGGGCTGTGTAAAGGTTGGCGGTCTTGATGTAAAAAAGTACGATTTGGATGTGCTTCGTAATGAGGTTTCTATGGTACTCCAGAAAAACGTCCTGTTTTCCGGCAGTATAAAAGAAAACCTTCGCTGGGGTAATAAAGAAGCTACTGACGAAGAAATGATTCACGCGTGTAAATTGGCTCAGGCACACGATTTTATTGAAGGCTTCCCTGATAAGTATGACACACACATCGAGCAAGGAGGAACCAATGTTTCCGGCGGACAGAGACAGAGACTTTGTATCGCAAGGGCGTTACTTAAAAAACCGAAGATTCTGATTTTGGACGATTCCACAAGTGCCGTGGATACCAAAACAGATGCATATATCAGAAAGGCTTTCCGCGAGGAAATTCCGGGGACAACGAAAATTATTATTGCCCAGAGAATTTCTTCTATTCAGGATGCGGACAGAATTGTAGTTCTTAATGAAGGCAGGATTGAATCCGTCGGTACACACGAGGAACTTCTGAAAATAAGTCCTATTTACCGGGATGTTTATAACACACAGGTGAAAGGAGGAGCGGAAGATGGAAAATAAGCAGCCAAAAGTAAATCCGATGCCTCATGGACCAAAGGGAAAGAGACAGATGGGGCCAATGCCAAAGCTCAATAATCCGGGAAAACTGATAAAACGATTGTTGGGCTATGTTTTAAAAAAATACTGGCTCCACTATTTGATAGTTATTATATGTATTATTGCTACGGCAATCGTAAATGTGCAGG
>ERZ1032130.398-NODE-398-length-11072-cov-4.633385_pt1 | contig 11072 bp, 13 predicted proteins | sample MGYA00517879_ERZ1032130 | MGnify/ENA primary metagenome ERZ1032130 (study PRJEB33719, sample SAMN04262597) | wastewater metagenome | biome: rural village; feature: animal feces; material: feces | host: Bos taurus | place: El Salvador | collected 2012-01-31 ...
ATAAAAATGCTTCAGGAGACGGAGTTGTTGTAGAATGGGACAATACCATGCAGTATTTTACACGAAACAAGATTCCGCCGGAGGGTGTGACTGTTCTTGCGGGAAAAACCGGAACCACAACAAAGGCTCTTTCCTGTCTTGCGCTTCTTTCCGAAAATCAGGCGGGTGAGGAATTTATTTCCATAATTTTAAAATCTCAGGATCGTGGAGTTCTTTACGATGAGATGAATGATTTATTGGAAGAAATCAACAAATAGACATTGTCATTTATAGTCATTTGTAGTATAATTTACAATCATAAAGGGGAAACCTAAGGAGGACATACACATGGTACAGTTAATTGTAGGAGATAAAGGAAAAGGAAAAACTAAATATCTGTTAGATAAGGTTAACGCTGAAGTGAAAGAAGCTGATGGAAATATCGTTTATTTAGATAAAAGCTCTAAACACATGCACGAACTTGATAACAAAGTTCGTTTGATCAACGTTTCAGAATATCCTGTAAAAAATGCAGATCAGTTCTTAGGATTTATCTGCGGCGTATGCTCACAGGACTATGATTTACAGACAATGTACGTAGACAGCTTTATTAAAGTTGCCGGATTAGAAGATGCTGATATCACAGAAACAGTACTTGCTATGGATGCAATCGGCAAACAGTTTAACGTAAACTTGGTTGTAAGTGCATCTATCGACGAAGCAGAATTATCCGAAGCTCTCAAAGATAAAGTTGTGATTTCCTGCTAATTTAACGAGAATATAATACATAATGTAATTACGAAAGGATACTCTTGATGGAGAGTATCCTTTCATTGATAAGAGGTAATTTTGAGTAAGAAGAAAAAAGCAAAAGTTGTAAAATATAAAAAGCCATTCAATATTGCAAATGTATTCTTCGGAGCAATTCTGGTCTATATGATCATTTATTTATATATGTTTCTGACTAGTGTACATATTTCCGGTTATGAGGTAATAGCCGGGAGTCTGGCAACCAACAAGCAGTTTACGGGACTTGTTTTGCGAACAGAAGAAATCTTTACAGCCTCTACAGCAGGTTATATTGATTACTATGCCACGGAAGGTTCCAAGGTTTCCGGTTCCTCCATTGTTTATTCTTTGGATGAAAGCGGACGAATGTCTGAATATTTAGAGGCAAACTCTGAAGAAATCAGTTTATCGGAAGAAAATTTTGCTTCTTTAAAAAGTGATATCAGTTCTTTTAGCAATGGATTTGAAAAGAATGATTTTAGCGAAGTTTACAGTTTTCATGACACCGTCAATGGGAATATTTTGGAACTTGCCAATCAGACGCTTCTTAGTGAAATGGAATCCCTTACTGAAGCAGATGCAGGGTCCTTTCAGCGTGTGTATTCGGCAAAGAGTGGAATTGTAGGATATAATATTGATGGATTTGAAGCAATTACACCATCAGAAATCACACCGGAAATGTTTGACAAGGGCAGCTATACCTCGCAGAATCTTCGAAGTGTTGATTTAGTCAGCGCAGGAGATCCGGTATATAAGCTTGTGACGGATGAAAACTGGTCTATGGTTATTCCGTTAACGGAAGATCAGATGAAAGAAATCGCTTACAAAGAAGTTACAGATGAAAATGGGAATACATCCAGTGAACAGCGTTCAGTGATTGAAGTGAAGTTTTTAAAAGATAATACAACCACCTGGGGATATGTGACAATCTTAAATATGCATGGACAGCAATATTTACAGCTTGATTTTAATAGCTCCATGGTACGTTTCGCAAAGGATCGATATCTGGACATCCAGTTTTTGATTGATGATACAAGTGGTTTGAAAATTCCATCTTCTTCTATTACTACAAAGGAATTTTTCGTTATTCCTGAAGAATATATAATGAAGGGTGGAGAAGAGGATGCGGATGGATTCTTGGTTGAAAAGTTTGATGAAGAGGGTCATTCTACACAGGTATTTGTAGCACCTACATTCTATTCTATTACGGATGGTATGGTTTACATTGATCCAAATCAGGGAAGTTTTACATCAAATGAAACATATGTGAAAGCCGGAGACCGCATTATCATTCCAAACAGTAATGATTTATATCAGGTGGGAAATACCGCAGAGCTGGAGGGCGTTTACTGTATCAATCAGGGATATACCCAATTTAAAAAAATTAAGGTTCTGTATGCCAATGAAGAATATACCATTGTAGAGGAAGGTACAACCTTTGGTCTTACAATTTATGATAGAATCGTATTAAATGCAGAAGCAGTAAAAGAGGATCAGGTGATATATTAAATGGAATTTATTAAAAATAATTTAGCAGAAGTAGAAGAAAAAATATGTGCAGCCTGCAAACGTTCTGGCAGAGATCGAAATGAAGTGACACTGATTGCTGTCAGCAAGACAAAGCCGGTAGAAATGCTGGAGGCATGTATTGAAAATGGTGTGACAATTTTCGGTGAAAATAAGGTACAAGAACTCTGTGGAAAATACGAGGTACTCCCAAAGGATCTCCATTGGCATTTGATTGGCCATTTACAGAGAAATAAAGTGAAGTATATTACAGATAAAGCGGAATTGATACATTCGGTAGATTCCCTTCGCCTTGCACAGGCAATTAGTGAAGATGCAGTAAAAAAAGGTGTGAATGTTGACATTCTCATTGAAGTAAATGTTGCGGAGGAAGATTCTAAATTTGGCTTGAAAACAGAGGAAACCGAAAATCTGATTCGCGAAATTGCCAAACTTCCAAATATTTTTGTAAAGGGACTTATGACCATAGCACCATATACTGCGGTTCCGGAAGAAAATCGCCCTATATTTCGTACTTTAAAACAATTATCTGTTGACATTGACAGGAAAAACATTGATAATGTATCTATGAGTGTCCTGTCTATGGGAATGACAGGAGATTATGAGGTAGCCATCGAAGAGGGTGCTACCATGGTGCGCGTTGGAACCGGTATTTTTGGTGAGCGCGACTATAATAAAAATTAATTGAGGTGAAATACATGGGAGTTTTTGATAAATTTTTAAACATTATGAAACTTGACGAAGACGACGATTATGATGATTACGACGAATTCGACGACGATGATGACGATTATGAAGATGAGTCACCAAAGAAAAAATTCTTTAGAAAAAAAGAAAAAGATTTTGATTATGACCTGGAAGATGCCATTGTAAATGAAACAAAAGGAGCTTCCAGACAGCCGGCAGCAAAGGCGGCGCCTGCAAAAGTAACACCAATTACAAGAAGACGTTCCGGAGGAGCTGGTATGGAAGTATGTGTAATTAAGCCGACCTCTTTTGAGGATTCCAGAGAAGTTACAGAAACTCTTCTTTCAGGACGTGCTGTTGTGTTGAATTTTGAAGGTCTTGATATGGAGCTTGCCCAGAGAATCATTGACTATACTTGTGGAACATGTGTTGCTATTGATGGAAATTTACGTAAGATTTCCAGCTACATATTCATCGTAACTCCAAAGAGTGTAGATATCAGTGGTGACTTGCAGGATCTGTTAACAGATGCTTTTGAAGTTCCTGGTATTAAGACAGATTTTTAGAAATAAAATCTTAGGGCATCGAAAATTACTTTCGGTGCCTTTTTGAGTGAATGAGAAGAGGAAGAATGATGGAAAGATTAGACGTAAAAAAGGATGGAAAGTTTTGTTATTCCATCCGATTTGAAAAGGATTTTTCTTATTTGGCGGAAGAAATCAGCGCGTTGGGATTTGTGGGACATAAATTGTGTGTGGTAACCGATTCCAATGTTGCACCATTATATTTGGATGTAGTCAAGGCTGCGCTTAAAGGAGCCTTTGATCAGGTATTTGAGTTTGTGATTCCAGCTGGCGAACAGAATAAAACACTGGATCAGATAAAAAAATTATATGAACATTTAATTATTAACCACTTTGACCGAAAGGACTGCCTGATCGCTCTTGGCGGCGGTGTCATTGGCGATATGACAGGATACGCGGCGGCCACCTATCTTCGAGGAATTGATTTTGTTCAGGTGCCGACGACATTGCTTTCACAGGTAGACAGCAGTATCGGCGGAAAAACCGGCGTGGATTTTGACAGCTATAAAAATATGGTAGGTGCATTCCATATGCCAAGGTTTGTTTATATGAATCTTTCTGTACTTGATTCATTAAGTGCGGAACAGTTTTCCTGTGGTATGGGAGAGATTTTAAAGCATGGATTGATTAAGAATCGGGAATATTTTGCATGGTGCATGGAAAATGCTGAAAAAATTCAGGCGAGAGATTACGAAACCTTGCTTTATATGATCAAGGAAAGCTGCAAAATAAAGCGGGATGTGGTAGAAAAGGATCCTATAGAAAAAGGAGACAGAGCCTTACTAAACTTTGGCCATACCTTAGGGCATGCTGTGGAAAAACTCAAAGATTTTCAGATGCTTCACGGGCAATGTGTGGCTGTAGGAAGCATAGCAGCCATGAAATTATCTGCAATGAGGGGAAAGATTTCATTGGATGATGTTATATACGTTGAGAAATGCTTCAAAAGCTTCGGATTACCGGTTCGTGCAGAGGGAATTACAGCGGATGAAATTCTACAGATTTCAAAATCTGATAAAAAAATGGAAGCTGGGAAGATTAAGTTTGTATTGTTAAATGAAATTGGAAATGCTTATGTAGATAAAACAGTCAGCGATGAAGAACTGTTTGCGGCTTCCGGGTATATTATAAATTGACAGGTTGTAGGGGATAGACTTATGAAAGAAACAAAAACCTTAAAACGAGCTGGACTGGCAGCTGGTATATTATGCTTATTAATAATATTTGATCAATGGACAAAATCACTGGCTGTGGCAAATTTAATGAATCAGGAGCCATTTGTGATTATCCCAGAGGTGTTTCAGTTAAGATATCTGGAAAACAGAGGTGCTGCTTTTGGAATGATGCAGGGACAGAAGGCATTTTTCCTGATTACAGCATTGATTGCCGTGATTGCCATTGCCTATGCTTATTTTAAGCTTCCATGGGAAAAACGTTTTCATCCATTAAGAGCAGTTGGACTGTTTATCGCTGCTGGAGCAGTTGGAAATATGATTGACCGTGTTATGTTAGGTTATGTGGTAGATTTTTTCTATTTTGAACTGATTGATTTTCCGATTTTTAATGTGGCCGATATCTATGTGACCTGTGCTACAGCCGTTTTGGCAATTCTTATTCTGTTTTATTATAAAGAAGAGGAACTGGATTGTCTTTTTCCTAAGAAAAAGGAGAAAAATTAATGGATACCTATTTGTTTGAGATTCAGGAAAACCAGCAGATGCGCCTGGATAAATATCTTGCAGAGCAGTTTCCGGAGCAGACTCGTTCTTATTTGCAAAAGCTGATCAAGGATGGAGAAGTGCTGGTAAACGGAAAGAATGTAAAGACAGGCTATCAGTTGTCTAAAGGGGATGAGGTTAGTGTGAACATTCCGGAACCAAAGGAACTGGATGTGGAGCCTCAAAAAATGGACCTGGATATTGTCTATGAGGATGATGATGTGATCCTGATCAATAAACCAAAGGGAATGGTGGTTCATCCTGCGCCGGGGCATACCACAGATACACTTGTAAACGGACTTTTGTATCATTGCAAGGACAATTTATCAGGCATTAATGGTGTGGCAAGGCCTGGGATTGTGCATCGCATTGACAGAGATACCACAGGAATTTTAATCGTGTGCAAAAATGATATGTCTCATAACAGCATTGCGGCGCAGTTAAAGGAGCATTCTATTAACCGCAGGTACCGCGCGCTGGTGCATGGGAATTTAAAAGAAGATACAGGAACTGTGGAAGGAGCCATTGGGCGTCATCCGATCGACCGTAAAAAGATGTCTATTAATGAGAAAAATGGAAAACCGGCGGTGACCCATTATACTGTGCTGGAGCGGTTCGGGAACTATACATTGATTGAGTGTAAATTAGAGACAGGACGCACGCACCAGATCCGTGTGCATATGAGCTCTATCGGCCATCCATTGGTAGGAGATGCGGTTTATGGGCCGGCAAAATGTCCGTTTAAGCTTCAGGGACAGTGCCTGCATGCCATGGTGTTAGGATTTGTACATCCAAGATGCGGAGAATATATGGAGTTTTCGGCGGAATTGCCGGAATATTTTGAAGAATTGTTAAGAAAATTGCGATAGGGATTGTAGAGCATATTAATATATCATTGCATGAAATGAAGACGAATGTTATAATCAGTTTATCTGAAAGACATTCGTCTTTCTTTATGGGCAATTCTGCCGGTAAACCCATAAACAAATGAAATTTTAAAAGTGGAGGAAGCTGCATGGAAGATAATGCAATGATTTTAAGCGAACATAGGTTTAATTTGAGTGATTTTGCCTTGTTTTTATCTGTAATGAAAAATCCAAGGGCATACCAGTGTGCCTTGAGTATTTTTATGGATGAGCCGGAGATAGAATTGGCAGAAGTAAAGGTTGAACAGGTAATACTTAATAAAGTAGGAAAGCGTGCAATTCGGCTTGATGCATGGGCGAAAACGACTGATCAGAGACAATTTAATATGGAAATGCAGAATGATACAAAAAATGATGATTTCTCCTACTTTTTTCTTTCGGTACTGAACTAAATAAATATCGTAAATAGAATTCTCAGGAAGGTGCATACTAAATTTATACAATAATGGAGACATTTTCTAAAATGAGTGATGCAGAGAAAACAGCATTTGTAGAAAAAAGCCGACAGATGCAGAGCAGAGTGGATATGGAAAATTATGTGAATAGTCTGGAAGAATAAATAAAGATTTAATTTATTAATATTTCTTTAATGTTACATTCATGTCATTGACACACCTAGAAAATCTAGGTATTCTATATACATAGATTCTCTAGGTATTGACAAGGAGGAATACATATGGACAAGAAAATGATGGCAATGGGCACGACCATGCTGGTTCTAAAGCTTCTGATGGATGAAGATATGTACGGTTACCAAATCATCCGCCGGTTGGAGGAACGAAGCAACAGCGTATTTTTATTAAAGGAAGGAACTCTCTATCCGGTATTACATAGTCTGGAAGAACAGCAGGCAGTGGAAAGCTATGAGAAGACAGCAGAAACCGGCCGCATGAGAAAATATTATCATCTGACCAAAAAAGGGAAAAAGCTTCTGGACGAAAAGAAGAAGGAATGGGACACCTATGAAAAGGCAATTCACGATGTGATGGGAGGTGTTTCCTTTGCTTACTAAGAAACATGAGGCAGTAGAGCAGTTTTTAAAGGATGTAGATGATCAGATTCTTTACCAACCCATGCATGAAGCAATCAATGAGGAGTTGTGCTGGCACATTGAAGATAAGGCTGAAATGTATATGCAATATGGTCTTGAGGAAGAAACGGCTTATGAAAAGGCCGTTCTTGATATGGGTGAACCAAGTGCACTGGGGATTAAATTAAATCAGGCTCATCATCTTCGTGTAGCAAAACCTCTGTTATTCCTGATTTTTGCATTAACATTTCTTGGAATTGTTGGAAATATTACATATGGCGGATTTTTTTATCTGTTCGATAGTTTCTATTTTCTGTGGGGAATTATTGTTTTATTGTTGGTTACATGGAAAGGCTACCCGCTGCTTGTGAAATATACCAATTTGTTCTTGAAAATATTTTTGATAGGACTTCTGATCCTGACTGGATTTTATTTGATCCCTCGAATATTTAACATAGAGGTGATGTTTGGAAGTTTTTTGGGAATTTACAGCACAAGTGTTAAATATGGGGTATTGCAGCTTTCAATTCCAATGCTGACAGTGATTTTGTACAGAAACCGCAGGAACGGTCTGCGTGGGATTGGAATTGTATTTGCCTACGAAGCAATGATGATTCTGGCCGCAAGATTTACCCATATGTCAGATACTGCCTATGTGCCAATTGCAACAATGCTGATTGCATGTACGGGAATTATGCTGTATATGCTTTTGAAAAAATATATGACTGTAGGAGAAATTAAAGGAACAATTGCAATAATTCTGGGAACGGCTGTTTTGATTCTGCTGTTTATTTTCTCACAGGCACATGGGATTTTTATTAATCTGCAGATGTTTGTAAATCCCCATGCAAGGGCATCGGTTACAAATGCGTGGGATGATTCTTATAATAATGTTTTGATTCGAGAGCTTTTGAGCAGGACAGAGCTTTTTGGAGAAGTGCAGCTTTCAGATGAGGAGCTTTTGCGCTACACTACATCCCAGTGGTATTATGAGGACGGAGAAGGCCGATGGAATAACGGAGAAGACGGATGGATCAGTCTGGGTAGGCATGTGGAACTTAAGCTTCGGTCAGGCGTCGATTTTGAAATTGAAGATGCACTGCCGCAGCATTATCTGAACAACTACCGAATTTCCTATTGGATTATCAAATATGGTATTATTCCTGCCCTTGTGCCGATTTCGCTGATTCTTTTGACTCAGATTGTAATGTTTGCAGTCGCATTGAAAATACGGAACCGATTGGGAAAACTGACTGCACTGGCAGGATGTATGGCATTTTCAGTACAGAATGGGTTTTATTTTCTTGGAAACTTTGGTTTCCAGTTTGGAAGCTTCGGAAATCTTCCATTTGTATCAGAAGGAATGGTCAGCATTACCGGAACTATGGTGATGGCAGGATTGATTTTATCGGCTTATCGCTTTGATACAGTGGTCAGAGAGGAACGATTTTAATGTAATTTAGAAGGCTGCCTGAATTCAGACAGCCTTCTATTTTGTTACATAAGAATGAATGATGCGCTATATAAAATGATAAGAAAAATGATGTTTCCCAGAGTAAATACAGCCAGATACTTTCCTTTGACTTCAGGATGATTTTGCGCAAGCTGTTTATAAGAAATCAGACTTGCCATGGAAGCAATCAGGGTACCAAGTCCGCCAAGATTCGTACCGACAATCAGAGAAGTCCATTCATTTGTAAATCCTGAAAGTAATAATGCAGCAGGTACATTGCTGATAATCTGGCTGCTCAAAACTGCTACCAGAGTGACTCTTCCATCTAATACGGATGAGAGAAAATCACGGAATACAGGAAATCTTCCCATATTTCCAATAAAGACAAAGAAGAAAATAAAGGTTAACAAAAGGCTGTAATCAATATGCAGCAGAAGTTTACGGTTATCAATCATCACTGCGATCAGAACGATTCCAAATAACAGACTGATTGGGCAGATTTTAGCAACCGCAAGAAGACAGAGTGCAAACAGGATTCCATAATAAATGATTCTTTTTATATTCATTGCGATCTGGTTATCCGGCAGTTCCACAGGAACGGCTTTTTTTCTGAATCGAATAACAATTCCAAGGAAAAGAAGGATTCCTGAAATGATTGTGTAAGGAAGCATCAGAAGCAAGAAGTTTTTCAGGGATAACCCGGATGCTGCATATAAATACAGATTCTGTGGGTTTCCGATCGGTGTAAGCATACTTCCTAAATTGGCTGCAATGGTCATAAGCGTAATGATGTAGCAGAGAGAATTTTGCATCTTTGCCATATTTAAAATCAGCAATGCCAATGGAACAAAAGTAATCAGTGCAACATCATTTGTGATCAACATACTGCTAAAGAAGCATAAAAATACAAGTACACAGACAACTCCCCGTTCTGACTTGATTTTGTTTAATAAGGTTTCTCCTGTGTACTGAAAAAGTCCGATATCTTTTAAACCGGCCATAACTGCCATAAGACAAAACAGAATTAAGATGGTGTGCCAGTCAATGTAACCGGCATATGCAGAATCCGGATGAACCAGAAAGCAGGAAATCATTGCCAGAATTCCGGAAATCGTAAGAACAATTTCTTTCTTAAGAAAGGATTTTATAGTTTTCATTTCGTTTCTCCTTAGTAAAATCTACAACGGAGGTTATTGTATCACTAAGAGGTTCGATTGTCACGTCTGATTTGGTATGTTAAATTAATTTGCGTAAGTTCCAAAGTATTTTGCATATAGTGATACTGTTAAAGTTCTGGAAGTAAATGATGATTGGATTTGTATTGAGTATATGCGTACGAAAGAAAACCATTTATTGAAAAATGGATTATGCTGGAGATTTCCGATAAAAAGAAAAAAATAATCAAAATGATCAGGATTGATAATATCAGCAGTATCAAAGAAATTGTAGCATGATATAATCGACTTTGAAATTGAATAAAAAGGGAATCACATAGTAAACTCTGGCAGATCAGTTATATGTCACAAGACAGGCCGTTTCCCGATGGGAATGCGGGGGGGAGATTTTATGTAGAAACAGTTTATCATACTCTAATTCACGCTTATCTAATCTGAATATTGATAGTTTATTAGTAGCATAAGAAGGAGGTTATCAATCATGAATGAAAAAGTTATTAAGATAGAATACCACTCTGATGAAATTGAAAGATTAAAATATATTGATGGTAAATCTGATTGGATTGATTTAAGAGCAGCAGAAAGGGTTGAACTTAAAGCAGGAGACTTCAAGTATATTAGCTTAGGTGTTTCCATGAGAATTTCAGAAGGATATGAGGCACATATTGCCCCAAGAAGTTCAACATTCAAAACCTGGGGGATTATTCAACCAAACAGCCCAGGCGTTGTGGATTTCTCGTATAATTCGCATGAAGACGTGTGGAAGATGCCGGCGTATGCCACAAGAGATACTGTGATTGAAATAAATGATCGTATTTGTCAATTCCGAATTGTAGAAAATCAGCCTAAAATTATCTTCGAAGAGGTTGAATATCTTGAAGGTGTTGCAAGAGGTGGATTTGGTTCTACAGGTAAAGCATAAGATTAGTTATAATTGTAAAGTGAAATTAAAAGACTGCAGTGCTTGCAGTCTTTTCTTAATTTCCTATAAATTCATTTAAATGCATTGTACCATCTAATCTCTAATGTTAAAATATTCCTATCAACAAACATAAAGGAATAAGAATAAATGTAGGCCATGTTGTTGAAGTGAAAATTGGGAGCAATAGATAAAAAGTATAAGCAAAGTAGAATAAAAAGATAGAACGGTAAAAGTTAAACTCCATAAATAAAAAATAGACGTTCAGAATTAATAAATAGCTTA
>ERZ1032130.399-NODE-399-length-11061-cov-6.328821_pt1 | contig 11061 bp, 10 predicted proteins | sample MGYA00517879_ERZ1032130 | MGnify/ENA primary metagenome ERZ1032130 (study PRJEB33719, sample SAMN04262597) | wastewater metagenome | biome: rural village; feature: animal feces; material: feces | host: Bos taurus | place: El Salvador | collected 2012-01-31 ...
GTTATATAATATTATACGAATTAATCGCATTGAATCAATGAGAAGTATTTTATGGAAAGGAGAAAAGGGTATGGTTTTTAATACAGGAGCAGCATTATTAGATGCCATTGTTCTGGCAGTGGTATCCAGAGAGCCGGAAGGAACCTATGGCTATAAGATTACACAGGATGTACGGCAGGCAATTGAACTGTCGGAATCTACCTTGTATCCGGTGCTTCGACGGCTTCAAAAGGATGGCTGTCTGGAAGTATATGACAGAGAATGTGCGGGGCGTAACCGACGATACTATAAGGTCACAGATGAGGGAAATGCTCAGCTGAGTCTATATAAGAGTGAATGGAAAGCATATTCGCAGAAAATCAGCTTTATGTTTGAGGGAGGAGATTTGCATGAGTAGAGCAGAATTTATGGAAAAACTTCGAGCACTTCTCGCTGATGTGGAGGAAAACGAAAGAGAAGAGGCTTTGAATTATTACGAGGACTACTTTGATGATGCGGGAGTGGAAAATGAGCAGGAGGTAATAGATTCCCTTGGTTCTCCGGAAAAGGTGGCAAAGACGATTAAGGATGGATTAAATGACAGCCATGGTGAAACTGGAGAATTTTCTGAAACCGGATTCAGCGGTTATGGAGATTCTGTAAAAAATGAAGTCGGGCAGCGTGAAGTACAGGGCAGGAGAAAGCTTTTTGACAGAATCAGAGGACTTGGAACCTCCGGGATGATTTTAGTTCTGATTTTAGCAATTTTTGCTTTGCCGATTCTGGGGCCTGTATTGATTGCTATTATGTCAGTGCTTTTTGCTGTTTTAGGAACGGCAGCTGCATTGCTGTTTACAGGGGCGATTGTAGGCGTTGCGCTTGTGATTGCAGGTGTCGCAGTATTTGCAGCAGCATTTCCGGCATTTGTAGTTTCGCCGGCAGCGGGGATTCTTACGCTGGGACTTTCACTGCTGCTTGCAGGAATTGGAATCTTACTGACAATTTTAGGTATCTGGCTGGTATGGAAGCTGATTCCGCCAATCATTCGCTGGATTGTCAGAAGCTTTCAAAGAATATTTTCAAAGAAAGGGGAATAGTCTATGAAAAAATTTACCAAATGGTTTATCATCATTGCCGTTTTGATGATTGTGATTGGAATGGGCCTGTTCATTGGCGGAGTTGTGGCAGCTGGGGGAGTAGAAGCTACAAGAAGTGTATTAAATGGCAGTGACATCAGCCACAGAACAAACGGAATTCTTGAATGGGATGGGGATGGCTTTGAAATTAATTTACACAAACATCATCAAAGCGCTGCCCATCATACAGAAGAAAAATCTGCTTCTTTTGATGCACAGGAAGTAAAAAGTCTGGAGCTGGAATTGGGAGAAGCAGAGGTAGAAATTGTAGAAAATGCTTCTGCAGAAGAAATTGTTATTAACACAAATGGCTGTTATGACATTTATGTAAAAAATGATGTGCTCTATGTGAAAGCAAAGAAATGCCTGAAAGATCATACAGTGTTTATGGAAATTCCTGCAAATACTGTTTTTGAGCAAGTAGATATTTCTGTTGGTGCCTGTGATATGAATATTGAGAGCATAGAAGCGAAGGAGTTTGATGTGGAGGTAGGAGCCGGTCAGGTGACGATTGAAGATTTGATAGCAAATAACGCAGAGTTTGAAATCGGTGTAGGTGAAGTGATTGTCGATTACGGAAATGTACAGGAATGTGATATAAACGTAGGCATGGGCAATTTCGAATACAATGGCGTAATCACAAAATATAGCAATATCGAGTGTGGTATGGGCAACACAGAGCTGCAGTTGGAAGGCAGTGAAAAAGATTATAATTATGAAATAGACTGTGCAGCGGGCAATGTGACCATTGGACATGAAAGCTTTAGCGGTCTGGCCTCAGAACGAACGATTAACAATCATGCAGATGCGTCCATGGAGATTGACTGCTCTATGGGAAATGTAACAATTGGATTCTAAGGAGGAAGTAAGATGAAGAAATTAACAAAATCAAGCAATAAGATGATTTGCGGTGTATGTGCCGGAATCGGGGAATATTTAGGGATTGATGCAACCGTAGTAAGACTTTTATGGGTCATCTTTTCAATGCTGGGAGGAAGCGGAATCCTGGCTTATATCATTGCAGCAATTATTATACCAGAGATATAAAAATAGGGATATCCGATTGGATATCCCCTAAAATTTTATCATTGATTAGATGATGTCACCACGTTTTACATAACCTGGATTTTCCGGATCTGCAATGATTTCTTTTATATGAAGAACGCTGGCGTGTTTGTCAACGATTAAGTTTTCCAGATGTGTTCCATCAGCGATCACTACGTCAGAAGAAATCACACAGTTCTTAATCACACAATCTTTACCGATCGTACAGCCACGTCCTACAACAGAGTTTTCGATAGTACCCTGAATTAAGCATCCGTTAGATACAACTGAAGATTTGATTTCTGCTTCATCAAAATACTGTGTTGGGCAGGAATCGCTTGTACGTGTGTAAATAGGCCATTTTGGATCAAATAATGATTTTGCATTATTGTAATCGATGAGAGACATATTTGCTTTGTAAACGCTCTTGAAGTCTGTTAATGTTGCGAAGTAACCTGTATGTTCTACACCGCGAACGTCAAGGTCTTTACAGCACCTGTTAACGATCTGAGCTAATGTGTACATAGAGGAAATGCTGCGTGCCTTCGCGATTAAGTCGAGGAGCAGGGATTTCTTCATTACATATGTATCCATGAAAACTTTTGCAGAAGCTTCTGCGCCGCGGTTTCTTGCGATAGAATCAACACCGTTCTGGCGGTTAAGTGATAAAACATCACAGTTTAAGAAGTCTTCGTTTGCTGTTTCTTCTGAATGGTACAGTAATGTGATGTCAGCACCTGATTCAATGTGCTGATCTAATAATTTGTCGTAATCCTGTGTGTAGATCATGTAGCCAGGAGCAAGTACAACGTATTCAGCCGGAGCTTTCTGGATGCTTTCCAGATTCTGAGCAAACCCGGTCATGTTTGTATTGTAGAAGCTTGTTGCAGCACTGCCTTCTGTAAACAGTAACTGAACTTTGCCGCGTTTAGAGTTGATGTTGTAATGACGTCCGGATCCTAAATGTTCTACTAAAGAACGAGGATTGTTGCTCATTAAAACTGATACATGTTCGATACCGCTGTTGCTCATGTTTGACATTGGGAAGTCGATTACACGGTAGCGTCCTAAGAAGGAGAATGCGCCGATAGAACGATAGTCCTGCATTCCTTCAACATAAATATGATTTCCTGAAGAACTGATAATACCAAATGCTCTCATTCTATTCTACCCCCTTTACATCCTGTGCAACCAGTGCGATTTCTGCGCTGTCAGCTGCGCCAACAACAGCACCTTTGCCGACAACAACGCCATCAGCGATTAAAGCACGTGTTACAACAGCACCGTCTTCAACAACAGCATTTGGCATAAGAACGCTGTCAATAATCTTAGCGCCTGTACCCACTTTCGAACCTGTGAAGAGTACGGAGTTAGAAATTTCACCGTCAACTACACAACCCTGTGTGATGTATGCACGGTTGATATTAGCATTTGCACCGATATACTGTGGAAGACCTGTAATATCTTCAGTATAGATTCTCCATGAAGGATCGTTCATATCCAATTCACAGTTGGTGTCTAATAAGTCCATGTTAGCTTCCCAGAGAGAGTCGATTGTTCCAACATCCTTCCAGTATCCTTCAAATTTCCAAGCATAAAGGTTTCCACCGTTGTTTAACAATGCAGGAATGATATCTTTGCCGAAGTCGTGGTGAGAATCTTCTTTTGCCATATCTTCAACTAACATCTGACGAAGAGTTTTCCAGTTGAAAATGTAAATACCCATAGAAGCCAGATTGCTCTTTGGTACCGGTGGTTTTTCTTCGAATTCGATGATTCTGCCTGTTTCGTTTGTATTCATGATACCGAAACGGCTTGCTTCTTTCATAGGTACAGGAAGAACTGCGATGGTAGCATCAGCTTTCATTTCTTTATGATAGTCAAGCATAGCATCATAGTTCATTTTGTAGATGTGGTCACCAGATAAGATTAAGATATATTCCGGATCGTAGTTATCTACAAAATCGATGTTCTGGGAGATTGCATCTGCTGTTCCGCGATAAACGTCTAATGCAGCATCAGCTTTTTCACGTGGAGGAAGTACGAATACACCGCTGTCACGGGCATCCAGTCCCCAACGTCCGCTCTGTGAAACATAGCTGTTTAACAGAACTGATTCATACTGTGTAAGAATACCGACAACATCAATACCACTGTTTGCACAGTTAGAAAGTGGGAAGTCGATAATACGATATTTGCCGCCATAAGAAACGGCTGGTTTTGCAACCTTAGTTGTTAAATCATGTAAACGAGAGCCACGGCCGCCAGCCAGGATCATCGCCAACATACTACTCTGAGCCATTTTTAGTTCCCTCTCTTTCGCTTATTGTCTATATTATACAATTTTCTATTTAATTTTTCCATTAAATTGTTTGTAAAATCCATACCAATAATTTGCAAACTTATTTGTACATAATGCACAAATAATAAGCTAGATTTTATGAAAAAACAAAAAAAAATCCAAAGATTTCATTCTGAAAGAGTATCAAATGAATTATAAAAAGCTGTTACGAAAGTGGGTCGATTTACTTATTCGTTTTCTTTAATAAAGTATTAATAAAATCTTTAAGAAATTTTTAAGAATTGATGAATATATTTTTGCACGTAATACGTTATAATTCAGTGTGACCTAATTTTGGCAAAGAAGGAAGTGAAATGAAATGAGCGCATTGGTAGAGGTAAAAGACATTTGTAAAGTCTATAACCCGGGGGAAAATGAAGTCCGTGCATTGGATCATGTAAGCCTTTCTATTGAAAAGGGAGAGTTTGTGGCCATTATTGGACAATCCGGTTCGGGAAAGTCTACCCTGATGAATATGCTGGGGTGTTTGGATGTTCCCACATCAGGTGAATATTACCTGAATGGAAAGGATGTTTCCACATTGAGTGACGATGAATTGTCTGATATCAGAAATATGGAAATCGGTTTTATTTTTCAGGGATTTAATCTGATAGGAAATCTGACAGCACAGGAAAATGTGGAGCTTCCGTTAATTTACCGCGGTGTTGGTAAGCGGGAGCGGCAAAGGCTGGCATTGGAGGCTCTGGAAATGGTGGGCTTGTCTCACCGTATTAATCACAGACCCAACGAAATGTCAGGAGGACAGCAGCAGAGGGTAGCCATTGCCAGAGCAATTGCGGCAAAGCCGCCGGTGATTTTGGCGGATGAACCAACCGGTAATCTGGATTCTGCGTCCAGCAGAGAAATTTTATATATTCTGAAAAGATTACATATGGGCGGCAGAACGATTATTTTAATTACACACGATGACGGAATTGCAGCGCAGGCAAAACGCGTTATCCGTATTTTGGATGGAAAGATCGAGTCGGACACCGGGAATGCAGCATGGACAGACGGAAAAAGTGAGGAGGAAGATTATGTTTCTGACAGGTAAAAAGGCAAAGACAGAAAAGAAAGAGAAAACACCATTGACACAAGAACAAAGGAAAAAACGCCGTAAAAGAATTATTTTTGGCGCAATCGCAGTGGCAGCTGCGGCAGCCATTGTATTGCCCAGGCTTTTTGCACCGGAAGTACTGCCTGTGGTGAATGTAGTAGAAGTGGGAAAAGGGGAAGTGGAACAGACCATTGAAGGAAGTGGAACTGTGAAGTCCGAGGAGGTGAAGACCTATTTTTCACCGGTTTCTGCCACAATTGAAGCGTTTGATTTGAAGGTAGGAGATATGGTAGAGGCAGGAGAAATCCTGCTTACCTATAACGAAACAGAGCTGAATCAGCTTTATCGGCAGGCAGAATTAACGGGCAGCGCGGCCAATTACAGCTATCTGGATGCAATCAATAAAGACAATGAAAATGTATCAGAGTATCAGCGCTCCTCCGCAGCCTTAGAGGTGATTGAAAGCCAGCTGGAGGAAGAAAAGGATGAGAGCGATCATGTACAGGACCGAATTGAGGAATATTCCGAAAAGCAGGCCGATGTGCAGCTAAGGATTAGTGAGCAGCAGGTCATTAGCTCCAATGCCCAGGCTAAAATCGATCAGGCCAATCAGGACAAGAAGGAGGCTGAGGACTTAAAGGCGTCTGTTGATGAGCAGCTTAAGGAGCAGGAGCAGCTTAAGGAGCAGGAGCAGCCGGGAGAAGGATCTCAGACGACGGTAAATGAAAGTCCATTAGAGGAAGGCATCACACCAGAGGAAGCTGAGAAGCAGAAGGCTGATGCTGATGTAATCATAGCAAATGCTGATAAGGTAATTGCCGAGCAGACGGTTATCCGGGATAAAGCGCTGGAAAAGCTTAATGGAGAACAGAAGGAACTGGAAGAAATCAAGGAAAAATTAAGTGACTATCAGGAACGATTAGAGGATTCCGGAGAGAATCTGCAGGAGCTGCAGACGGATAAGGCTAAGGAACAGGGAATCAGGGACTCCAGTGATGCAGCCATTCTTTCCAATGAAGCAAAGCAGCAGCTGGCGGCAAACAATAGTCTGAGCAGCCTGAATGCCCAGATGACCAAGGAGGATATCAGCGCAGGAAAGAGTGGAATCAAGGCTGAATTTTCGGGAGTGGTGACTGAGGTCAGTGCTGTTTCAGGAGGTCCGGCGGCAAAGGGCGGAAGTCTCTTTTGTGTGGCCAGCAATGAAAATGTCATTGTGGATATGTCTGTGACCCGTTATGATCTGGAGAAGCTTGAGGTGGGACAGAGCGCTGAAATTACTCTGGCAGGTAAAAGCTATACGGGAACTGTCAGTAAGCTAAGCCGTCTTGCCGCGGCAAACGAAAAAGGAACTCCGGTTGTAAGTGCTGAAATTCACGTGGAAAATCCGGATGAAAATATTTATCTGGGTCTGGAGGCCAAGGTAAAGGTAAATGGACACAAGGAAGAAGATGTCATTGTTGTTCCGTTGGAAGCTGTAAATACCGGAAAGGATGGAAACTTCTGCTATATCGTGGAGAATGGAATCGTTGTGAAAAAAGAGGTGGAAACCGGACTGGCGTCTGCAACTATGGTGGAAATCAAGACAGGCCTGCAGGCCGGTGATAAGGTTATTCGAAGCGGAATTGAAATCGTAGAAGAAGGCATGAAGGTTACGGCTGTGGAGGAATAGGCATGGCACAATTAATGGAATATTTCAAAATGGCGCTGGATAATATTCGTGCCAATAAAGGAAGATCAATTTTGACGATGCTGGGAATCATCATTGGCATTTCTTCCGTTATTATGATTATGTCTATCGGTCAGGGAGCGAAGGCGGCGATTGGTGATGAGCTTAATGCAATTGTGGGCGGACAGATTTATATCAGCGGTGCCTACAGTGACAGAGACCTGATTTATCTCAATTCCGGAGATCTGGAAGCAATTAAGGAAATCGAGGGGGTCAAGGGTGTGACCCCTGCGGACAGCATGTCGGGTACACTGGTTTCTCCCAGAGGAGCAGAGTTTGCTGTGGGCATCCAGACAGGTACACAGGACCTGAAATACACTCATAATCCTGAAATGAAGTATGGCCGCTATTTTAGTGATTCTGATGTAGAGGCTATGAATCTGGTAGCAGTCATAGGAGAAAATGATGCCCGAAAGCTGTTTGGAACGGATGATGTGGTGGGGTTAGGCGTAGAAGCTACGATTTTTGATATTACCCAGGAAATTACGATTATTGGTGTCATCAGAGAAGAGCAGTCAGATGGAGGTATGGTGGACAGTATGATGTACAATTCCAACAGAGTCTCCATGTATATGCCCTATACCGCCAACTATGCCTTTGGATATATATTAGATGAATTTTATGGGATTTATGTGATTACCCAGAATGGCTACAGCAGTCAGACTGTCAGTAATGAGGTTGTAGGAATGCTGGAGCGGCGCTATCAGGTGCCGGGAGAGGATAAATTCTACGTAGAGGACGCGGAGGTGCAGATTTCCATGATTACAGATGTACTGGATATGCTGACCGCATTCATTGCATTTGTTGCGGCCATTGCTCTGCTGGTGGGAGGTATCGGTGTTATGAACATTATGCTGGTATCTGTGACTGAACGAACAAGGGAAATCGGCATCCGAAAGGCTTTGGGAGCCAGAACAAGATCGATTATGCTGCAGTTTTTGTCAGAGTCTGCAATCATTACCTGCATTGGCGGTATCATCGGTATCATTTTGGGAATTTTGGGTGCAAAGGCAATCTGTTCCCTGCCGGTACTCGGCTTTTCAGCTCAGATCAGTGTGGTAACAATTCTGCTGGCTACCTTATTCTCCTCCTTCGTAGGGATTGTATTTGGCGTTTATCCTGCCAAAAAGGCAGCAAAGCTTAGCCCGATTGAAGCACTTCGGAGAAATTAAAAAATCCAGAGTTTATTTCATGGAAGAGGTATAGAGAGGTGTGCATTGGCTAGGAAACCAATGCACGTTTTTTACTTTCTTTCTGAAATGCCAGGAAGAATAGGAGTCCTTTGCAGATACTTGTGAGGGTCAGTGCCCACCAGATTCCATTTAGTCCAAGTGCTGTATACTGGCTGAAAATGTAAGCCAGAGGAATTCTAAGGCCTGTAAAAAGGATACTGATCATACTGCAAAGCTTTGTGTTTCCAAGACCTGAAATGGCACCACTGGAAACAATCTCCACGCACATAAAGGGTTCCCCGATGGCAATAATAGTAAGATATCCAATTGCAATGGCAATCACCTCTGGTTCATGGAAGAATATGTTTGCAATTCCCTCAGGGAAAAGGATAAACAAGACACCAATCAAAGAGCCCCATACTGCAATGGAAACAGCTGAAATGTAATATCCTTTTTTTACTCTGTCAATTTTTCCAGCACCAAAATTTTGTGCAGAAAATGCATTTAATGCGGAGGAGAATCCATCCGCAACATTCCATGTAATGGACTCAATCTGCCCGCCTACACGCTGGGTGGCAATTGCACCATCACCAAAGCCGGAAACCATACGTGTCAGAACCATGGAGAATGCGCAGTAAAGAGAACTTTGGAGCGCAGAGGGGGTACCGATTCGCAGGATGGATTTTAAGTATTCCACACCGGGAAACTGAAAAACAGCAGATGTTTTTAGTATATTTTTAGAATCAGGTCCATAAATGTCAAAAATTAACACAAAAGCCACAAGAATATGTGCCAAAAGTGTAGCAATTGCGGCTCCCATGACCTCAAGTCTTGGAAATGGTCCCATTCCCAAAATCAACATAGGGTCTAGAATCATATTTGTAACTAAACCGATAAAGTTTGCCTTTAAAGGTGTTTTAGAGTCTCCCTGGGCAGTATAAAGTCCGGTTAACGTATAACCAATGTAAGAGAAAATAATGAATCCACATGTGATCTGCAAATAGGTTTTTGCATAAGCAACGGTTTGAATTGTATCTAAATTGTAGAATGCCACCAATGGATCTGCAAAAACAAAGCAGATTATACCAAAAAGGATACCGAAAAAAATTACGAGCCAAAGAGATGTGACAGCATATTTTTTAGCTTCGTCCGGATTGCCTCTTCCAAGTTCCTGTGCCATAGGGACCTGTCCGCCCATACGGGCAAGTGTGCAAAGTCCCTGAGAAAGCCATACATACATACCGCCCACACCAACACCGGCAACTGCGCTGGAACCTAAGGTACCTATCCATGCAAGATCGGTAATACTGTAAGCAGTTGCAAGAAATGCAGAGGCCATGATTGGAAGAGAAAGCTTCATAAGAACTTTAAAAATAGAACCTTCAGTCAAATTTTGCATAAGCGTAACCTCATAAAATTTTTTGAAAAATAATATAGAGATTATATCATGCTTTCATTTCTTAGAAAACCGGAAATGAAAACTTAATATTTTATGAAGCTTCTTGAGACTTTCTGTGAAAGTAGTGTACAATAGAGAAAAAATTAAAAGGAAGGACACAAGGAGGTGTGTACCTATGTTATATCAGGCAAAAAACAAAGCAGTTCAAATCGGAAATACTGTGATGACTTATGCAGAATTTGGAACAGGGGAAAAGAATCTGATCATGATTCCCGGTCTTGGAGATGGTCTGCGTACAGACAGGAAACTTGCATATATGTATGCAATTCTTTATGGAAAGTTTGCAATGGACTATAAGGTTTATGTATTCAGTCAGAAAACGATAATGCCGGATCGATATTCTACCGGGAAAATGGCAAGAGATGTGAAAGAAGCTATGGACGCTCTCGGAATTGCAAAGGCTGATGTAATTGGGGTATCATTAGGGGGAATGATCGCACAGCACCTGGCAGCGGATTATCCGGAGGTTGTGAGAAAACTGGTGTTGGTGGTTACCTCGGCAAGAAGAAATCAATATATTCAGGCATGTATTTCCAGCTGGATCGAAATGGCAAAACGGGGTGATTATCGCAGATTGATGGTGGACAATCTGAAAAAAATGTATACCAAAGAATATCTTGAAAAAAACAAATGGCTGATGGCGGTTGCAGGGAAAATTGGCAAGCCGAAATCTTATGATCGATTTATCACCATGGCAAATGCATGTCTTCACCATGATGCCTATGAAAAACTGGAAAAAATACAGGCGGAAACCCTTGTCATTGGGGGTGCATTGGATAGAACCGTCGGAGGGAAAGCCTCTTTGGAGCTTATCGATAAAATTCCAAATGCAGAATTGAAGATGTATGAAGAATATGGACATGCTTTGTACGATGAGGCAAAGGATTTTAATCAGACGGTGCTGGAGTTTTTACAAAGATAAACAAATTTGTTGACATAAGAAAAGACCTGTTTTATACTAAATGCGGAACATGAGAGAAATGTTCCGCATTCCTGTCATGTGGCAGTTCGCCACAATTATCCAATATTTAACAATGAAATGAATGCAGTTAAAATGCCGGTTAAGTGCATTCAAAAGGTATGTTATGAAGAAAAATTTAATAGGGAAAACTTTGGGCACTTTTGCGATGGCAGTGATATCTGTGAT
>ERZ1032130.400-NODE-400-length-11040-cov-5.491579_pt1 | contig 11040 bp, 9 predicted proteins | sample MGYA00517879_ERZ1032130 | MGnify/ENA primary metagenome ERZ1032130 (study PRJEB33719, sample SAMN04262597) | wastewater metagenome | biome: rural village; feature: animal feces; material: feces | host: Bos taurus | place: El Salvador | collected 2012-01-31 ...
TCTCTATCGCCTCATGCAGGTGTGGTGGAACATGAACCGTTTTTTTCCATTCTGCAGATATGCCTTCATTCCTTTTTTCATATGTAATCAGCATAATTTCTCCAAAAATCTCTTAAATTGCTCAATTCCTTTATTCGAGCGTTTATATACTCCTGCACATTCCAGAACTTCAACAAATCTATTGGCGATTTCTCTATGTAAAATGTCTTTTACATTATCAGAAGTAACTTTCTGCTTTGCATACCACTCATCTACCCAATCGGCATGTTTACAAATGCTATCAATTTCTCTGATATCATTTCCATTAATTAGTGCCTCTGCCAGAAGTTCCATTTCTGTTTTAAGTCTTGCCGGCAAAACAGCTAATCCCATTACTTCAATCAATCCAATATTTTCTTTTTTGATGTGATGCAATCTTTCGTCAGGATGATATACACCCCAAGGCTTTTCTTCTGTTGTAATATTATTCCTTAATACCAAATCCATTTCGAACAAAGAACCATTCATTCGTGCAATTGGTGTAATGGTATTATGGGGTACACCATCAGTTTCCGAAAATACAAACGCTTCTTCATCCGAATACTTTCGCCAAGAATCCAAAATATGACTTGAAAGTTCTACTATGCTGTCTTTATTTTTGCTTTGTAGCCTTATCACTGACATCGGCCACTTAATAATGCCTGCTGTCACATCGTCAAACCCTGTTACCTCAAACATATAATCATATGGAGCTTTTGCCATAGCAAATGTATATGCTCCACCCTGAAAATGGTCGTGACTTAATATTGAACCGCCTACTATCGGTAAATCTGCGTTTGAACCGATAGTATAATGAGGAAACAGAGAAATAAAATCCAACAGTTTACCAAACACATTTTTATCTATCTTCATAGGTGTGTGTTTTTCATTAAAAACGATACAATGCTCATTGTAGTAAACATATGGAGAATACTGCATATAGTAATTCTGGCCACTTAACTTTATTGGAATTATTCTATGATTTTGGCGTGCAGGATGAGAAATAGTTCCTGCATATCCTTCATTTTCTTCACACAACAAACATTTAGGATATTCGTTCTTTGCCTGACTTGCTGCTTTCACAATATCTCTAGGGTCCTTTTCCGGCTTAGAAAGATTAATAGTAATATCTATCTCTCCATATTCTGTATTGGCCACCCATTTTTCATCTTTTGCGATTCTATCAGTACGAATATAATTTGTATTCTGGCTAAACTGATAATAGAAATCAGTAGCCTGCTTTGGTGATTCTGCATACAATTCTCTAAATTTATTTCGTACATTTGATGGCATGGGAGTTATTGCCCCCATTACCTTTGTGTCAAACAAATCTCTGTTAGTAACTGTATCTTCCTCTATAATTCCATGTTCTATTGCATAATCTGTCATATCTGACAAAATACAATGAATCGGTCTTACATTCTCATCTGACCAAACAAAACAATTTAAATCAAATATTTCCAGAAGTCTGTTGATTACAAAGACTTTATCTTCTGTATCAATCAATCCTCTATCAATACCATATTTAACTAATTCAGAAATCAACTTGTTCATCAAAAACTCTCCTTAATATGTCTTTTAGTATCCTTCCGGATGATTCACATGCCATTCCCAAGCAGTTTTAATGATAACTCTTAAATCTGCATACTGTGGTTTCCAACCAAGTACGTTCTTTGCTTTATCACTTGAAGCAATCAATACAGAAGGATCGCCTGCTCTTCTATTCTCTTCCTTCGCAGGAATAGTATGATTTGTAACTTCTCGTGCAGTTTCGATCACTTCCTTAACAGTAAATCCTACACCATTGCCCAAGTTGAACACATCACTTTCTCCTCCTTTAACCAGGTATTCCATAGCAAGAATGTGTGCCTGTGCCAAATCATTTACATGAATGTAGTCTCTCACACAAGTTCCGTCTTTGGTATCATAATCATTTCCATATACGGATATATATTCTCTCTTGCCATTTGGAACCTGCAAAATTAAAGGAATTAAATGTGTTTCCGGATTATGAGCTTCACCTATCAAACCATTAGGGTGAGCACCACAAGCATTGAAATATCTAAGTGATACATATCTCAAATTATGAGCCTTGGATGTCCATTTAAACATCTTCTCCATAGATAATTTAGTCTCGCCATAGCAATTTGTAGGTTCTGTTCTGTCTGTTTCCAGAATAGGAATGCTTTCCGGCTCTCCATAGGTTGCTGCTGTCGAAGAAAATACTATTTTATCAATTCCGTGCTTTACCATACTCTCTAACAATACTTCTGTACCGCACAAGTTATTATTATAGTATTTCAACGGATCAACCATACTCTCTCCAACCTGTGAGCTTGCAGCAAAGTGAATAATTCCATCAATTTTTTCTTTGCTGAATACTTCATCCAAGAAAGCCTTATCTCTAATGTCTCCCTCGTAAAACTTTGCCTTTGGATGCACTGCAGCCTTAAACCCTGTTAATAAATTATCAATTACAACAACATCATAACCTGCATCTATAAGTTCATATACGGTGTGTGAACCAATGTATCCAGCTCCACCTAACACTAAAATCTTCATAACATCTACACCTGCTTTCCTATATTACCTGAATACCACCATATTTTCTGATTCTTAAATCGCTACAAGAGCCCTCTCCAAAAATCAAATCCATATTCTTCTTGTATTCATCTACATGACTGTTCTTAACAAATGCCTGTATTGTTCCGGCAAAGCCTCCGCCGTGAACTCTGCTGACACCGTTTGCTCCTAACACCACATCACTTGTCGCTAATGCAATTGACACGTTCTGGCAGTTCACATCACTATTTGCATATACATTCTGTAAATACTTGTATGAAGAATCACCAGATGCTTTTACGTAGTGTAAAAATTGTTCAAAGTCACCCTTTTTCAATGCATTGACTTCTTGACCCACTCTTTCATTTTCATTTATGAAATGCAGTGCTCGTAATACGCTTCTATCTCCAAATTCAGAACGAAGAATAGCAATATTTTTCAGAATATCCTTAGTTGTAATACCTCTAAGCACCTCTTGCCCAAAGTGTTTTGCAACAAGTTTCATTTCCTTTAGAACTGCTGCGTATTCATCTGTCAAGTCGGCATGAGAACCTTTTGTATCAGTAATACACAAACTATAACCATACTGTTCCATATCAAACTCAACTTTTTCGACTATTGGCTCGCTCGGATTTTCAAAATCAATATACACAAGATTTCCGACTGAACATGCCATCTGGTCCATTAATCCACAAGGTTTTCCAAAATAAATATTTTCTGCATACTGACCAATAATAGCAATATCAATTGCAGATACACTCATATTGTTATATAAGCCGGATAAAATCGTGCCAATTAATGTTTCAAATGCGGCCGATGACGAAAGACCGGCACCTATCAAAACATCACTTGTAACAAAAGCAGAAAATCCACCAACCTCATATTGTCTGTTTAAAAATCCTGATACAACGCCCTTAATTAAAGCTGTGGTAGTTTCTTTTTCTTCCTGCTTCAAAAAAATATCGTCAAGGGAAATTACTATCTCTTTGTATTCATCTGAAACAAGACGAATCACATTGTCATTTGTGGCTCTGACAACGCCAATGCTATCAAGATTTATGGATGCCGCTAACACAGTTCCGTGCTGATGGTCTGTATGGTTGCCACCAACCTCGCTTCTTCCCGGAGCACTAAAAATCCTCACTTCGCCCGGTCCATATATTTCTTCAAACCTTCTGATTGCTTCTACATATCTGCTTTTCTGATAATCCAACAGTTTACCATCCACATAAATATCCAACAATTTACTGTCAAATTCCCCACTCTGTATTTTTTCAATCAACATTTCTGTATTCATTGCAAAACCCTCTTTCCTTTAATACACCCAACAGTCTCTTAACATATTGTGAAAGAAAAATGAATATCTTCTTCTGCATTGATATGGTATGCTTCTTCTACGTCACTTCCCCAGCTGTCAATACCACCAACACCTCTGACAACTCCATACACACATAATACTGTTCTTCTTGCAGGTGGCAGTTCCTCATGATGTGTAGCATTCTCAATCTCACTTGCTGTATAAGGCAGGCAGGAGAATGCGAATGTATTTTCGTTTTTCTCAATTCTCAAAATCTGAGCTGAACTGTCTTTTCTACTGTTGTTAAGACTTGTATGTCTTGTTACTTCAAGCCAATCCGTATCCATTCTCATACCACACTCCTGTGGGACAAGGTATGGTGTCAGACTTAAGTTGTTTATTTCATACACCCCTTTTACAGCTCCTGTCATACGATCCGGATAGGTTTCACCGGAAAGTCCTTCATACATATATTTATCAGCCAAGGTAGGCATAATAAATCTTAATCCAAATACCGGAAGTTCAGGTAAGCCCTTTTCCCCTTTATATAAAACATCTACGGTAATCTTTCCGTTTACTGCAATATCGTATGACACTTCAACCGTAGTTGCCGGAGTTGTAATTGTTTCATAAATGTATTTGACAATAACATTATCTGCGTACACATCAGCACCATATTTGTTATTACCGGGTGCAACAGGCTTTCCCTGAGACACGCCATCCATAATAACTTCTACATCCTTAAAATCAATGAACATATCTGCTGCGAGCCAGCTTCCACTTTTAATATGGAACTTACTTCCTCTGTCATTATCAGTTAAAGCTCTCCAAAAGGTAGGTTTCGGACAACGATATAACCACTCATATCCATTCTTTACGATTGACTCCAGACCACCCTGTGAATAAGAAAAAATATAATCGTATCCCTCACCATGAACACCAAGTGTATAATCTCCGTATACCACTCTTATTGACTTTTTATTTGTACATTCCATAATAATACCTCACTTCCTGCATAGCCGGTTTCTCGCTTCTATCCGCAAAAACAATTCCGTTACCGGAGAACTCATAATCTGATGGTCTGTCATCAAAATCACCACCATATCTTAATACTTCTCTTCCGGTTACTTCATCTTTTACTAAAAGTGCCTGGTCAATGAAGTCCCAAATAAATCCACCCTGATACATCTCGTACTTGTCAATAAGCTTCATATATGAGTCAAGTCCACCAAGTGAATTTCCCATATCATGCATATATTCACATAACAGATATGGTTTCTTTGGATTGTTGCTTAAATATTCCTCAATCTCATAAGGCTTTGCATACATACGACTTTCTACATCGGAAATCGTATCTTCATATTCTCTGTTATGGAATGAACCTTCATAGTGAACCAGTCTGCCATCATTCTTATCCTTGAAAAATTTGTTCATTGCCTCAATATCATCTCCTGCATAGGATTCATTTCCTAAAGACCAGAACAAGATAGAGGTATGATTTTTAAAGGTTTCGTAATTGCTTCTTGCACGGTCAATTACAACCTCTCTCCACTGTGGCACCGACCCCGGTACATTCCAAGACGGTTCAATAGCTCCTAACTTTTGGAAGGAACCATGACTTTCCAAATTTGTCTCTGCCATAACATAGATTCCTACATCATCACACATATAATACCATGGTATCTGATCCGGATAATGACAAGTTCTGACAGAATTTATATTGTTTCTCTTCATACAATTCATATCTGAAATCATATCGTCAATATTAATGCATCTTCCCGTTCTCGGATTCCATTCGTGTCTGTTAACACCAACAATAACAAGTCTCTCACCATTTAGATACATAACCTTGTCAACAATCTCGATTCTTCTAAATCCGACCTTGTAAGGAACCACCTCTAACAAAGTGCCATCTTCATTGGTAATTTCAAGGAAGGTCTGGTAGAGATACGGACTATGATTATCCCATTTCTTTACATTCATAACTTCGTTAGAAACAGAACCTACCAAACTGCCATCCTTTTCTTCCAAATCAAATCTGCTATCCAAAACAACCTGATCTGCAATATCTTTCATAATAATACGGGCATTAACCTTTTTATCCGCAACAGATGAGACACGTATTGTCGTCTCCAGTCTTCCGCTCTCATTATCATTATTTAAAATCGGATTAAGCCACATATCTTCTACATGAACAGCCGGAAGTGCCTTCAAAGATACATTTCTAAAAATTCCAAAGAATCTAAAGAAGTCCTGATCCTCCAAAAAAGCCGCTGTACACATCTTGTGAACTTCAACCGCCAACACATTTCCCTTTTCTCTAATGTATGGAGTTAAATCAAATTCGGATGGTGTAAAACTGTCTTCCGCATATCCGACAAATTTACCATTCAGCCATACATACATAGCCTGCTCTACGCCTTCAAAACAAATTGTGATTCTCTTACCGCAAAGTTCATCATTTAAATCAAACTTGGTTACATAAGAACCCACTGGATTATATTCTGCTTCACTAAACATACCGGCTCCGGTTATATTCGTACCACATGTATATGCTCCCCTTCGATAGGTTTTTCCTTCCCACGGGTACGTAGTATTGATATATCTAATCTGGTCATATCCTGCCAGTTCAATATGTCCCGGCACCATAATCTTATCAAAATCACTTGTATCGTAATCTTCTTCATAGAAATCTATCGGTCTGCTTTTAGCATTTATGCTAAAACAGAAACTCCACTGTCCATTCAGAGACTGCGTTAATTTGTTATTCTGCTCGTTGAAATCCTCATAGTTCAAATAGTAATTATGGTCACTATGGGCTGCAATCTGATTTATTCTAAATACTTCCGGATTATCTAACCATTTAATGTCTGCTTTCATTTTTTACCTCTCTTTCCATATATAGCCCCTAAAGTAAAACTCTAGAGGCTATTATCAGTCACTACTTATTCTCTTTTATCTTTCTGTTAGCCTCTTCAACATTTAAGAATGAAAGAATAATTGTAATAATTAAGTCAAATGCAAATGGTAACCAAAGATACATCACACTCATCATGCTGATACAACTATCCGGCTGAACTGCCCCATTGTTAATATATCCACTTATATCAAGTAACCATCCTGAAAGGGCAACACCAATACCGCCACCAAGCTTTGTACCAAAGGATGTACAAGAGAACATCGAACCATCAATTCTTTTTCCGCTCTTGAGATATGTATGTTCTGAACAAGAAGCAATAACCGCTCCTACATCTCCCTGCCAAGGGCCTTCACCAAGAGATGCTAACACTGTAAATACCAACATCAAAGGAACGCTTCCCATATATCCGGCAGCTACAATTCCCAAACGGCATACTGTTGCAAATATATAACTATACTTATTAACTTTGTACATTCCCTTCATCTTTGCCACTAAAGTAGGCGTAATGGCGAGTGCAATGATTAACGGAATATTAATCGCCCATGAAAACACACCAAACAATTTCTGGTTCAAAAGCACATAGGTCATAAAGAATGTTCCGACACTTAACATTGCAGCACGTAACTGCTGAAGAATATAGATTGCACAAATCATAATAAAATATTTATTTGATACAAGCAGTTTAAACGTCTGGGCAAATGTAAGTTTGTTATCTTCTTGTTCCACACTTGCATCTTCTCTAAGTTCTTCATCTGAAAGTTCTTTTACAGAAAATGCTGAAAGTGTGTTAGTAATAATACCTACGATACAATAAATAATTGCAATTGCTCTCCAACCGGCAGCTCCACCGCCAAGTGCCTCAACAGCTTCAAATGTAATTGCCTGGATTAACAAGTTTGTACCAAATGAGAACATAAATCTGAAAGAACCCATTTCTACACGTTCTTTGTGGTTCTTTGTTACAAGGGATGTTAATGCTGCATATGCAATATTATTTGCTGTGTAAAATACTGCATTTAATAAAGTGTACGCAATAAAGAACCATGCATACTGTGCCGTCTTTCCGATGTTGGTAGGAATTGCAAATACGCCGAACAGTGTGATTGCACATCCAAAGAATCCATAAAACATCCAAGGTCTTGCTTTACCCATCTTGCTTTTGGTCTTATCAATCATAGAACCAAAAAATACATCTGATACACCATCTAACAATTTTGATACTGCAATCAACGTACCTACAATACCTGAATTTAATCCTATCGTGTCAGTTAAATAAATCATTACGAATGATGTGAGGAATGCATATACCACATTACCTGCAATATCACCTGAACCGTAACCCACTTTGTTATACCATTTTAGGTATTTCTTCTCTTCCATAAGAATGCTCCTTCCTTAACTTCCATTACTTTATTAGTAAGTTTCCTGCTTCGTTATAATAAGTATATACGAATAAATATATAAAATCCATACCATTTATTAGACAAAATATGCACAAAATGATAAAATTAACAATAATAACTACTTAAACCATTTTATTTTAGTTACTTTTAACAAACATTTATATACGACATTTCATTTGGAGGTTTCAATGTACACAAATAATGCCTATTTAAACAATACTATGATTGACATAAAGGATAAATCCAAACCGCTCATTGTAACGAGTTGCGGAACATACCGATTATACACTCATCCCATATTGCCAACCTGGAGGCCCAGAGGCAGATTGGATTTTCAGCTACTATATATCGCCTCTGGGAAAGCACATTTCTATTTTGGCGATAAGGAAGAAATTGTAACCGCAGGACACATGGTATTATATCGTCCCAAAGAGCCACAAAAGTATGAATACTATGGTGAAGACCAAACCGAAGTATATTGGGTACATTTTACAGGTGGAAATGTTACAAATATACTGCGTTCTTACGGGTTAACTGATGACAAAAAAGTATTCTATTGTGGTTCTGGTCTGGAATATCAGGGTATCTTTCGAAATATGATTTACGAACTACAGATGTATAAAGAAAATTATGCCGAGATGCTGGAAATGTATTTAAGGCAACTGTTTATCATACTACAAAGATACTTTTTGACTACATTAAAAACCGATAATACCCGTATTGTAGAAGAAATGGATAAAGCAATGGTGTATTTCAACGAGCATTACAGCGAAAATATCAGCATTGATGAATATGCTGAAAGCAACCATATGAGCATAAGCTGGTTCATTCGTAATTTTAAACATTGCACCGGATTTACTCCTATGCAATACATATTATCCAAGCGAATATATAACGCAGAAATACTTTTGCAAGATCCTACATACAATGTAACGGAAATTGCTCGCATAGTTGGGTACGATAACCCTCTTTATTTTAGTCGTATATTCAAAAAAGCCAAGGGATTATCCCCTTCCGAATATCGAAAAAACATAAAAGCATAATGGTAAAGAGAAAGAGTCAAATGGGACTCTTTCTTTTTTGCAAGATTTGTCTACTTCTTGATAGTTTTTGGCAAGTATTATCTCATATTTTGTTTTACACTTGGCTCAAGAAAACAAGAAAGGAGAACAGCCAGATGAAAAAATTCATTGAAAAATTACTTGATTTCTATGCAGATTTTTTTGAGCATCTTTTATACCGCTTCTAAAAATCTGCACTACCCAAACTAAAAGATTACTCGATGCAGCAAGCAAATAAAATACATATTGAATCCTTAACTTCATTCGCTTCGCCAATGTTTGCTTTTTACCTTATTATGCATCGTTTATATAAATGGATACCTGAACATAAATTATTATATTTTCTTTCCTTACTCTTCCAATTATGTAGCAGCAACTTCTTGTTACACAACACAATTCACTTTTGCAAAATTGAAAAGAGATAAACAATAATTATGTATGTCAGAATTATTATTCAATACTGCTGAAACCAATCCACTTATATCCGGATTATCATCATTCTTACTATTCTCACTTAAATAAAGCTGCCTATATTTTAAGTAAGATTCTTGAATATAATCAGTGACTTCACAGGTACTAAAATCCGCATCAAATTCAACAATCTTTGGGTTTTTTAAAGCCTTTTCTGTTTCTATCCGGCTTTTAGCAACCATTTGATCCCATTTTATCAATTCTTCAAACCCTGCATTTAATTTTTCCAGTTCCTCATCCTTTGACAGTAGTCGTCTCCCTCCACTTTCCTTGTCGTACACATATACTTTTCGCGTTCCATTATCATATCCATCTATGATTTCCCGGTATAAAGAAGAATACGCATTTGCTGCTCCTGTTACAATATCATCAAAATCGTATGTGCCATTTTTTTCACGAACATTTTTCAAAAACGCTCCTTTTCTACTCCATAATTCACCAAGATAATCCTTATTCCAAGTAGTTTTTGGAACAGTTTCTTTGAGATAATCAACATAATCTATATCCAAAGTGGTAAACTGACTTCCATAAACACATTGAACATTTTCATTTCCTGATTTATTGGAACTATTTTCTTGATTCTGCTTCAAAGTACCACTCGTATATATTCTTGTTAAGCATTCTTCTACCCTTATCATTAGTCATCTCCTCCTTCCAGCAAAGTAGCAATAAAGTCTATTGGCATTTCTTCCAAAGCACCCTCTGCTGGTTCTTGCGTTGTTTCCGGTGTATTCTCTATAGAAGCACCTTCAAAAAATCCCAGCCAAAACTCTTTTGAGGATACAATTCCCAATGCAGCATCAGAATAATATTCCTGCACATGAGCTCTGTCAGGCATATAATTTTCAAAGAATCTCTTAATCTTACCTATCTGCTCTTCATTAGAGATTTCCAATTCCCATGTCTTTTCTCCACCAGGTTCATAACAAGAAATTCTATCCTCTGTAAAAAAAATAAGATAGATTTTTCCATCCTCTGGATTTTTTGCATTTACTATTTTATTGACAGTAGGAATTGCATTTCCTTTTCCTGCTCGGTATATGTAGCAAAGAAGTCGAATAATGCCTTACAATCTTCCGCCTGATTCTCTATTCCGGCATCCTTGTATACCTGCACCATCTTCTTCATGATGGATGTCCAGTCAAATTTTTCATTCAAAAACACATCTGCACCTGAAAGACTGCCGCAGAATCCAATACTGCTTGCATTTCCTCCATATACCTCAAGCTGCTGATGAGAGCCAAAGGTTCCTCCATCTGTAATTCCCATCTTATCGGTGTAACTTAACAATGCGAACATCTCAAGCTG
>ERZ1032130.401-NODE-401-length-11008-cov-3.524605_pt1 | contig 11008 bp, 7 predicted proteins | sample MGYA00517879_ERZ1032130 | MGnify/ENA primary metagenome ERZ1032130 (study PRJEB33719, sample SAMN04262597) | wastewater metagenome | biome: rural village; feature: animal feces; material: feces | host: Bos taurus | place: El Salvador | collected 2012-01-31 ...
AGGCATCCGGCAGCAGGGTGGCCTGCTGTTGCTCTCCGTTAAATAAGAGACGAAGGATAAAATATCTTCCGTGGTACCACTCTAATTCACACATAAATTATATGTATGCACTCTTCTCAATACGAACTGTAAAGTTTTATATCTCTCTGTCAGATAACGGTCAGCATCCGGCTCCACCTACTATTAGTTCAGCGAGCTACTCAAAGGCGAGTTCAAATTTCTCTCATAACTGCTTCACACCTACCAGCAGCTCTCTGAGTAATCAAAAAATTCTACTATTCCTTATCAACGTATTTGGTTTATATATAATGTCACTTTATCACAAATTGTATTTTGTGTCAACTATTTATCTGCTTGAGTTTCCGCAGTTTATCTGTTGGAACAGTATTTTGGCATATTTTTTGCATTGCCATTGTGAGAGTGACCATTTTGTTATAAAATAAAATAGAATATTTCTACAATAGGAAAAAGAGAAGAAGAGGTGAAAAAATTGAAAAATGCATTGCAGATTGTCCAGGAGAGAAAGTGGCTTCCGATTACGATGATCTTTAATGGAATTCTGGTAGGAGTTGCATCGGCAGCAGTAACGGTATTTTATCGCTTTATGTTAAAACATGCGGAAAATATTCTATTTAATGTGATTGGTTTTACAAAAGGAAACATTGCATATATGATATTATGGGGCGTATGTTTGATGATACTTGCTTTTTTTGTATCGAAGCTGGTAGCCTGGGAAGGTATGTGCTCTGGAAGTGGAATTCCACAGGTACAGGGAGAGCTAAAGGGATATTTTGATGTTAATTGGTGGAAGCTTTTAGTATCGAAAATAGTAGGAGGAACACTTTGTATCATTGGAGGACTTTCTCTTGGAAGAGAGGGACCATCGGTTCAGCTGGGTGCCATGGCCGGAAAGGGTCTGGCAAAGCTGACGAAACAGAATAAGACAAAGGAAAGGTATATGATTACCTGCGGAGCAGGGGCAGGCCTTGCGGCAGCATTTAATGCACCCATTGCGGGAGTTGTCTTTGCACTGGAGGAGATTCAGAAGAATTTTAATACTTCTATGCTTGTGTGTATTCTGGCGGGTTGTGTAACATCAGATTTTTTATCCAAAAATGCATTCGGTTTAAGTCCGGTGTTTCGCTTTCATGTTCCAGATGTGATTCCATTAAGATATTATGGATATCTGGTGATTCTCGGGGTGATTCTTGGATTACTGGGTGTGCTTTATAGTACATTGTTATTAAAGGGGCAGGATTGTTATGGAGCCTTGCATAAGATCAGACCAGAGATACGGATGATGATTCCATTTTTATGTGCAGGTGTATTGGCCTATGTGCTGCCTCAGGTGCTTGGAGGCGGTCATGCTATGATCGAACTTGTTACGGAAGAATGTCCGGCAATCAGCGTACTGCTTCTTTTATTGATCGTAAAGAGTCTGTTCTCTTCTATTAGCTTTGGATCCAGTGCACCAGGAGGGATCTTTTTTCCACTGTTGATTGCAGGCGCTTATGTAGGAGCTATATTTGGCAGCTTTGTTTGTGAGAATTTTGCGATTACGCCAGTTTATATTTCCAGCTTTATTATTTTGGGAATGGCAGGATTCTTTACCTCCATTGTACGGGCACCAATTACTGGAATTATCCTGATCGCTGAGATGACGGGTGGATTTGAGCATCTGCTGCCATTGGCAGTAGTCAGCATCACTTCTTATATGGTCGCACATATTTCTGGAGTGGCACCTATTTATGAGAGTTTGCTGGGAAGGAATATTGCCAAGCAGAAAAAGGAGAATGATGAGGAAGGAGAAGGAACGGTGGTTCTGACCTTTATCGTTGGAAGTCAGTCAATGGCATGCGATGAGGTTGTGTCTGATCTGCCGTGGCCAGAACACAGCATTATTGCAGGAATTCGAAGAGGAAAGAATCAGTTTGTAGCAAAAGGAGATACGAGAATACGAAGTGGGGATATGCTTTTGGTTCTTGCAGAAAAGGAATATCTTCAGATGATCGTGGATGCATATTAGATAATCAGCGGAGAGGTAGAGGTGGAATCACCTGTGTAGATAAACAAGAAAATGACAAATGGGAGGGAGCCGTATGTTTTTTCGGAAAAGAGAAAAAAGCCAACAACAAAAGGAAAAGGAAGACCGGGTTATGTGGATTCATGAGCATGCTTCTTATATGTCTTATGTGGATGAAGTACATGTAGGAAACAAGGAAATCTACATAGAAGGTCCTCATGTAAAGGGCATCGAGAGACCAGAGGAGGAAGTTCTTCTTTTGGATTGTAATGGAGAAGAGATAGGGAGGCTTCTGATTAAGAGCTGGGAAACAAAAAAGCAGGGAACCTTTTTGGGAAGTGTGAATACAGGAGAATATCTGATGATGACAGGAGACTTGATTAGTGGGGAGCGATTAGAGCTCTATCGGGCTTCTATGGTCGTAAATTACGATATTTTTTCATCATAATTTTTAATTTTTCGGAAATACTAGCATTGTAATTCATAAAAAAGGAGATGCAGTATGAAAAAGTTAAAAAAATGGCTGCTTTGCTTTGGTATGATTCTGTCTATGACAATGATCGCAGCAGGCTGCGGCAATATGGACGGTAATCGTACAGCAGATGAGAGTGGCACACAGAACACCAATTCCAGCAACAATACAGGGAATAACCTGACGGATGACGTGGAAGACGGTATTGAAGATGGGGTGAATGATGTGGGAGAAGGCGTAGATGACCTGACAGGGGATGCTGATAACAGAAGTTATGATTACGGCGACTACGACGATGCACATGATTACCTCATGAACCGTTTGAATGCTGATAATAGCAATCGAAAATACGAAGTCCGAAAGAAAGAGCGTTCTACAACGGAATATAAGGATGGTCAGAAAGGCTATCATTATGAAATCTATGACATGACTGATGGCGGAAATGGGAAAAAATATGGTGATTTCTATGTAGATCAGGATACGGGAAAGATTTATCGGAAGAATGCAAATACCAATAAGATAGAAGAATATTAGCAAAAAGAAATTGAAGGAAGCAGTGATGAGATTACTTACTTCCTTCGATTTTTTTTGAATAGGAAATTTCTTTTTATGGTTCTGCCTTTTTTAATGCATTTTTAATAGCCTGCTTTAGGATGGTGTTGGTGTATTGACTATCATCTTCAAAGGTCAGCTCATCAATGGAGGAAATAGAGGAGAGCTTAATAGAAGCGACGGATGGTTCGATGAGAGGATACATGGTTTTGATGGAATCATCCAATTGCTCTAAACTGACAGATTTGATTTTTTTGCTGTCCACGGTGACCTGAACATCCAGCGTATTGTCACCCAGCTGGATGGTGGAGGTATAGACTCCAGGTATGTAATTCATGGTTTCCTCTGCATCCATATTTGTTTTCTTTTCTTTTGGCAAGAACATAAAAATCAGAAGAAGAATCAAAAGGATTCCCAGCAGCAGGAAAATGCCGGTATAGATCAACTCTTTTGCTTTAAAAACAACAACTTTTGTATTAGAACTCATATTATCCTCCTAATGTTTTCTAATAGAATATATGCAGGAAAAATATTTTTAGAACTGCAAAACTATGCTAGAATACTAAAATAAGAGAATGATGATTTTAAGATTAGAAAAGGAAATGAATATGTCTTTACAATTTATTATAGGAAGAAGTGGCAGTGGAAAGACCCATTATATGTATGAAAATCTGATGAAAGCGTCCACGGAGCATGAGGAACAGGAATTCTTCTTCATTGTTCCAGAGCAGTATACCCTGCAGACACAAAAGGATGTAGTAGAAAAGCATCCTTGTCATGGGACGATGAATATTGATATTGTCAGCTTTCCACGTCTTGCTTACCGTATCTTTGAGGAATTGTCATATTTTCCGGAGGCTGTGCTGGAGGATATGGGAAAGAGGATGGTTCTTAGAAAGATTTTGGAAGAACAAAAGGGAGAGCTTAAGATTTTTGGCAGCAGTATTAGGAAGCAGGGATTCATTGAAAACATGAAATCCATTGTTTCGGAGTTCTATCAATATCAGGTTCACCCAGAGGAGCTAAAGAAGGTTCAGGAGAAGGAAACAGGAAATCTAAGCTATAAATTGCAGGATTTGATTTTGATCAGAGAGGAATTTCAGAAATTTTTAGAAGGAAAGGGAATTGTGGCAGAACAGCTATTAGAAGTACTGGCATCAAAGATTTCAGAATCGGAAAAAATCAGGGACAGTATCATTTATATCGATGGATTTACTGGGTTTACACCGATTCAAAATCAGCTGATCGGGGTCCTTCTTACCTTAGCAAAGCAGGTGGTGATTTCCATTACGGCAGATAGCTGGATGGAGGATCGGCGCTTTGTAAAAGAATATGAATTATTTTCCATTTCCTCCCATGCAATTTATAAGATCAAAGAAATGGCCAGGGAAAAGGGCATTGAAATCCTTCCTACCATCCGTATGACGGAAGAGAAAAGGCATTTGGGGGAAGAAAAGGAGGATTTAAAGGCACTGGAAGCAGGAATTTTTCGTTATCCGGTCAAAGCATATGATGGAAAAGTAAAGAATGTAACATTGTTTGCAGGGAGAGACAGACTTTTGGAAGTTCAGACCATATGTGAGCAGATTGCCTGGTATGTAAGAAAGAAAGGATATCGGTACCGGGATATTGGAGTGATCGTGGGAGATATGGAGGGCTATAGCTCCCATTTTGAGCAGTGTTTTTTAGAGCTTAAGATTCCGTTTTTCATGGACCATAAGAAAAGTATACTGAACAATCCATGTGTAGAAACCATTCGGGGAATCTTTCAGATTGTGGAAGAGAATTTTTCGTATGAAAGTGTCTTTCGCTATTTGAAAGCAGGGATGAGCAGTCTTAGCTTTGCACAGGTGGATCATCTGGAAAATTACGTGTTGGCACGGGGAATCAAGAGCAAAAGGAGATGGACGGAGCCATTTGTAACTCCTCTAAAGGGTCAGACAGAAGAAGGCCTGCGGTTTTTGAATGAAAGCAGGGAGCTTTTCTTACAAGAAGTACAGGATTTTTATCGGGCGTGCAAGAAAAAGAACCGTACAGTGCAAGATCATATGATCGCATTATATGGATTTTTAAGAAAGCGAAAAGTGGAAGAAAAGATGGAAGTCATGGCAGATGGATTTGCGGCAGAAGAAAATTATACGATGGAGCGAACCTATCGACAGATTTATCCTTATGTCATAGAGCTTATGGATAAAATGGTAGAAATTCTTGGTGAAGAAGTCATGACGGTGAAAGAAGTCAAGAATATTTTAGAAATCGGATTGGAGGAAATGACAGTTGGGGTAATTCCTCCAAGTATGGATCAGGTAGTAGTAGGAGATCTTACCAGAACCCGATTAAATGAAGTAAAGGTGTTGTTCTTTGCAGGAATGAACGAGGGCAGTATTCCGAAGCCGGTAGATGGCAATGGAATATTAAATGATTATGAGAGGGAGAAGCTGGCCGAAGATGGAATTACTCTGGCAGAGACCATGATACAGGCAGCATATACGGAGCAGTTCTATCTGTATCTGGCTGTTTCCAAGCCGACAAAGCATCTGTATCTTTCTTATGCCACGGTTTCTGATGATGGAGCTTCGCTGCGACCATCCTATTTTATTCAGAGAATTGAGAAGGTGCTTCCCAATCTTACGCTAACGGAGTTGCATCCGCAGGGGTATTATACCAGAGATTATGAAAAGCATACTTTTATTGCAGGTCTTAGGGAAGAAATTGCAGGAAAGGATGGGGGAGCATGGAAGGAAATCGGAAATGTGTTGATGGATACAGAGGATATTCTTCCTTATCTGGATGCAGGATGCTATGACAATCAGGAGGAGAACCTGTCCAAAGAGGCAGCGAAGGCAGTATATGGGGAAATTCTGCAAAACAGCGTCAGCAGACTGGAACAATTTGAAGCATGTGCATATGCTCATTTCTTAAGGTATGGCCTTTTGTTAGAGCCAAGACAGGAATTTAAGATCAAGCCGGTGGATCTGGGAAATGTCTTTCATCGTTCTCTGGAGCTGATTTCGAAAAGGATTCAGGTTACATATGAAGACTGGAATGAGGTTGATGAAAAGGAGCAGGATATCCTGACCAATGATGCAGTAGAAAAAGCAGTGCTAGAATGGAACGAAGAGCTATTAAACAGCAGCCATCGAAATCAGTATGTGATCGAGATCATTAGAAGAATGACCAGAAGGACTGTATGGGCCTTGGTAAAACATCTGGAAAACAGTGATTTTAAACCATATGCATTTGAGATTTCTTTTTCATCATATGAGAATTTAAATGCTGCAAAATTGTCATTAGAGGATGGCATAAAGATGCACCTGCGGGGAAAGATCGATCGAGTGGACCGTTTTGAGGATGAAGATGGTATTTATCTAAAGGTAATCGATTATAAATCCGGATATGCGAAATTTGACCTGACCAATCTCTATTATGGCCTTCAGATGCAGCTAGTATTATATATGAATGCAGTCTTGGAGATTGAGGAGAAGAAGGCCAATGGAAAACCGGTAATTCCCGCTGGAATGTTTTACTATTCGCTAAAAGATCCATTGATCGACTGGGAAAAGGATCAAGATGTGGAGGAACAGATCTTGCGAAAGCTGCAAATGGATGGTTATGTCAATGGTGATCATCATATTATAGAGCATATGGAGCGAGACCTTCCGGCAAAATGCAGATCCATTCCGGTAACTAGGACAAAAAGTGGGTATAGTGCTTATTCCAAGATTATGGATACGGAAAGCTTTCAAAATATTCAAAAATTTACAATGGATAAAATCAAAGAAGCCGGAAATGAGATGATGGAAGGGAAGATTTCCATTGCACCGTATCGAAGAAAGAAGGAAACAGCGTGCGATTTTTGTGAGTTTCGGGAGATTTGTCATTTTGATGAACGAGTGGATCAGTATCGTGATCTAGAAGAAAAGCAGGAAAAGGAATTGCTGGCTATGTGGAAAGGAGAGGATCAGGATGGCATGGACAAGTGAACAGCAAAAAGTCATTGACAGCAGAAATAAAAATCTTCTCGTATCTGCAGCGGCAGGTTCAGGGAAAACAGCGGTGATGGTAGAGAGGATCATCCAGGTGATCTCAGATGAAAATTATCCGGTGGATATTGACCGACTTTTGGTTGTAACATTTACCAATGCGGCAGCATCAGAAATGAAAGAGCGGATTATGAATGCACTGGAGAAAAGGATAGAAGAAAACCCTGGCAGTACTCATTTAGTGAGACAGATGGCCAGAATTCAGAAGGCACAGATTACGACGATACACAGCTTTTGTTTGAATTTGATTCGGGAACACTTTATGGAGATAGATCTAGATCCAGGATTTCGTATTGGTGAAGAAGGAGAAATCAGTCTGTTGGAACAGGAGGCACTGGCACAGGTGCTGGAAGAGGCCTATAAAGAGAAGGAAGAGGATTTTTGCCTTTTTCTGGAAAGCTACGCTACCGGAAAATCGGATAAAAAGATAGAAGAATTTATCTTAAAGTCTTATACCTTTGCAAGGAGTGGAAAAAATCCAAGACAATGGCTTTGTCAGGCTGGGGAGGCATTTGAATGTCAGGAAGGAAGGGTGTTTGAGCAGAAATGGGCTCAATATCTTCTGGAAGACATTTCCTATGATGTAGAAGAAATCCTGACTCGTTATGAAAGACTGATGGAGTATGCCCAGTCACCAGGAATTCCAGATGGACATCGAAAGTCAGTCCTGGAAGAATGGGAGAGAGTACAGCTGTTTGGCAAAGAGAAAAGTTTTGCCAACTATATAGAGGCAGCGAACAATTGGAAGAAGACAGCCATCCGGGGGCGTGGGAAGAAAGAGCATAGCAAGGATGAAATAAAGCGCTTGATGGATCTTCGAAAGGAAACCCATGAGATTATTGAGAAGGTCATTGCTAAAAAGCTTCCACCAGATGAAAAAACAATAATCAGGGAAATGGAATGGTGCAGGAAGCCTATGCGTGCATTTGTAAGGCTGGTACTTCGATTTATGGATGTAATGGAGGAGAAGAAACGAGAGAAAAATTTGGTGGATTTTTCCGATTTAGAGCAATATGCATTGGCAATTTTAACAGATAGGATATCCAAAGAGGGCATTTCCCTTCCATCCAAAACAGCCAAAGAGAAGAAGGAATTTTATCAGGAAATCTATGTAGATGAATACCAAGATACGAATGAAATTCAGGAGGAAATCATAAGACTTGTATCCGGTGAGGACATAGGAAAACATAATCTGTTCACCGTAGGTGATTTAAAACAGAGTATCTATGGATTCCGTCAAGCTAAGCCAGAACTTTTTATTCGTCGTTATTATCATTATGAGAAAGAGGCAGGAGAACATGAGCTGATTGAATTGCAGAACAATTTTCGAAGCAGAAAAGAAGTATTAAATGTCACCAATTACCTGTTTCGGAATTTGATGATCCAGCAGCTAGGTGGCATTGCCTATGATGAAAAGGTTTCCCTGTTCCCGGCGATGGAATTTCCGGAAGGAGAGAAGATGGATGCAGCGACGGAACTGTTATTGCTGCCATTGGATGAAGGAGAGCTTTCTATGACGGATGTGGCAGCAGAGGCAGCAGCCATTGGATATCGTATACGGGACATGGTAGACGGCCCAAATCCCCAGATGGTTACCTGTCAGAATCCAGATGGGACCAAAGGGCTTAGAAAGGCTGAATACCGTGATATTGTAATTTTGCTTCGGACAGTCAGCGGATGGGGAGAGGTCTTTCAGGAGCAGTTAGATCGAATGGGCATTCCGGCGTTTTGTGAGAGTAAAAAAGGCTCTTTTACCTCTATAGAGGTGCATACCATTATGAGTGTTTTAAAGGTGTTAGATAATGCAAGACAGGATATTCCCTTTACTTCTTTCTTACGGGCACCATTTGTAGGCATGACGGGAGAAGAGATGGTTTGGATGATGAAGGAGATAGGAGGAAATGAGAAAGAAAAGAGAGCAGTTGCGGATTATTTTTATGAATATCTGGAGCATGGAAGCGATGAAGCAATCTTAAAGAAATTAAAGAGGGCACAGCGTTGGCTGGAAGAATTCCGTAGAAAAAAAACATATCTTATGATTCAGGACTTGATCTGGGAAATTCTCATGGAGACTGGATATTATCATTATATTGGTGCTATGCCTGCAGGAGAACGCAGGCAGGCGAATATGCGTATGCTTATGGAAAAGGCCAGAGCCTATGAATCCGGTAGTTATAAAGGATTGTTTTGTTTTGTCCGATATATGGAACAGCTAAAGGAATATGATATTGACTATGGGGAAGCCAATATTCAGGGAGAACATGAGAATCTGGTACGTATCATGAGCATTCATAAGAGTAAGGGGCTGGAATATCCAATCGTATTTTTAGGAGGGCTGTCTAAGAAATTTAATATGATGGATGCGAGAAATACCATTTTGATGCATAGTGAGTATTATCTTGGTCCAGATGTGGTACGATTGGATGCGAGAGAGAAGAGACCATCTCCGCAGAAAAAGATGATCGCAGCCAAAATGCAGGAGGAAATGCTGGGAGAAGAACTTAGAATTCTTTATGTGGCAATGACGAGGGCAAAGGATAAGCTGGTCATGACAGGAATCACCCGGAAGCTGGCAGATCGCTTGAAAAATTGTCTTCGTGAGAATAGACAGGGTCCGTGCAGATATTATCAGATCAAAAATGCCAGTTGCTATATGGACTGGATACTGATGGCATTGATCGCCCATCCGGCCATGGAAAAAGTGATAAAAAGTTATTATCCGAATGAGAAATATGTGTTAAAACAGGCGGATCAGGAAGAGGTAAAGGTGAAGATCCTCTCTCCAGAGTATTTGATCGAAGAAGAATTGATGGCTTATGGAAAGGCTGCGCAACAAAGAGCCTTGCTGTATGAAGCGATTGTTCATAAAGCAGATCGGGAAAAGGTTCAATCTGTGAAAGAGGAGCTATCCTGGCGGTATGCATATGAGAAAGAGGCCGGAGCCAAGATAAAATATTCTGTATCAGAAATCAAACAGCAAAGCCAGATGGTGTCACAGGAAGAGTACCAGACACCGGCGGTGGAAGAAAAAGAACCATTGGTGCCGAATTTTCTGAAGGAAGAGAAGAAAGTGACGCCGACCTCCAGAGGAACAGCTGTACATAAATGCATGGAGCTTTTGGATTTTACCAGAGATTATACGAAGGAATCTCTCGATGAGGAAATCAAAGGCTGGATTCAAGAAGGAAAAATTGAGGAGCGTTATTATCGTGCCATTCCTCAGAGGCAGATTCTATGGTTTCTTCGTTCTAGAATCGGAAAACGTGCCTCTCATGCGGCCAAAAGAAATCAGATTTTTAAAGAAAGGCAGTTTGTTATGGGCCTGCCATTAAAGGAGATGGAAACAGAACTGGAAAGCGGGGAACTGGCAGTGATTCAGGGAATCATGGATCTTTATTTTGTGGAAGATGGAGAGCTGGTGCTTGTAGATTATAAGACAGACCGGGTAAAGCGGGGACAGGAAAGTATTTTGACGGAACATTATAAAAGTCAGATGGAAACTTATCGAAAGTCTCTGGAGCAGATGACTGGACAGCGGGTAAAAGAGGTGTATCTTTCTTCCTTTACCTTAAATAAAAATATTTTGTTGTTGTCAGAATAAAATTTTTCTATCTGCTCATACTATAACTATCAGCTGATGAAAGGAGAAAGGCAGATGCCGAAAAATACAAAGGCTCCTACAGAAGATGAAAAACTAAAATATGAAATTGCAGAAGAATTGGGGCTGGCCGATAAAGTACAGAAAGAAGGATGGAAGTCCTTGTCAGCAAAAGAGACAGGCCGCATTGGTGGTTTAATGACCAAGAGAAAAAGAAAAATGAAAAATACAAAATAAAAGGTACCGTCGGAAAATCCGGCGGTATTTTTTTCACTTTATAGGAAATTCCGATTTTGGAAGAGCAATAAAAGAACAACAGT
>ERZ1032130.402-NODE-402-length-11006-cov-3.862022_pt1 | contig 11006 bp, 14 predicted proteins | sample MGYA00517879_ERZ1032130 | MGnify/ENA primary metagenome ERZ1032130 (study PRJEB33719, sample SAMN04262597) | wastewater metagenome | biome: rural village; feature: animal feces; material: feces | host: Bos taurus | place: El Salvador | collected 2012-01-31 ...
GAAATCCCCTTCTGATCTGCATAGTTACGAAGGGCAAACAGTTTCTCCTCGTCGAACTTTACATAGATTGTTTTCTTCATAATGGTTCCTCCCATTTGCTTCAAAGAAAAAAGCCGGGGATCTCTCCCCGGCAGTCTGTCTTTGCTGTTATTCCGTTGCTTCCTCCGCTGCTACCAGCTGTGCGTCATGCTTGTCCAGCGCTTCTACGATAAGACCCACCACAAACTCTCTCTGAGAGAGCTTCTTGCCGGTGCGTTCCTTTTCCGCTGCCAGGTAGTTCTTGATTCTCTGGTCCAGTTCCTCCGGGATCTGAAATGCCAGTGTTTTCATTGTTCCGTTTGCCATAGTTTTGTCTCCTCCTTCAAAGTGTTCTTTTAGAATATTCGTGATGTATTCGCTGAGTGCTTGGCCCAGTGCTGCCTTTTCTTCCATGACCTTGGCATGGAGTTCGATAGGAATCTGGGCGCATAAGTTTCGTGTTTCTGCCATACTGCTTTCTCCTTTCCTGATTTGCAAGCCAAGCATACCGCAAGTAATTCCTAATAGCTATTCACACTATGCAACAAAGAAGTATGGCGTAATGCAAGCAGAAGCAACAAAAGGTGCTATGGTTCTGTAGGCTCCGTTACCTGTTCTATTTCCTGTTCCGGTTCTTCTTCGATGTAGTCGATGTAAGGGTTCTTACACCAACCTGTCCAGTTGCGGTTGGCTACTCTTGTTTTCACAACACCGTAGCGGGTACCCATAGCTTCAATGGCATAACCATCGCCGATGTAGATGCCAATATGCCCATCAGAATGGAGAAGGACACCGGGGATCTCCGGCAGTGTGGATATGGGTCCTTTCTCCGGTGCGTTGTTGTACATACCATCGGCACCAATGTCCGGCATTCCATTGCTTGCGTAACGAATCTCACCGGATTCTGTATCGTACCAGCTGTAGCTCTTGATAAGACCGATACAGTCTGCGGTTCTGCGGCCTATGTAGTTAGCCCGAATAAAGTCCTCGTAGGGCAGGATGTCATCGGGAAGCTGAGCGATCTTGGATTCCAACAAACTCTCCGTCAGCACAAGGCCGAAGGTACCCATCACATAGCCCCACTGGGCTTCGTAGGCTTCTATTGCCCACTGCACCAGGTCCAGGTTGTTCTTATTTGCAGGATTGGTAAAGCCGGAGGTATCAATGTGCTTGGAGCGGATATTCTTCATCACGTTGGTGTAGTCCTGCACTTGGATGTTGGTGCCAAACTCTGCATTCACAGCTGCTATCAGCTGACTGTCCGTCTGCTCAGGCTGGAAACAGGAAACCAGCCGGTCCACAAAGTCCGGCTGGTCGGCATAGTCACCAAGGGCCATGATGTAAAGAACTTGAGCAGCACGGGTCTGGCTTCCCATTTCCTTTTCTGTCATGGCTTTCTCAATATCATTCATAGTATTCTCCACCTTGGTAAGCAGCACAATGTCTGAAGCAGATAGATTATCTTCCACATACTGCTGAAGTCTCCCAGTATCGATCTGGAAGTCGCCGCTGAACACACTCGCCACAAAGATCATGGGCGCGATGAGTGCCACGAACAGAACCAGGATAGCGAACAGTACCTTCTTCAGTACCTTCGGATCCGAGAGGATTGCCACCGCAATCTTTTTCAGCGCTGCACCTACCGCTGCACTCATTTAACGGCCTCCCGCTGTTCCGAACAGCTTGGACTTATGGTCCGGTGCAATGACCTGCAGAAGATAGCGCTCATTACCGCAGCGGAACAGGCACGTACCACGCAGGGCGCTGTGGATCAGTTCATACTCTGCTTCCCCTACCTGCAGAGACTCCATATACTCCTTGGGATTGATAGATCCAGGATTGAACAGGAACTGGTGGGTTGGGATAGCAAACAAGGGCTTTGTGAATTCCCGGATAGAGGGAATCAGGAAGTCCTCAATGTTCTGAGATGCCAGTACCAGAGAGGAGTCCATCTTACGAACACGCTTCATTGCGTTACGGATGTACTCAATGGTGGTAGGACTGTCCAGGAACAGGTACAACTCATCCAGGGCCGCAACACAGTTGCCCACGCACAAAAGCTGGTGGGTCATATAGGACAGGATATTGAACTCAATGGCACAACGAAGCTTCTTATTCAGATCCATAATGCCCTTAACACCGAACACCAGGAACTTATCGTCCTGAATATTAGTATGGCCATTAAAGAACCGGCTTTCAGAACCGACGCACATAGAATTCAGACCCAAACAGATCCGCTGGAGGTTTTCCTCCGTATAGAGCTGTTTTTCGTTTGCTTTGAAACTCCGATACTCCCCTACGCAGATCTCGAACAGATCCTCTAAGATGGGATAATCCGTGGGCTTCAGCTTGGAATAATCCGTAGTATCCGTGAGGCCAAACTTCTCATAGAGCCGGGACAGCATGATCTCAATGGTGTCCACTTCTGCATCCGTAAAGTCCTTATAGCTCCGGAACCAATCTTTCAGAAACGCAATATGCTGAGCAATTCTCCCGCTCCGTCTGAAGGCCTCCGGGGCATCCGGATCCTGCAGAGGTTCGCTGGACCATACTTTCGGTTCCAGGATATTGCTCATATAATCCCCTTCCAGATAGTCCAGGTAACAGCCGCCGTTGTTCTCTGCCAGGGTCTTCAGTTCCCCTTCCGCATCCAGGGCAATGATGGTCTTACCGGCCTCACGGAGGTTGGTAAGCAGTAGCTTCAGCAGGTAGCTCTTACCTGCACCGGAGTTGCCTAAGATCAGGGCAGAGCCTGTGGTCTTATCGTCCGCTCGTCGGTCCAAATCCACCAGGATATTGGTACCGAACTTGTCACGACCGATATAAAAGCCCTGGGGATCTGTCTTACCGGAAAAGTTAAAGGGGTACATATTGGCCACGGCACTGGCTGGCAGTACCCGTTCAAACTGGCTTCCGAACTGGTTCTTGCCTGCCGGAAGTGCAGACAGAAATCCTTCCTTTTGCCGTAGCGTCAGCCGGTCTACAGTGATCTTACTGCGGGTCAGTTCCATGGCAATATCTGCCTGCAGGCTCTCCAAGGCACTCTTGCTCTTGGCCTTCAGTTCCAGAAACACTGCGCAGTGCAGAAGCGGTTCCTTCTCCCGGTTCAGGTTTGCCAGTAGGGTCTGTACATCCATCAGATTCTGCTCTGCCTTGATGGCTTCATTGATATCAGAATCTCCCAGCTTCAGCCGGTTCTTTCGGTTGGCATTATTGGTGATCTGCTTCTGTTCCTGGGCATCCACCATTCGGCTGTACATACGAAGAGTAATGCCGCTGTGATCTGCCAGGTGGGACAGGATAGCCTGCTCCTCAGTGCTTGGCGGATACTCCCGAATAACCCAGGCACAGCGGTAGGAATCTCCCACAATATAGTGGTCGGCGAAGAACTTCACCGTAGAAGGTGCAATGCAGTCAAAGAAGCTCTTGGCTTCCGCTGCAGCAGTCTGTTCCTCCGTCAATGCTTTCTTCTTAAACAGTCCCATTGTCTGCCTCCTCTGCGTACTGACCGCCATCTGTATCCGGCAGCTTGTCCCCATCCATGGAGGCACCGAAATAGATAGCCAGCATCCGTTTGATATCCTCCTTGTTCAGGTGCTGGACCTCAAAGCCGCGCTCCGTGATCCGCTTCAGAACATCATTGACAGCGGCAAACACCATCTCCGGCTTCATGCCGGTGAATCGCTTCACAAAGAAGAACTCACGGGCATTGGCCATCTCCGCCTGCATCTGGGTCAGCATCTTCCGGTCCTGCTCCAACAGTTTTCGTACCTTGGGATTGGATTCTTCCATAGCCCGTCGCCGCAGGTATTCCCGGTTATCATCGAAGCACTCACAGGAGTCTGTGCAGATAACCTCCGTATCCGGTTCCACTGACAGCAGGTCTTTCAGATGGCTGATCTTATTTTCAATATTCACACGGGAAAGGACGGAGATATTAGTGGGTGCTACCCGGAAGAACACCAGTTCTCCTAAATCGGTCTGCAGGCCATACCGCGTGAATCGCTGGATCCCCAACAGTTCCTGCACGGAATTTCGCTTTCCCTTCTTCGTTTTCTTCATGGTTCCCTCCATTCGTAGTATTGCTGTCCTGAGATAAAGAAGCGGAATGCATAAATAATGAAGTCCACCACTGCCTGCTCATCCTTGCGGATCGTGAGAAACCCATAGCACAAAGACAATGCCGCAGGCAGCAGGATTCCGGAGTTCAGAAGCACCACAGCAGAAAGGAGAATGGCAATGCTTAGAATCACAAAATCCCGCAGACTCCAAAGCCAGAGGTTTGCTCTGGCCTTCAGATTCTGCGGGTACAGGTATGTTCTCATATCTTAGTCACCTCATTCCTTTATGTTACTTTTGGACGGAACACAGTCCGTGCCAAATTCACAGCGGTATTGGTGGTATAGACCGCACTGCTTAAGTTTACCCGCACAGAGCTGTCCAGTCCAAACTGCTGGGCAATCCGGGGCACCTCATTGGCAGCCAGCATCACACCCAGTCCCAGAAGCGCGTAGTCCTGGAATGTCATCATTCCCAGGAACAGCAATGTGGTCTGCATAAAGGCTGTCAGGCAGATGGCCACCGTCTGTCTGCACCACTGGTAGAATCCGTCCGTATAGCCTCTTGGGACACTGAACATATACAGGCTCCCTACTGCGATCTGGATCAGGATGATACCGCCTCGCTTGATATTGGCGAAGAATATCTTAATGATGCAGTAGGAAAAAGCAATCAGCAGGCAGATGTTCTTCAGTCCTACCTGGGTCAGCATTGTGGGCATAAACAGGGCTGACAGAATCAGGTTGGCAAACTCACCGATGGTCGCTGTCTGCTCTGCCGCAAAGATACCGGCCAGATCTCCGGTAAAGACTCCCTGCAACGAACAACACAGCTTATAGAGCTGAACCGGCAGGACTCCGATTAACGACACCGCAAAGAAGCCTTTCAGCAGATTGAGAAAAGCGCCTTTGATACTGGCCCTGCCGGATTGGCTTTCTATGGCTACCTCAAACACAGCTACCACCAAACCTGCCACGAACAGCGCCCACCCCAGCAAGGTGAACAGCCGCACAAAAGCCTGCACCCAGCTTAAGTCAAATATCTCGACGCCCAGTTGGTTGATTTCTGCAAACAGTTCTCCCACTGCCGTATAGATGGCCTCATAGAGCCACTGCACCATGGCTGTCCATACGGAGTTGACCACATCAATGCCGATATTTTCAAAGGCACCGCCAAGAGCATCTCCCAGTCCTGCCAGGAGATCTCCCAACCAATCAAAAATGGCTCATCACCTCACATGTTCTCTTTCTTTACTTTCTTAGAGAATGTTCCAGATATAGCTGGGAGCAGTCAGGCTGAACAGCAAGCATGCGAACAGGATCGCCGGTGCAGTGAAGTCAAACTGACCGTGCTTCCGATAGTCCATATAGGCAGTAGCGATCTTTACGAACAACAGAACTGCCAGGATCATGTCGATGACCGGGAACACAACATTGTTGACGATATCCTGGATTTGGCTCTGGGCTGCGGTCCAGGTATCCGTAATGGCACCGGACACATTACCACCGGCTTCTGTAGCAAAAGCCGTCATGGCCATCATGCACACCATCAGGACCATGGTGCAAAGTACAGTAAACATTCTGGTAAATCTTTTCTTAGTCATAAATAGAACCTCCAAGTTCATTTAAGTGCGCTCACAGAACACCAGCAGCCGCTCCTTTCCTCCGGATGCGGGTGGATGACATGTGAGCAGGGTTAATAAATCTCGATTTTCCCGGATGTGGATTGCCTCCACATCATTAGGTTGAATGGTTGTGGTTTCTACCACAGTGTAGCGCAGGGACTCCCACAGGTTGGTGACGATAACCTCATCTCCGGGCTGAAGCTTATTAAGGTAACGGAAATAGGAAGCTCCATACCAGCCTCGGTGGCCTGCAATGACGCAGTTGGTGTTGTTTCCCCCTATGGGTATGCTGGTTTGACTGAGGACAGCGGCACCTTTGGACAGGTGTTCATCGGATGCGCCCAGATACAACGGCAGTTCCAATTCCAGGTTGGGAATACTGATCACGCCGAACACCTCATCGGCAAGGCCATAGTCTTCCAGCACAAAGGATGGCTGGATATAGGACCAGGGATCGCAGAGTCCTTCTTGTTTCTCTTCCCAGATTGTCCGGTTATAGCTTTCCATTGCCTCCCAAAGCTTCGCGTAGGGTCGTTCAGGTTCTGTATTGACCGGCTCTGCCCCTGCTGTATCCTCGCTGTTATCAGTAAGTTTGGTAATGCGGTCAATGAACTGCTGTGCCTCCAACTTCAGAGTGCTGTCCACAACAGCACCGTTAATGTAGGGATGCAGAAAGGTTACCGCACCCCATAAAAACAGCAGAATCATCAGAAAGAGAAGCCATACTTTACCCTTACTCATGACGGTTCCTCCCTACAAGCCACACAATGAGTGCTACCACAACAAGAACAATCACCACGCAGATTCCAATGAGGATACCCTTCATATAGTGCTGCTCCCAGGTGGATTCTACGACTGCCTCTTGGGTGGTCTCTACGATAACCTCTGCTTCCTCATAGGGGATTCTTTCGCCGCGCACAAGAAGTCGATGGGTATTCACGCCAAAGGGCGTGCAAGTGACCAGAGTACACAAGTCCTCCCCCTGCTCAATGCCAAGGTAGGTAGTGTCGTGAGGCAGCACGGTATGGATCTGATCTACCTGGTAAGCCAAGGTCTCCCCTAACACTTTCAGATAAAAAACATCTCCGACTTCCAATTGAGGGAGGTCGGAGAACATTTTTTGACTTGCCATACCGGAATGGGCTGTGAGAATGGTGTGGGTACTGCTGCCGCCCACAGGAAGAGAACTGCCCAGCAGGTGGCCAATACCGCGATCCAGGGACTCGTTGTTGGTACCGTGATAAACAGGAAGCTGAACGCTGATCTTCGGGATCTGCACATAGGCCATGATTCCATCACCGGCTATGTTCAACAGGTTCTCATAGTCTTGAGATGCCGCCAACAGCGCTTCCTGGCTATAGGAATCTGTATCGGTCGCACCGGGAGTGATGGATTCGTTGTATTGGATAGCCGCTTCTTTTGCCGCCAGCAATTCTCTGTTGTCCGTATCCTTGATGACAGCCTCATAGGTGGTCTGAATCTCGGATGCGTACTTTGCATTAATGCGGTTACTGATGACCGGGTATAACATCAAACCTAATGATAGCAGGAACACCAGCACCAAACCGATAATGCTCAAAATTTGCCTTCGTTTCATAAGTACCTCCTGAAAGAATTCTACCGACTTGCAATAGCAAACCGTATATATAAAAAAGCACCGGGAATCCCCGGTGCTTTTTACTGAATTGACTGGATAGAATAATAAACCTTGTTTTTGTATTATTTAGATTGATGAGAATCTACCGCGCAATATAGTCAAGAATGATTTTTTTACATTCTGCACAATGGAAAGCTGTACATGTTGGAGCTACACGTCTATTTGAAGGGACAATAAATTCCCCAATGGATTTGTATGGCCAAAAATGCACCGTGTGTGGCTCTATTGCAAAAAGGATACCATGAGAACTCTGAAGATATCCTTGTATCATTTCACAGCCACAGTATGGACATTTCATAATGTAAACTCCTTATTAACATTTTTACGGGAAATATGTAACACAAGATCCATTTACCGCAATATCAGCATTATAGTTGTAAATTGCAGTATTTGCAATAGGTGCATAATCGTGTGAGTAGGCAGAAGGATCAACTAATCGAATCCATTCAAATACTCCGGCAGGGTTGTAGCCTCCTCCAAATTCACCTTTACCACTATATAGAACAGTCCGTACATATGCATTGTGCACAGTCGTATCATATGCATAACCAAGCCTATTTCCAGTATAGGTATAAGTGGCACTCCTTGCGAGAGTTGCATTCTGTAAAAGCGTATCTGTAAGAGAAATACCTACTCCAATTGCAGTCAAAACAGCAACCGCAACAGTGATGGTACCACCTATGAACAAGGAAATCGCTGAGACAGCTGTTCCGGCTGCAAATGTTTCAAAACTAGCTGTTTTTTTGGTATACGCATTTCTGCTTTCGGTTACTCGAACAGAAACATACTTTGAAAGAGCGTTACAATATTTACTGTCAGTATGCATTACAGTATTCGTATACATCGGGAAATCCGACTTCAAATCAGCTAGCAGTTGTGTCTGGTTGGAAATACCATCAACTCGTGTAAATTGCCCTAGGTCTGGCTCAATTGTAATAAGACCATCCTCAGTAATAGTAACGATGAGACCATCAATGTTTGTCAATGTTTTCCAATCTTCAACTTCTATCAATTCATCGATTGTATCCTGTAGTTCTTCAGACATTTCATAACTGATTCCGGCGCGGAACCCTTCATGGTAAGAATAAGTTCCTGCAGATTCAAAGAACGCCGAATCTGTGGCACAGTCATAAACGCTTTTTTCCTGCAAACCATTGTTGTCATAGCATAGGATAACTTCTTTGCCGTTTGTAGTATTGTAACAAATATATAGATGGTTGTTGATACTGGAGATTTCTGTAATGGATTCACAGTAAGGGATAAAGTTAGACAGCGTATTGGACTTATACAACTGAATTGTTGTACTACCCGCCTGCGTTGTACTATCCAGACTGCAGATAGATAAGATACGATCTTTAATTAGAGCTTTACCGGAGGTTGCCTCCTGAGGAATTTGATTTACATTAACTTCGTATACATCATAATTACGCGCTTGTCCTTCAGTCAATGTACTGACTTTAACATTATCAGTAATTTGGATACCATTTGCAGAAGAAATGCGCTGACTTTCTGCAAATGCTGGCACAGACAATGAAAATACCAAGCAAACACAAACGATAAAACTGATCATTCTTTTCATAACTTCATCACCTTTCTCAGTATAGTTTTATTGAAATACATTTAATATTTCTGCTTGCGTTAATCATTATGGACATTTTTTTGTAACGTTATGTCTCTCGTATACCGGATTTCTATGTTATCTAGGACATGTTTTTGTAATTGTAGGCGTATTGATTGTATCGTTTCCACATGTTCCGCCAATCTTAAGTGTATACGTTGTACCTGCGGTAACGGCACAGGACTCGTTAATGGATACTGTATGCATTGCCGTTCTAGACCACGAATCAACAAGAACAGATCCTCTCCATAACTCCATATTAACAGTAATAGCCTTTCCTGGAGAGGTTATTCTATATGTACAGATTGCTGTTGTCCCATCGAAAGACAAAGTTGCCTGACCTTCTGCAGCTCTTGGTTCTGCTGCGTATGCGGTTATACTTAAAATTAATAGTGTGACGCACAATAAGAACGGAAATATCTGTTTCCTCATAAAACTTCACCCCCTTTCAATCGTTCTATAAATTATAACGATTGAAAGGGGGGAAATTGGGACACCGATATTAAATTAAGCAAGAATTATTTAATATTATTAGCAATTTTAATGATTTCATCTTTTGAAAGATATGCAATGATTGTATTAATAGTATTGTGATCTTCGTTCAACCAGACAAGAGCATGACTTTCTATCCCGTCTACTGATTGATAAAATTCACCGTTATGTCCGTTTATTATTATATCTTCTACAATATATCCTTCGTCAAATGTATAGATTATTGAAGTCGAGTCATCCTCTGCACGGCAATAACTAAAAGAAAAACTAGCAGTTATATCATTACCACTCTGATATATGATCGTTCTTGATTCCGGTAACACATCGTCTATTATGATTTCATATCCGTCCGGTACCCAAGTCAATTCATACTCAGGAAGTATCTTATCTTCAGAAGAACTAAACCAATATGTTGTGTATGTTTCAAAGGTTTCTTTGAACCAAGTAATAACCGTAGCACGAACTTCTGTATTGAATGCACACAGCATGGAGAATCCAATCAGGATAACTAATATCGCCGCCACGGCACTTCTAGCAAACTTTTTCCAATTTGCTTTTCTTACTGCAGTCTTTTTCAATTTCTCGATTTTCTCTTCAAATTGAGAAGAAAACTGCCCAGTGCATTCTTCAGGACCAGGCAGAGAACGAAGCATAGCATTACTAACCATTGCAGTTGCGATAGTCAAATCTTCGTCAGTAATGAACCGCTTGGTCATACTACTTCGCCCTCCTTTTCCAATAATTCCTGCAGTGCTTTCTTTGCACGGGCTATCAGCTTGCGAACACCGGAATCAGAAATGCCCAAAATTGATGCAATCTCCTTGGCAGAAAACCCATGGTGGAATCGCAGCAGTAATACTTCTCGATACTGGGAAGGAAGCTTTGTAATAGCTGCTGCAATTGGATTATCCATTTCAAAAGCAATCTCAACACCGGCAATGTCTTCGTTAAACTCCAATACTTGTCGTTTTTGGATCTTACGCAGGAGATCAATAGCTTTCCTCTCAGTAATAATAACGATATAGGAACGCGTTTTGGGACTGTTTACTTCAGAAATATTATCAAGATTTTCGATTATAGAAATAAATGCCTGATGAACAGCATCTTCAGCATCATGGTGGTTCTGCAATATCTTATTGGCAACATGAAGCATGAGATAGCGATATTTGGTATAAACTTTTTCGAATTTTTGCTGATCGTCCGGAGAGTCAATCATCGCCAGGTAGGTAATCAATCCGAATTCCCCCTTGAATGAGTATTTCTCCGTCATTATATCATTTATATATCAAAATACAACCAGCAATACCGGCTGTAGATGTGTCACTTAATTTCCTGCTCCAGATCGCGAAACAGATCGGAGTTAAAGAATTCATCAACACTAATTCCCAGACCATCGCAGAGTTTCTTTACTGTGGCAACAGTGGCGCTGTTATTTCGGCCGCTAACAATATTGTTTACGGTTGACTGTGTGACGCCGCTAATGCTGCTCAGCTTGTTGAATGATATATCGCGTTCTTGACATAGTTCAACAATTCGCT
>ERZ1032130.403-NODE-403-length-10988-cov-5.652337_pt1 | contig 10988 bp, 12 predicted proteins | sample MGYA00517879_ERZ1032130 | MGnify/ENA primary metagenome ERZ1032130 (study PRJEB33719, sample SAMN04262597) | wastewater metagenome | biome: rural village; feature: animal feces; material: feces | host: Bos taurus | place: El Salvador | collected 2012-01-31 ...
CATTATAGAAATATTTTGGAATAAGAACATTTGCATATCAATATGGGAAATACTTCAACTACTCCTACTCACAATAACGCAGTCATTCTCATGCACTGCCCCGACCAGCCGGGTATCATTGCTGTAATCACCGAGTTTATCAACACCAATGGCGGTAATATTCTCTACCTCGACCAGTATGTTGACCGCGTTAATGGCATATTTTATATGCGCGTAGAGTGGGACCTCGAAAAATTCCTTATTCCTAAGGAGAAAATCAACGACTACTTCTTCACCCTCTACGCTCAGCGCTACAATATGGTCTATCGCCTCTCTTTCACCGACCGTCCGCAGCGCATGGCTCTCTTTGTGTCGAAGATGTCGCACTGTCTCTATGATATTCTCGCCCGCTACACCGCCGGTGACTGGGAAGTGGAAATACCTCTCATTGTGAGCAACCACCCCGACCTTCGCCACGTGGGCGAACAGTTTGGAATCCCGTTTGAGGTAATTCCCGTAACCCGTGACAACAAGGCTGAGATGGAAGCCCGCGAATTTGAGCTTCTTGAAAAGTATGAAATCGACTTCATAGTCCTTGCCCGCTACATGCAAGTTCTATCTGAGGATTTCATCAACCGCTATCCCAACCGCATCATCAACATTCACCACTCATTCCTCCCGGCTTTCGTGGGTGCTAAGCCCTATCATGCCGCCTATGAGCGTGGAGTGAAACTCATCGGTGCTACAAGCCACTATGTGACCACTGAGCTCGATGCCGGTCCTATCATTGAGCAGGACATCGTGCGCATCACCCACAAGGATACCGTAGCCGATTTGGTACACAAAGGTCGCGATCTCGAGAAGATTGTGCTGTCGCGTGCTGTAGAGAAGCACATTCAGCGCAAGATTCTTGCCTACAAGAACAAGACTATCGTATTCAGTTGATCCTCTTTCGACCAACAGCTAAACTGTGATTTCCCTATGAATGTAGCAATCATAAAATATAATGCCGGAAATGTGTTCTCGGTGCTTTGCGCACTCAAGCGCATTGGTATAGATGCCATTGTCACCGACGACCCCGCCACTCTCCGCGCTGCCGACAAGGTTATCTTCCCCGGCGTGGGTGAGGCTTCTTCGGCTATGAGCTATCTGCATGAGCATCACCTCGACTCGCTCATCAAGTCGCTCACTCAGCCTGTTCTCGGCATCTGCATCGGAATGCAACTGCTATGCAGCCACTCTGAGGAGGGTGATACTGATTGCCTCGGCATCTTCGATACACCTGTGCGCCGTTTCTGCAACGATTCTGCCCCCGGCTTCAAGATTCCACACATGGGCTGGAACACAATCGATGCTGCACCGGGCAACTTCATCGACGCTACTTGCGCCGGTGAATATCTCTATTTCGTGCACAGCTACTATGCCCCTGTGTGCAGCCACACTGTCGCTACTTGCAACTACATCGCACCCTTCAGTGCGGCACTGCAAAAAGACAATTTCTACGCCACCCAGTTCCACCCTGAAAAGAGCGGTTCTGTGGGCGAACGCATACTTAAAAATTTCATTACGCTATGATTGAAGTGATTCCTGCCATCGACATTATCGATGGAAAATGTGTGAGACTTACTCGTGGTAACTACGATGAGAAGCGCATCTACAATGAGTCGCCACTCGATGTGGCACGTGCTCTCGAGGATGCCGGCTGCCGACATCTCCATCTCGTCGATCTCGACGGTGCCAGGTCGCAGCACATCACCAATTATAATATACTCGAAGCTATCGCCTCTCACACCGAGCTGAAGGTGGATTTCGGCGGAGGACTCAAGAGCGACGACGATGTGCGAATTGCTTTCGAGTGTGGTGCTGAGAAAATCACCGGCGGTAGCATCGCCGTGAAAAGCCCCACCACGTTCGAGCGTTGGATTGAAACCTACGGCTCTCGCCGCATAATCCTTGGAGCTGACACCCGTGAAGGTAAAATCCTCACCGACGGTTGGCAGAAAGGCAGCAACCAGAGCATAATTCCTTTCATTGAGGAATATGTGCAAAAGGGCATCACTCAGGTTATCAGCACCGATGTCAGCTGCGACGGGACTCTCACCGGTCCTTCGGTGAAGCTCTACAAGGAAATTCTTGCCAAGTTCCCTCGACTCTATCTCATAGCAAGCGGCGGCGTTGGACGTCTTTCCGATATTGCAGAGCTTGAACGCAGTGCCGTGCCTGCCGTGATTGTCGGTAAGGCCATCTATGAGAACTGCATCACTCTTAAAGATCTCGAAAAAATCAATATTACCGGAACATGCTTGCCCGACGCATAATACCTTGCCTCGACGTGAAGGACGGGACCACCGTGAAGGGTGTGAATTTCGTCAACTTCAAGAATGCCGGCGACCCGGTTGCCCTCGGTCGAAGATACTGCGACGAAGGTGCCGACGAACTGGTATTCCTCGATATTACCGCCTCTCATGAGGGTCGCGGCACATTCATCGACATGGTGCGCCGAGTGGCTGAGAATGTGAGCATTCCCTTCACTGTGGGTGGCGGCATATCTTCGGTGCACGATGTGGGTCGTCTGCTCGAAGCCGGAGCCGACAAGGTGTCAATTAATTCTGCTGCCTTACGCAATCCCGCGCTTATCAACGATATTGCACGCCATTTCGGCAACCAAGTGTGCGTGCTTGCTATCGATGCCCACTGCATCGGTGGCGAGTGGACGTGCTACCTCAATGGCGGTCGCATTCCCACCGACCGCAGCCTTTTCGAGTGGGCACTCGAGGGGCAGGATCGCGGTGCCGGCGAGATTCTTTTCACCAGCATGGACCACGATGGGGTGAAGCAAGGCTTTGCCTGCGACGCCCTCAATGAGCTCTCCCACCGGCTGCAAATTCCTATCATCGCCTCCGGTGGCTGCGGTGCCAAGGAGCATTTCCTCGATGTATTTGCCAATGGGCACGCCGATGCCGCCCTTGCTGCAAGTGTATTCCATTTCAATGAGATTCGCATTCCCGAATTGAAGCAATATCTTAGCAGCAACAATATAAACGTACGACTTTAATCAACATTCCTCATATTATTAGTATTTTTTATGGATTTGGATTTCGACAAATTGGGAGGCTTAATCCCTGCTATAATACAAGATGCACGCACTAAAAATGTGCTCATGCTCGGCTTCATGAACCGCGAAGCCTACGAGAAAACCCTGGAGCTGAAAAAGGTCACTTTCTTCAGCCGTACACGCAATCGCCTTTGGACCAAGGGTGAACAAAGCGGAAACTATCTCAATGTAGTCTCTATCGAAGCCGACTGTGACCGCGACACTCTGCTCATCAAGGCTATCCCCGAGGGCCCGGTGTGCCACACAGGCTCTGCCACTTGCTTCAACGATGACAACAGCTACGGAATCCAATTCCTCACCGAGCTGCAAGATTTCATCATCAAGCGTCACCAAGAGATGCCCGAAGGCTCCTACACCACTTCGCTCTTCGAGAGTGGAATCAACCGCATGGCACAGAAAGTGGGCGAAGAAGCCGTTGAAACAGTCATCGAAGCCACCAATGGCACCGACGGCCGCATGATGTATGAGGCTTCCGATCTCCTTTATCACCTCATTGTGCTCCTCACCGCCAAGGGACGTCGCATCGAGGAACTTGCCGAAGCTCTTGAGCGTAGGCACAACAAAAAGAAAGAAGAATATGACAAAAATTGTTGATTATCGCAATGTTCTCGTCACCCGAAACGACCTTATAGTGCTCAAGGACGTCACTTTCAGCCTTGAGTCGGGCGAGTTTGCCTATCTTATTGGCAAGGTAGGCAGCGGCAAAAGCAGTCTTATGAAGACGATGTATGCCGAGGTTCCCATCGACGAGGGCGAGGCGATAGTGCTCGACTATTCGGTCTCCGACATAAAGCGCAAGCACATTCCTTTCTTGCGCCGACAAATAGGCATCGTCTTTCAGGACTTCCAGTTGCTCACCGACCGCTCCGCACACGACAACCTTGAATTTGTGCTTCGCGCTACCGGCTGGACCGACAAGGCGGCTATCGCCGAGCGCATTGAGGAAGTGCTCACCCGCGTGGGTATGGTGAAAAAGTCATACAAGATGCCTCACGAGCTATCGGGCGGCGAGCAGCAGCGCATCGTCATTGCACGTGCCCTGCTCAACAAGCCGCAACTCATTCTCGCCGACGAGCCTACCGGCAACCTCGACCCCGACACAAGCCACCAAATCGTGGCTCTGCTTCACAACATTGCAGCTAAAGGCACCGCCGTGCTGATGGCTACGCACAACATTCAACTCGTCGAGGAATTCCCCGGTCGTGTTCTGAAGTGCGACAATAAGCGACTCGTTGAGTGTTGAGACATCTATTCTCCCCTTTTCAATGGAAAAATGGCTTATGTTTCGGGCTTAAATCAAAAAATTTGTTACCAATTGCAATTTTTCTATTTACTTTTAGTAACTTTGCACGAATAACTTTATTAGCAGTTAATAATCTGTAAAAACTTAATATAATTTTCTATCAGATGAAGGTCTTGAAATTTGGAGGAACTTCGGTTGGCTCCGCCGAAAGAATTAAGAATGTAGCTAATCTGGTCATTGAGCGCGGCAAGAACATTGTTGTGCTCTCTGCTATGTCGGGCACCACCAATACGCTCGTCGAAATATCCGACTATCTCTACAAGCACAATATCGATGGTGCTAAGGAAACCATCAATATCCTTGAAAAGAAATATTTCAACACCATTCGCGACCTCTTCGACAGCGAAGCCGACCGCGAGGCTGCTACCACCGAGATAAAGGCTTGCTTCAACTATATCCGATCTTTCACTAAGGACCTTTTCACAATCTTTGAGGAGAAGGAAATTCTTGCTCAGGGAGAGCTTATGTCAACGGCTCTCATGAATATCTATATGCATTCCCTCGGCGTGAAGTCGGTTATCATTCCGGCTCTCGACTATGTGCGCACCGACAAGAATGGCGAACCCGACACACAATATATCAAGCAGAAGCTCGTGGCTCTGCTTGAGAAATACGCCGATGCTGAAATCTACATCACTCAAGGCTACATCTGCCGCAACGCCTACGGTGAGATCGACAACCTGCAGCGTGGCGGTAGCGACTACAGCGCCTCACTCATCGGTGCCGCTATCAACGCCGAAGAAATTGAGATATGGACCGACATCGACGGTATGCACAACAACGACCCTCGCTACGTCGATGGCACAAGCCCCGTCGATGAGCTCCACTTCGAGGAAGCTGCCGAGCTGGCTTATTTCGGCGCAAAAATCCTCCACCCCACCTGCGTGCTCCCGGCTAAGCTCAATAATATCCCCGTGCGCCTCCTCAACACCATGTGCCCCGAGGCTAAGGGAACCCTTATCCACAACACCAATGGCAATGGTGAAATCAAGGCTATCGCAGCCAAGGACAATATCACTGCCATCAAGATTAAGTCAGGTCGTATGCTCCTCGCCTACGGATTCTTGCGCAAGGTTTTCGAGATTTTCGAGACCTACAAGACTCCTATCGACATGATCGCCACCTCTGAGGTAGGCGTTTCGGTTACCATCGACAGCGAGAAGAATCTCGACCCGATTCTCGACGACCTTAAGAAATTCGGAACCGTAACCATCGACCGCGACATGGTTATCATCTGCGTTGTCGGCGACCTTGAGTGGCACAACACCGGCATTGAGGCTCTTGCCCTCGAAGCTATCAAGGACGTGCCCGTGCGCATGATTTCTTATGGCGGTAGCAACTATAATGTGTCGTTCCTTGTGAAGAAGGAAGATAAAGTGCGCACACTCAACTTGCTTAGCAAGCACATTTTCAATAAAGACTAAATATTTTTTCTAAGATTGTTTATGAATTTTCCTTTAGACAAATTCAAGCAAATCCCCACGCCATTCTACTACTACGATATGGCTCTACTCCAGGATACGCTCGATGAAATCAGGCGATGCATTGCCGGATTCCCCTTCAAGGTACACTACGCCGTGAAGGCTAATGCCAATGCCACTATCCTTGAGCAGATTCGCCGCGCAGGGCTGGGTATCGACTGCGTGAGTGGTGGCGAACTTGCAGCTGCCATCAGCGCGGGATTTGCCGGAAATGAAATTGCCTTTGCCGGTGTAGGGAAAACCGACAAAGAGATTGCTGCCGGGATCGACAGCGACATCTTTTGCTTCAATGTGGAGTCGCTGCCCGAAATGGAGGTAATCAACGAGATTGCAGCCTCTAAGGGTAAAGTGGCACGCATCGCTATTCGTGTGAACCCGAATATCGACGCTCACACCCACAAATATATCACCACAGGGCTTAATGAAAACAAATTCGGCATAAATGTGCCTCAGCTCGACGATGTCGTAGATGCCGCTTTGGCAATGCAGAATGTTGAGCTTATCGGCCTGCACTTCCACATCGGCTCGCAGATTCGCGAGACCGAGCCGTTCATCATGCTATGCGAGAAAGCCAACGAACTTCTCCAGCATCTTGAGGCTCGTGGCGTGAAACTAAGCATAATCAACGTAGGCGGTGGTCTTGGCATCAACTACGATGACCCCGACGGTGACGCAATCGCAGGGTTCGATCAATATTTCAGCATTTTCAAGCAGCATCTGAAGCTACGTGAAGGACAGGAGCTTCACTTCGAGCTCGGTCGTGCCGTGGTAGCGCAGTGCGGCTCTCTTATCACTCGTGTCACCTATGTCAAGACGGGCATTGTGAAGAAATTTATTATCGTCGATGCCGGAATGAGCGACCTCATTCGTCCCGCTCTCTATCAGGCTCACCACAAGATTGAAAACATCTCGGCTACGGGCACACCTACCGAAACCTACGATGTTGTGGGACCTATCTGCGAGTCGAGCGACTGCTTTGGCACTGATGAAACGCTACCGATTACGCACCGTGGCGACTTCATCGCCCTACGCTCGGCAGGCGCCTACGGCGAAATCATGGCTTCGCGCTACAATTGCCGCGAATTTCCCGCTGCAATCTACTCTGAGTGAAGCTAATCACACTTTTTCGAGAACATAACACATCGTTCAAAGATATAAAAGAATTTTTTTATGGCAGAAAATCCGGAGATTAATCCTACCGAAAAGAAAGTATTGAATTTTGTTCAGCAAATCATCACCGATGATTTGAAAGAAGGCAAGAACCACGGTCGTATCCAGACGCGTTTCCCACCCGAGCCTAATGGCTATCTCCACATCGGTCACGCTAAGGCTATCGCCTTAGACTTTGGCACTGCCGATATGTTTGGCGGCACTTGCAATCTGCGCTTCGACGATACAAACCCTACCAAGGAGGACATAGAGTTTGTCAACTCTATCGAAGAAGACATCAAGTGGCTTGGTTTCAAGTGGGGCAAGGTGCTTTATGCCTCCGATTATTTCCAGCAGCTCTGGGACCTCGCCGTAGCTCTCATCAAGGAGGGTAAAGCCTACGTAGATGAGCAGTCGGCTGAGCAGATTGCCGAGCAGAAAGGAACACCCACTCAACCCGGTGTAGAGTCGCCCTATCGCAACCGACCCATTGAGGAAAGTCTGAAACTTTTCGAGCTGATGAACTCCGGCAACATCGAGCCAGGCAAGATGGTACTCCGTGCAAAAATCGACATGGCTTCCGACAATATGCACTTCCGCGACCCTATCATGTATCGCGTGCTCAATATTCCACATTGGCGTACAGGAAGCAAGTGGAACGCATATCCCATGTATGACTATACACACGGCCAGTGCGACTACTGGGAGGGTGTCACACACTCACTCTGCACACTCGAGTTTGTGCCTCACCGTCCGCTCTACGACCTCTTTGTCGATTGGGCTAAAGAGGTTGCCGGCGACGATAAGCCATTAGACGACAACCGTCCCCGTCAGTACGAGTTCAACAAGCTAAATCTCACCCATACACTCCTCTCCAAGCGAAATCTGCTTATCCTTGTGAAAGAAGGTGTAGTGAATGGCTGGGACGACCCTCGCATGCCCACTATCTGCGGCTACCGTCGTCGCGGTTATTCGCCCGAAGGTATCCTCGCTTTCATCGACAAAATCGGATACACCACCTTCGATGCTCTCAACCAGATGTCGCTCTTCGAGAGTGCCGTTCGCGACGACCTCAACAAGCGTGCAATCCGTGTGAGTGCCGTGGTCGATCCCGTGAAACTCGTTATCACCAACTTCCCCGAGGGCGAAGTTGAAGTATATGACGTAATCAACAACCCCGAGAACGAAGCCGATGGAACTCACAAGATTGAGTTCAGCCGCGAACTTTGGATTGAGCGCGACGACTTCATGGAAGATGCTCCCAAGAAGTTCTTCCGCCTCGGTCCAGGCAAGGAAGTCCGACTCAAGAATTCCTACATCATTCGCTGCCCCGAGGAAAACTGCTGCAAGAAAGATGCCGACGGCAACATCATTGAGATTTATGCCGAGCTCGTCCCCGACACAAAGACCGGTCAGGCTAATTCCAACATGAAGATTAAGGGCAAAACCATTCACTGGGTTTCGTGCAACCACTGCCTCGAGGCTGAAGTGCGCAACTACGACCACCTGTGGCTCACCGAGAACCCTCGCGATGCTGTTGCCAACTACTCAAAGGAGAACGGCGACGTGCGCGGCATTGAGGCTATGCGTCCCTTCCTCAACCCCGACTCGCTCGAAATCAAGAAAGCATTCGTAGAGAAGTGGTGCGCCACTCGCAAGCCGCTCGATTATCTCCAGTTCCAGCGCATCGGATACTACACCGTCGATTACGATTCCACCGCGGAGCATCTCGTATTCAACCGCACCGTCACGCTCAAGGATAGCTGGGCAAAAGCACAAGGCAAATAACCGGCAAAAGCAGTCCTTTTGCTACAACACATAAAAATTGGCCAATATCACGGATTTTCTGTTATATTGGTCTTTTTTTTGTCCTGTCACACAACTTTCTGTAATTTTTATTCGTTTTTTTAGTAGATTTGTGCAAAAATAATCACTTAATGCCACAGCGTTTATTCACATTGGTCTCCGCAATCGGCATTTGGAGCATGCTGCTCTTCTTGTCTCCCTCAGCTAATGTCGCTGCCCTGTCGTTGTCAGCCAACGACAGCAATCCCGACGTGTGTAAACTCACCCCCGACAACGAGCCCGATATTTGCAATCAATTGGGAATATTCGATATCCCCGACATGCCGTTCAGACGGATTCCTGATTCTCAAATCAATTCTTCTCCCATTCGCAACGGCCAAGTGATGTCGGCTTATCGTCGATATTCCATATTTGGACGAAACCCTCACGCACTAATAATCGGCAACAGCCCTAAAAGCGACACACACCTGCAAGGTCGCAACAACTCTGCCGATTACTACGTGTTCACTCTGCGGCGCATAATTATCTGATTCACACACCGCAAATCGCAAAAGCCCTACAATGCTTCAGCAATACACACTACTGAACACTTTATCTTACTTTCTGAATTTAATTATTATGACACAACACAATTGCGATACAAATCTACACTCACACAACATACGCGAAGCATCTACGGCAAGCCTTTGCGACTAAACCTCTCACCGAAACCGAGGCATTTGTTATGCCGGTAGCTTCCACAATACTCCGAAGCGGACATCTCCACACAAGATGCCCGCTTCGCATTCTCTCGCCCCCTCTTGCACATCACTTGCTCATCACAATCTTTTTCCCTTAATTTTCTTTGCCGTGCGGTGTAAAATCTCGCGGATTTTATGTAATTTTGCATAAGAAACAAAGAACAACACACCACTAAGGAAATGCACAGAATACTTCTCTACATAATCTGCATACTACTCTCAATCGCAGCATTCGCTTGCGGCGAAACTCACTACGACTCTCGCCTCACAGCCATTGCCTATCTTTTACTTGTGTTGCTTGCTGTGACTGTTTTTGCACTCATATCCGCTTGGTTTTCTATATACAACCTAAAGAAGCGAATCGGAGAAAAGGAAGAAATCATGTTGTCGCTGCTACTTGACTATGAAAGATTAGTCAAATTGAAGAGCGAATTTGCCGATCAGTCCCGGAAAATTAATGAAATCAACAACAAAACCATCGAAGCATTCTTCTCAACTATTAAGGAAATTTGTTCAGCTAAGAACAGTTCCGAAAAGATAAGTGCTACACAATTTAGCAAAATCAGGGAATCACTATTTTCAACGATCATCAATAATGATGATTTCTGGAATTGCATCAAGGAAATTGTTAATTCCCGAAATAAAGGCATTATTACCAAGATTGAAGAAAGTGGACAATTGTCTGAACCCGATTTGCGATTTCTCTGCCTTGTTGGTTGTGGATTTTCCAACAATTCCATTGCCATACTCAGCAGCTACACCAATGTTCATTCAATAAGCAACAGAAAACGAATTATAGCCGATAAGTTACAATTGCCGTCTTCTCTCGATGACTTATTTGCCGTTTCTTCTAGTGACGAAGCATAAATCCGGCTCCAAAACAGCCTATGTTACATCACTATTTCAGAATATTACATCAATAAATTTCAACTCGTTGATTTAGTGCTATTTACAAACTCAAATGTGCCTTAAAAAATTTGGTTGTGTATCATAAATTTCTTTAACTTTGTAAACGAAATAACAACCAATTATTAACAAAATGAATAAATTAGCTTTATCAATTCTGAGTTTTTCGGCATCAAGTGCGAGTGCTGATTCAGAAATAATCGATCGTATCACATTGAACGAGAATCTTAACAGAGTAAAAAGAATGGTGATTCATTCTGAGCCTTACCTTGTAGATAACTTAGACTGATTATTTGAGATTTCTATGTACCCTTAGCAATCGTTCCACTTATATTTTGCAAACAGTTGTTTACTTCTGTCCTATCTTGATGTTTAATAAGACACTACTATATAGTACTCACATGGTTGTCTTATTGCATCTAAAACTTGCGGGAATTTGAATACATTGAAATCTCCAACCATTATAAATATGAACGAATTATTATTTATACTAACTTAATTTATAACAA
>ERZ1032130.404-NODE-404-length-10986-cov-5.483213_pt1 | contig 10986 bp, 10 predicted proteins | sample MGYA00517879_ERZ1032130 | MGnify/ENA primary metagenome ERZ1032130 (study PRJEB33719, sample SAMN04262597) | wastewater metagenome | biome: rural village; feature: animal feces; material: feces | host: Bos taurus | place: El Salvador | collected 2012-01-31 ...
GAGATCTACACTCTTTCCCTACACGACGCTCTTCCGATCTTAAGATATGGAAGAGTCAAATAAACGACCATTCGACTGTAGTTCTCGTTTTGAAGCTGGGCCTCAGCTTTTTCTAACTGAGTGAACAACTCAGAAATCATAGCCATATCACCATCTTTAAAGGTAATATTTCTTTCATCTAATTCATTTTTTAAATAAATAAACATATCAAACAGCGGAACACCGTATTCTTCAATACCGCTCAAAATTTCACCATACTGGTTATGTTCCATAGCGTAAGCACCATAAAGAACCTCGGCTACTTCATAATCTAAACCAACCAGTTCGGAGAGCTGTCTTGGAGTGACTGAATCGGTCAACATATATCCGTCCATAATCTCGATACTGGAAAGTCCCATTGTACTTTTGACTTCCGGATATTCGTTAAGACGTTGTAAAATGGCCTTTTCAGCCTCATAGTTTCCACTTGGGACTAAAAGAGCAACCATATTGCTGGTGCCGAAAGTATCCTTGATTTTGAAATAAGCAGTCTGTCGTTCACTCATTTTTGCAGTTTCTAAATCATTATAGCTGTATGCATAAGGACATTTACTTGATAAGTAAAAAGCAACTATTAATAAAAGTAAGAATATTGGTGGTAACACACGTCTTACCTTCACTGCAAATTTACCGATAAGAGTAATATTTGGTAATAATTTCTTATGTTTTGTTTTATCAATAAGGGGACTGAATAATATTAATAGTCCCGGCATTAGAGTAAACACGGAAAGCAGACTTAAAAAGATGGATTTAATTAAAACAATCGCCATATCAAGCCCAATACCGAATTCCATAAAACCTAGGGCTGCAAGACCGCAGATAGTGGTCATAGAAGATGCACTGATTTCCGGAATGGATTTGCTTAGGGCAACAATACATGCTTCACGGGGTGATTTTGTCTCATGTTCATCAGAAAAACGATGACAGAGAATAATCGCATAGTCAATTGCCAGTGCAAGCTGAAGAACAACAGCAATGGAATCTGAAATAAAACTGATTTTTCCGCATAAGAAGTTCGTACCCATATTTAAAAGGGCAGCCACACCGAAAGTGAGAAGCAATACCGGCACTTCCGCATAAGCACGGGAAGTTAAAACCAATACAACCAAAATAATGATGACGGCTACTATTAAAATAACAAGCATTTCTTGGGCAAGCATAGCATTTTCGTCATAACCTACAGTACTGTCGATAGCGAAATCGTAACCATCTAAGGTTTCGCGGATTTCTTCCATAGCGTTGATACTGATCTCATCCAGGGCACCGCCGGAAAAACTCACATCAAATAGAGCTACGGCATCTTTATAGTGTTCTTCGGTATTATCAAAGGTAACCATATCAATACCATCGATAGCAGAAATCTGCGTACTAAGTTCCTCAGCGGTTTCATATGTAACATTGGACACCATAATACGTCCGGTGCCGAACATTTCAAAGTTGGCATTCATCGCTTCAATTCCAAGGCGGGTTTCGGTTCCTTCAGGCAAGTAGGATGTGACATCATTTTCTACTTCTACCCAGTTCATAGAAAAAAGACAGAAGATGAGAGCGAAGGAATATAACAGAAAAAACAGATGGCGTTTATCAACAATAAACGTAGCCATTCTTTCCATAAAATTCTTGCGTTTTTCTTTTTTTACGGATGTAGTATCTGACATAAAATCCTCCCGGAGAAAATAACAATTTGTAAATTATACCATAATGGAATACGTGTTGATTTTTGTGTTATTTTCATTATAATTAGGGTAGAATTTTATTACAATAATCAAATTATTAAATGATTATAAATTTTGATATGCGAGGAATTTTATGCAATATATCATTTCATTTTTGGAAGGGATTATAACATTCATATCACCTTGTCTTTTGCCGATGATACCGATTTATATCACATATTTTGTAGGTGGCGGCGAGAGAAGCGTAAAAAAAACTTTGACAGGAGCTCTTGGGTTTGTAAGCGGATTTACGGTTGTTTTTATCTGTATGGGAGCACTTGCCGGCACAATCGGCAGTTTTCTGACCAGATATCAGACTGTTGTCAATATCGTCTCGGGTGTAATTGTTATTTTGTTTGGACTAAACTTTTTAGGAGTCTTTCAGTGGAATTTGTTTAAAGGAAGTAGCCGTGAAGTAAATACGGAAAATATGAATTTCTTTTCTGCGGCTTTGTTCGGGGTGATATTTTCACTTGGATGGACACCCTGTGTAGGAGCTTTTTTAGGTTCGGCACTAATGCTGGCGTCACAACAGGGAAGTGCACTTACGGGCGTGATAATGCTACTTTGTTACTCGGCGGGACTGGGTATTCCGTTTATACTAAGCGCACTTTTAATTGAACAGTTAAAAACAGCTTTTGATTTCATAAAGAGACATTACAATATCATTAATAAAGTGAGCGGAGTTTTATTGATTGTTGTGGGTATCCTGATGGCAATGGGAAAACTCGGAGCATTGCTTATATAGGAGGAAAAATGAAAAATAAAATTGTAATCATTGTTTTGGTTGTGGGAATGGTGGCAATCTTAGGAGGAGCAACACTGTTATATAATTTTCTTGGGGATAAGGTGGAAACGGACAGATTGTCGGTGGAACAGAATACGGAATTTGAGAGTGAGGATGTGGATGAAGACACGCAAACTCAGGAAGAAAATGCGGAGCCTGAGCTTACGAAAGCCCCCGATTTTACTGTATATGACGGGGAAGGAAATGCATTCAAATTATCGGATTTTGAAGGAAAGCCGGTTGTTTTGAATTTTTGGGCAAGCTGGTGCGGACCTTGTAAAAGTGAAATGCCGGATTTTGATACTGCGTATAGTGAATATGGTGAGGATATCCATTTTTTGATGGTTAATATGACCGACGGATATCAGGAGACTGTGGAAAGTGCAAAAGAAATGATTGCAGAAAGCGGTTATACTTTTCCCGTATATTATGATACGGATTTAGAAGCCGCGAAAGCATATAGTGTTTATTCCATTCCAACGACCTATTTTCTGGATGAAAATGGGTACATTATTGCACAAGGAAGAGGCGCACTTGATGCCAAAACACTACAGACGGGCATAGATTATATTTATCAAGTTAAATAAAAGCAAACTTCGCAGTTTGTGAAAAGGATTACTCAATAGTGGAATATTCTGTGTATTTATGCGATGGATTAATCAAAAAAACGGTGTTTTCTTATTGACAGGAAAACATCGTTTTTTGTAAGATAAAAGTCGTTGATACATATCGATTGTACAAAACAGTACATCAGGCACATCTGCCTTGGTATCCCATAAAAATGAATGTAATATAACTATAATGAAAATAAGAAAAGAGATTTGTAAGATTTTTTGAGTCGGTGAATCTAATCTAAGAGCATACTAAAGACAAGTCCTAAAGTGATAATTGACAAACAAAATTCATATCTGTATTATTTGCCGATAAATGAAGAAACTTACATTGCTTTTGTATATGTGGTGAAAACTTAATTTTCGGAAATATTACAGAGGGGAGAAATGGATGGGAATCGGTAAGTATTAGAAAAATGGCAATGGAGAGTCCAGGTTTGGACTCTCCGTATTTGGTTAATCTTGACAAGAGTAAAATGTGGGAATATAATTCATATGTTAGCGTTAACTAACCGGATTAATAAAGAAAAGGAGACTATTATGTTTAAAATAACAGCAAAAGTAGAAGGTTTAAAATGTCTGAATTGTGAAAGACATGTGAATGAAGCGATCAAAGAAGCTTTCCCGGTTAAGAAAGTTACTTCTTCCCATACAGATAAAGAAGCGGTTATTACTTCAAAGGAAGATATTGATAATGATAAGTTGACAGCCGTAATCGAAGAAGCAGGCTATCAGGTAATTGATATTAAAAAAGAAACTTATAAAACCTTTTTAGGATTATAAGAAGTGAAAAAGAACGCTTGGCTATGTGAAATTGGCCAAGCGTTTTCTATGCTTTATTTCTTTTTAAAATTGATTTCGCTTAGTAGTGTAGAACCTAGAATCAGTACAGCACCGATAAATCCAAACAGTCCCAGCTTTTCTTTCAGTAAGAGTGCGGATAGTATGATTGCTATTACCGGGTCAATATAACTGAAAATTGCAACGGTCTGAGCTTTCAGACTGCCTATGGATGAAAAATAAATCATATAAGCAAATCCGGTGTGAACAATACCAACAACGAACAGACATATAATGGCTTTGGCATCTAAAGTTACTGTCGAAATATCAGCAGTAAGAAGTGTGTATGGTAAAATTACAACAGCAGCTACAAATAATTGGGTCATCGTCATATCGTAGGAAGAAATATCCTTGATATGCTTGTTTAAAAGGATGACACAGGCGTAGAAAAATGCTGCACCCACACCGCAAAGAATACCCGGAACATTTATTTGAAGCGAACCGGTTCCTACAATACCGGAAATAAAAATCATACCAATCAGGGCGGTAAAGACACAAAGCCCTTTTTTTAGTGTGAGTTTTTCTTTTAATATGAAGGGGGAAGCAAGCGTTACAAAAATCGGTGCCATATAGTAACACAAAGTGGCAGTTGCAACAGTAGTATAGCGGTAGGCTTCAAATAGTAAAATCCAGTTAATGCCGATAAAGGCACCGGAAATGACTAGAAGTAATAAATTCTTTTTTATGTCCCTGAAAGAAATGTTTGTTTTTTTTATAAAGGTCATAAGTAAAAGAAATGCAACCCCTACAAAACCTCTGACACAGGCAATGACGCTGGAGGGGAGAGGAATATATTTTACAAAAATACCGATAGTGCCAAATATAGTCATTGCAAGAATGAGTTTTGTACGTGCAAGACCTAAAGAGGCAGAGTTTTTTGTTGAATTCATATGTATACCTGCTTTCTTAAAAGTTCATAAGGCATATTTTATCACAAATTTGCCAAGATACATATATAATTTGCTATTTTTTGAAAAAGTATATATAATACCTAGTGTTGATAAAATGCAAAAGAAAGGTTATTTGCTATGATTAAGAAGATAAAGGAACTGATGATAAAGTACAGAGAACTGATTGTTTATCTGATAGTGGGCGTATTGACTACAATAGTCAGTTGGCTTGCATATGGAATAAGTAAGTTCTTTTTGGATGTTGAAACCAGTGCATTTCAGATGCAGGTGGCAGTAATTATCCGTTGGGTGGCAGGTGTACTGTTCGCATATGTAACCAACAGAAAATATGTATTTTTAAGTAAAAATCCTCATATTCTAAAGGAATTTATTTCTTTTACGGCTTCCAGAGTGGTTACATTATTTACGGATATGTTTGGTATGTGGCTATTGCCACCAATTTTTATGAAATGGAAAGTCCCGTATGCAGACTGGGTGGCAACATTTATTGTAGCAGTAGTGGTAACAATTTTAAATTATGTATTCAGTAAATTAATGGTTTTCAGAAAAAAGAAAACTTCTTAAGGCAGGGAGAGGATTGCCTTCAATGTCAAAAAGCGCCTGGTTTTCCCAAGGAGAGCCGATATAATCGGAATCAGGGATGGTTTTCCATGCCGGTTCCCAATAAAACAGACCAAGACAGTCATCGCCAAGGGCGGTGGCTGTTTTATATATGTCTTCAATGCATTCAGCCTGTCCGCTTTTGCTTACGGTATATGGAAAATCAAGAGAACTTCCAAAGGAGATAGCGTTTGGCATGTCATCCTGATTGGTAAAGTTGTATGGATAGGCAAATTCAACAATCAGTACTTTTTTGTCGTACTTATCGATGATGTTTTGCAGGGATTTTTGAAGACCGTCAAGACTTCCGTGCCAATAGGGGTAGTAGGAGGAAGCAAAAACATCGTAGTCTATGTCATAGGCCAGCAGTTGGGATGCGTACCAGTCATAGTGTTCATAGCCAGTAAAATGCATAGCAACCAGAATTTCACGGTCATATTCTAAAGCAACTTCACGAACAGCCTTTGAACCTTGGGACATAAGAGCAGTAATTTTGCTCCAATCGGTTTCTCCGGCAAGACCCGAGGTGGTTTCGTTTCCAACCTGAACCATAGTCACGTTGACACCGTTATCTAAAAGAGTCTGTAAGGAGTCCTTTGTATATTTATATAACGCCTGTTCTTTTTCAGAAAAAGTCAGGTTTTCCCAGTCTTTTGGAACAGTTTGACTGGAAGGGTCAGCCCAATAATCCGAGTAATGAAAGTCTATTAAAACACGCATTCCAAGGTCGCTGGCACGTTTTCCGATTTGAATGGCAGTGGCAAGGTCGTTGTGTCCATTGGCATAAGAAACTCCAGTTTCATCGACAGGGTCATTCCATATACGGATGCGGATACTGTTTATCCCGTTTCCTTTCAGAATCTTAAAAACATCTTTTTCATTTCCGGCATCGTCATAGAAGATTCCGCCGTTTTCTTCCACTTCGATAATCGAGGAAAGGTCGCCGCCTACGTAAAAATCCGTTGCTGATATCGTAGTATTTGGTTTTAGAAGAAAAACAGGCATAATTGTAAAAATTATGGTAAATACTGATACAAGGCAAAGGGTTATTTTGATAGATTTTTTCATTTTGGGGCTCCTTCCGTCAGTTCTAAATCTATTATACAAAATAAATCAAAGACTATAAATAGAAAATGTGCTATGATAAGAAAAATTGATTCTTTAGGGAGGCATTATGAAAAAAGAAAAGTTGAATGAGAATTTATTTCATTTTATAGAAAACTCGCCAAGTTCCTTTCATACAATCAAGAATTGTGAGGAAATTCTGGCAGAAAAGGGATATACAAAGCTTTGTGAAAATGAAGAATGGGAGCTTACTCCCCAGGGAAAATATTATGTTACGAGAAATGATTCTTCCCTTGTGGCATTTGCGATTCCGGAAGGAAATTTTAGGGGTTTTCATATGGCAGCGGCCCACAGTGATTCGCCGTGTTTTAAAGTGAAAGAAAATCCGGAAATGGAAGTTGAAAAAGCATATACCAAGCTCAATGTAGAACCATACGGTGGACTTGTGTATTCATCATGGCTGGACAGACCGTTATCCGTTGCGGGACGAATTGTGACAAAAGAGGGAAGCAGACTTGTGAATGTGGATATGGACAGTCTGATTATTCCGAATGTGGCAATTCATTTAAACAGAGAGATAAATAAAGGCTTTGTGTACAATCCGCAGGTGGATTTGTTGCCTCTTATGGGTGGAAAAGTAGGTGAAAAAGGCCTTCTGCATTACCTCGCACACAAATATGACATTTCAAAAGAAGAACTTCTGGGATATGATTTATTTTTGTATGCAAGACAAAAGCCGTCATATGTGGGAATCAATAAGGAATTTATATGTGCACCAAGACTGGATGATTTACAGTGTGCTTTTTCACTTGTGATGGCGATTGCAGAGGAAAATCCCAAAGATTACGTCAATATTTGTGCAATTTTTGATAATGAAGAAGTGGGAAGTTGTACAAAACAAGGGGCTGATTCCACTTTTTTGGAAGATGTACTTGAGAGAATTTCAGAGTGTTTTTATTTGGGAAAAGGAGCTATGAGACAGAAACTGGCAGAAAGCTTTCTGATTTCGGCAGATAACTGTCACGCAGTGCACCCGAATCATACTGAAAAGGCGGACCCGACGAACAAACCGGTTTTAAACGGCGGTGTTGTAATTAAATATAACGCAAATCAAAAATACACAACAGATGGCGTGTCAGCGGCAAAAATTAAAATGCTTTGCACGGATGCAAAGGTGCCATTCCAGACGTATGTAAACCGTTCGGATGAACCGGGTGGGGCAACCCTTGGCAATATATCCGCAGCGCATATTTCTGTGAACGCCGCAGATATAGGGTTACCACAGCTTGCAATGCATTGTAGTGTAGAAACTGCCGGCAGCGAAGATACGGTATATTTGTATAAAATGATGAAGCAATATTATGGTGATTAAGGATTTAAGTTTTCCAAATCCATATTATTTACAAATTTAATGAAACGATTCACCGCAGGAGACATAATATGCGGGTGAGTAGTAGCTAAACAGATTGTACGATATTCGGCAGGATGAAGTGCATAAGAGTTTATGTTGCTACTCATTTTTTTAACTAAAATTTCAGGCATAATTCCGATACCCATACCTGCCTCTATAAGAGCTACTGTAGACTGGTCGTCAATTACGTGGTGGTTGGTCTTTATGGAAATATGATATTTGTCAAGAAATGCCTGTACATCTGTATCGCAGGCTTCACGCTGGAAAACAAATGCCTGATTTTCCAGTTCGTCTATAGAAATGAAATCAGGGTTTGCAACCGGAAAATTTTTCGGTGTAAGGCAAAGCAGTTGATCTTTATAAATTGGAGTATAAAAGAAGTCTCTGGTGCAGGATTCGGATAAAAATCCTACATCGATTGTACCGTTTTTCAGCCATTCTTCCACGTCGGTATAAGTGCCCTGAAAGACTTTTACTGTAATTTCAGGGTATTCTTCACGAAATGCAGTCATTATGGCAGGCATCCAGGCCGTGCAGACACTGTTAAAGCATCCGACCTTAATTGTACCTGACCGTAGTCCTTTTAATTGGGCTACGGACTGAAGCAAATATTCGTTGCTGTTTAAAATATCTAAGATATGTGGATAAATAGCTTCGCCATTGCTGGTCAATACCGTACCATTTTTATTGCGGATAAAGAGAGAAAAGCCCAACTCTTTTTCCATAGAAGATATGGCGTGACTGATTGCAGAAGGGGTCATATTCAGTATTTTTGCAGCTTTTTGAAAGCTTTTTTCCTGTGCAACGGTGTAAAATATTTCATAAGTTAATAAAGTCATATTTTAGAACTCCCAATCATAGAATAATAGATGAATAGAATTCACTTGCAAAGTGAAAAAAATGAATTTTACTTATCTATTCAAATGTAATACAATATGAATGTAAAGTCAAACGAATTGCGAAAGCAATCGTTTAGAGGTATTGCAAAATACCCTTCCTTACGATAAATAATCGTCGAACCCCTCAAAAAAATAATCGGCTATATGCCGATTATTTTTTTTTATTTTTTTCATATATTGAAATATGGATTCTCAGAAATTAGAAAATTTATTAAATGTTGCATTACAAACAGAAAAAACAGAAAGAAATTTTAAAAATGACATTGATGTCGGGTTCAATCCGCTGGAAAATACGTGGGAATTAATAGTAAAATACAATGGTGATTTAACTTTTGTGGAGTCGCTTGGAGGGACTGTGGAAGAATTAATACTGGGTTATGCCATCATTGTTATTCCTGAAGAAAGTATACCGGAGCTGGTACAAAGACCGGAAATAGAATATGTGGAGAAGCCGAAGCGATTGTTTTATTCTATTCTGGAAAGCAAGCGTGTTTCCTGTGTTTTTCAGGTGACATCTGTGCCGTTCAATTTATCAGGGAAAAACGTTTTGATTGGAGTTTTGGATTCGGGACTTGACCTGTGGGACAGAGATTTTCAAAATCAGGATGGAACTACAAGAGTCAGGTACTTTTTGGACCAGCAGACAGGAAAAGAGTGGACGGCGAATGAGATAAATGATGTTCTTTTGTCTTCCGATGCAGCCGTTGGCGGTGATAGGACGTTGCCAATTGATGTATCCGGACACGGAACAGCGGTTACCAAAATTGCAGCAGGGAACGGAAACGGTTCGGGAGAACGCTTTCGGGGTGTTGCTCCAGACAGTGAGTTGATAGTTGTGAAGCTGGGAATATCTGTCAATGAGTCTTTTCCGAGAACTACACAGTTGATGAGTGGACTGACTTATATAGTCAAAAAGGCGGTTTCGTTGAATATGCCGATTGCGATTAATTTAAGCTTTGGAAATACTTACGGCTCTCACGACGGAACTTCGATTTTGGAACGTTTTATGGACAATGTTTCGGAAATAGGTAGAAATGTTATCTGCGTGGGAAGTGGTAATGAAGGGACGACTTTCGGGCACACGGGCGGTTTCCTTGGGCAGGGAGAAAGAGTACGTCAACAGTTTTCTATAGGAGAATATGAAAGCAGTCTTTCTATTCAATTGTGGAAGAATTATGCGGATAGATTTCGGATTTTTTTCATTGCCCCAGATGGTCAACGACTGGAAATAGAAACAAATGGTTTGGGAAAAAGGGTCAATTCGCTTGCGCAGACCGAGATATTAACGTACGTAGGTGAGCCGGCACCATATTCTGTAAATCAGGAAATATATTTTGAATTGTCTCCTGACAGCGGACAAAATAATAACATTAGTTATTTAAAATCGGGAACGTGGGAAATTCAAATTGAAGGAGAAAAAGTAGTATACGGAAGATATGATTTGTATATGCCAAGCGGTGTGACAAGGGGTGAAAACACCCGATTTTTTACACCCACGCCGGAAGCGACCTTTACCATTCCTTCTACAGCGGGAAAAATTATTACAGTGGGAGCGTATAATGGAGCCACAGACAGCTATGCGTCCTTTTCGGGAAGAGGTTTTTATCTTGGTACAGGTCAGCAAAGCCGCATTGTAATTCAGAATGTTAAGCCGGATATAGCTGCACCGGGAGAAAATATTGTTATTAGTCGGAGAATACAGACAGCGTTACCGTTTCCTTTAAATAATATGACAGGTGATTATACCATAGAAATGGTCAGTGGAACCAGCTTTGCTACGCCTATTGTGACAGGAAGTGCGGCTCTGCTTATGGAATGGGGGATTGTAAACGGAAATGATCCATATTTATATGGAGAGAAGGTAAAGGCATATTTGATAAATGGTGCGAGGCAGATTGCGGGAATTTCAAATTACCCTAATTCGCAAGTGGGCTGGGGTGCACTGTGCGTACGTGATAGTATACCAAGGGGGTAGTCTGCCCTTTTTTATGATAACCAAGGGGAAATTCTGCTCCTTTATAAGATATAATATATTTTTTCATTATTTTAGTGATGGGTAAGAAGTCTGATGAGATTTCTTACCCATTGCATTTTTAACATAATACTTT
>ERZ1032130.405-NODE-405-length-10979-cov-4.565544_pt1 | contig 10979 bp, 7 predicted proteins | sample MGYA00517879_ERZ1032130 | MGnify/ENA primary metagenome ERZ1032130 (study PRJEB33719, sample SAMN04262597) | wastewater metagenome | biome: rural village; feature: animal feces; material: feces | host: Bos taurus | place: El Salvador | collected 2012-01-31 ...
TATCGCCTGCATACGATATGAACCCAACGCTGAATGACCATCAAAGTTTGCTAATTAACAGCAAGACCAACGAATCTGATTTGTCGATTTTGCTCAACTCTTGCGAGGAGTATATGCTCACACCAGAGGTGGCAAAGAGTATCATCAACGAGGTTGTAACGGCTGTCAAGGATTGGCGAGTATTAGCAAATAGATTAGGTATTGCCAAGAGAGAAATGACGTTGTTTGAAGGAGTGTTTGATAACAGGATAGATGCTAATTAATAGCCTTCAATATAGCATCTTTAGTATGTTTTACATATACCAAAGTACATATGATAACGATATATCTAGATAAACAAGTCTTTAGTCATTTATTTAATGCAAGAGAGGAAAAGTATTCGCTCTTACGTGATAAGATATTATCTCATAAGGACGAATTTATCTTCTTTTATTCAAATGCGCATTTATTTGATTTGCAAGATGATAAAACCGACATTAAATATGCAGAAATGGAGTTTATGCAATCTATTGTTGATGGGAATAGATTAATCTATGAGTTTCCTAGACAAGAAGTGATGAAACAATCTCCACGTGAAGCCTTTGAAACTGTTGGTAAGGTAGGAGATTTTTCATGGCTTGACAATTTTGATGTTTCTCAACTAACAGATGAACAACTGAATGCAATAAATAACATTGTTGATATTAGCATTAAGGATTTAAAAGGTGAACTGGATTTTAACTGGTTGACAAATAGAATACCGATTTCGGCAAATGAGTTGCAAGTAGATGTGCCAATTTTTAAATCTCTAATGAATTTTATAGCATATAATTTTTACGAAAATAAGAATGCTTATAAACAGGTACGAGATAATACTATAGCGAGATATAACCCTAAGGAGATTAAAGCGAATGGAGAAGATGTATTCAATGAGCAATTGTCATCTTCGCCACTAGGATTGTCGTTTATAGAGACAATTAAAGCAACTTTGGCTCAAACAGGCTTGTCTTCTTCAGATTCAGCAATTGTCTATTATATGTCTTATATGTTACTTGATTTATTCGGAGTGAATAAAGAAGCTCGAAAGAAAGTTAAGTTTCAAAATATGCAAGCAGATTGCTGTCATAGTTTTTTCGGCTCTTATTGTGATTGCATAGTCAGTGATGATGAAGGACTACGCCTCAAAAGTAAAACATTATATAAGTTGTTTAATTTTGGCACTAAGGTGTATTCAATAGATGAGTTCATCGAAAGATTCGATGAGGCAATTAATAATAACAAGAAATCTGGTCGTAAATATTTTGATGAAATTTTTAACGATTATATTGCAAGACAAATACTAAGAACAGAAATAACACCAGAGCATACTTTAACTTATTTGAATACATCTAATAAATTCTTCGGATACTTTAATTGTATGATAGAAAGAAAATCAGACAATGAAACGGTTATAATTCTTCATAAGAATAACGATTTAAATCAGCCTATGCTTGTCAGAGAAATAGAAATCATAGTCAATAGGATGGTTAAAGTATTTAATGATATGGGGGCAAATTTTACATTGTTTGATGAAGCAGTGGAACTTCCTCAATTGAAGGCTGATAACTGGAATAGAATATTTGTACTAAATGATGCGGATATTTGCTTAACCAAATTCAAAGAGACTCCAATGCTATGCTTATGGATTAAGTTGAAACAGCCAATAATATAACATTCAAATATGTAAGGTAGGGATTCCGAACTTAGGTGGAGCAATAGCGGGAGATTACGTTTGCTGCGATTCTTTAACGCAAAGATATAGAGTCATTTAGAAATGAAACTCATTTCCTGGTGGCACCACTTGCAGAAAGAAAACGCTTAGCAGCATCACCGCTAAGCGTTTTTTGCTTTCTAATCCCACACAACCCAGTCAGATTTTGTTAATTTTGGATAAATTGGGCGGCGCCTCGGCAAAGCAAAAAAAATAAAAAGTGTTTATTTTTTTGCATTTGCGCTCGGCTTGCTGTAATTTTGCAGAAACATTAAGCATAACTATGAAATTGACTCAAAAAAATAAACAAATACTCGTGATTGCCGGCATCATCGGCGGTCTTGCCCTGATGTCGTTCCTAATTTTCACCACACTCGAAACTCGCCGCCAGTTTGAAGAGGCTACGGCTGTGAATGAACAGCTTAAACTGCAAAACGACCAGCTTTCGCTCGCCGGCGAATACGAACAGCTCAATAGCCAATTCAAAAACTACGAGAGCCAGACGCAATATATCAACAATGATTCTATCCTCATAAAATATGGCGAGGCTAAGGAGAAGGTGGAAAAGCTTCTCACTGAGCTGAAAACACAGAAAATCACAAGCCAACGCCGCATCAAGCAGCTTCAAGACGAAATAAAGACGCTGAAGAGTCTTATGCGACACTATGTGGAAATTATCGACTCGCTCGGCAAGGAGAATGCCGGACTGCGTGCCGAGAACGCCGAAATCCGCCAGAAAAATGAGCAACTCAGTTCTCAAGTGACTGCGGTTTCTGCCCAGAACGAGAACCTATCGAAGCGCATGACGCTCGCCGAGAAACTTAATGTGTCGGCACTCTCACTCACTCCGCTCAAGAGCAACGGCAAGCAGGAGAAGCGCGTGGGCAAAGCAAAGCAGCTGCGCGTAAGCTTCACAATTCCCCAGAACAATTCCACTCCCGTGGGCGAAAAAACGCTGTTTGTGCGAATCACCAACCCCGAAGGCACGCTGCTTGGCGGAAATGGCACCTTCGACTTCGAGGGCGGCAAAGTGGCTTACACTGAGCGCAAGACGATTGAGTACGATGGTCAAGAGATTGCCGGAATTTCAATCTACTGGAATGTGAACTCGGTGCTCAATCCCGGACAATACACAGTGGAGATTTTTGCCGACAACTATCGCCTTATCTCGCGAAAATTCACCTTCGAGAAATAAGATCGCGCATTGGTGCGACCGTAGCAACGATGTGTCGCAAATCACGTTTCCGACGGCTAACAATAAAAACTTTTTGTGTGATGAAGGCTAATATCTCGAAGATACGCAACGGACTGGCTGACGTTTATCCTAAGCAGGAAATCGATGCCATGGTGCGAATCATCTTTGAGCAACTAATGGGCTACTCTACCGTGGATATGGTGCTTCGCGCCGACAGCGAGGTGCCCGGCTTCATCTCAGCGAAAATCGACGATGTGGTGGAGCGGTTGCGCCGCAAAGAGCCTATACAGTATATTCTCGACGATGCCTATTTCTATGGCATACACTTCCACGTTACGCCTGCAACACTCATTCCGCGCCCTGAGACGGAGCAGCTTATCGACCTGATAGTGGATAACAACCGCGCCGATGACCTGTCGGTGCTCGACGTTGGCACCGGAAGCGGCTGCATTGCCATCGCACTTGCACGCTCGCTTCGATTCCCATCGGTTACGGCAATCGACATCTCACCCGATGCCATCGCTGTGGCTGAGCGAAATGCGCGTGAGCTGAAGGCAAAGGTGCGCTTCGCAGTGGCTGACATTCTCACTGCTGTGCCTCATAAGGAGCAATACGACATCATAGTGAGCAACCCGCCTTATATAGCCGACTCAGAGCGCAAAGCAATGGAGAGCAATGTGCTCGACCATGAGCCTCACACTGCTCTTTTCGTTCCCGACGACGACCCGCTGTGTTTCTATCGCGCTATCACGCAATATGCACTAACTGCTCTGAAACCGGGAGGACGGCTCTATTTTGAAATAAATCCCCGATTTGCCGACGACACCGTCCGCTTGCTCACCGATTCCGGGCTGCAACAAGTGGAACTGCATCGCGACTACACCGACCGCCTGCGCTTTGCCACGGCGATGAAATGCCGCGAATAAACGACTATTTATATGGAAAAACCCGATAAATCCCCACTATCGCCCGAGAAGGCTCTTTACCGTGCGGCAGCTCTATGCTCGCGATGCGAACAAAGCGAGGCTGACATTCGCACCAAGCTCGCCACATGGGGCATCAGACCAGAAGATGCCGAAAGCATTATCGACCGCCTTGTGCGCGAAAACTACCTCAATGAGGAGCGATATGCCCACGCCTTTGTGCGCGACAAGTTCCGCTTTGGCGGTTGGGGAAAAATCAAGATAGCCTACGCTCTGCGCCAGAAGCACATTGCTGAAACGCACATTGCAGAAGCCCTCGAAGAAATCGGTGAAGAGGAATACGGCGAGGCACTGCTCGCTGCACTGCGCACAAAAATGCACTCGGTGAAGGGGCGCCAGCCTATGCAGCAGCGTGCCGCCCTATACCGCTTCGCCGCCTCGCGTGGCTACGAAAGTTCCATGATCTCCAGGGCAATAAGTACACTACTCAGCGACAGCAGCGATGATGACTCTTGGTGACAGAAAATCGCCCTGCAATTTGCTTCGGGGTGATTCAGGGTGATTCGGTCGCACCAAGGCGCGACCCTACTGCCACCCAGCAGTCGCCACAATACCGCCCCATACCGCCACCATACCGCCCCATACCGCCACCTGCGCCTCTCACCTCTTACCTCTAAAAAATGATAGCACTACTGCAAAATATCGCCGACCTGCTCATTCCGCGCTACTGTCCTGTGTGCGGCAAGCCTCTCGCTGCCCATGAGCGGGATATGTGCACCAAGTGCCTTACACACCTGCCTCGCACACAGCTGCACCGTCACCGCTTCAACGTGATGGAGCAACTTTTTGCCGGGAAAACGCCCATCGAGCGTGCTACAGGCTACTTCTGGTATGAACGTGCCAATCGCTACTCCCAGATTCTGCAATCAATCAAATATCGCAACAAGCCCGGAATGGGCACTCGTCTCGCCAAGCAGTTTGCACTTGAGATAGCTCCCGACGGATTTTTCGCAGGCATCGATGCCATCATTCCCATTCCACTGCACAGCAGCAAGCTCGCACAGCGCGGCTACAACCAGAGCGAATATATCGCCCGTGGAATCTCACAAGCCACCGGAATCCCCATGATGAATGTGGTCACAGCAGCCCTGCCACACTCCACACAGACGCGCAAAGGCAATTATGCCCGCTATCTCAACGTGCGCGGCATCTTCTCTCTTAGTGACTCCAAGTCGCTCCACGGGAAGCATGTGCTGCTCGTTGACGACGTTGTGACCACCGGAGCCACCCTACTGTCGTGTGCCGAGATGCTCAATGCCGAAGTGCAAGGAATAAAGATTTCACTGGCAACGCTCGCCGTGGCAAGGCTCGATTAAAAAACATTTCGATGGAAAAAACGGGATATATGCAAACGATGCATATATCCCGCTAGCACTACCACAAATTATTCATACATAAAAACCCGTCAATACAATAGCAACTAAACTCTCTAAATCGGTTCTTTATGATATAGAATCACTGAAATGGGAAAATCTATCAACGATCTTCTCATTCATCTATTTTCCGGGCACTGACCGATGCCCTTCCTCTATGTTAAAAGTGTGATTCAAAATCTTTTCGGTTATATATTTCGTTGCAAATATATGAAATAAAAAGGAGGTAAGCAAAAATTACCCCCCCCCGATTAAATTTTCTTAACCCGCAGAACAACCCTGCCTTTTTCACACAAAATAACGGAATCGGATACTAAACGGCAATTTTTTGTTACCAAACAACATGGGAATGTACCCAAGCACATTCCCATGAAATTTCGCGTTTGTTACAATAATGTTATATTCTTAACTACTTTTAGCAAAAATATTCACACATAAACTTCAAGAAGCTATCCTGAATCTTCAGGCAACACACAAAGATACAAGCTTCAAGAAGCCTTTTCTACTTCAATTCAAAGTCCACTGAGGTGCGAATGTCGTCGGCAGCAGCTGCAATGTGTGCTGTGAACACGCCCGGCTCAGCCACCCACTTGTGGGCATCGGCATCGAAGAAACTGAGAGCATCTTTATTGATGGTGAAAGTCACAGTCTTTGTCTCTCCCGGCTCAAGGGCAATCTTCTCGAAGCCTTTGAGTTCCTTGGCAGGACGATCCACGCTGCACTTCTTGTCGCTCACATAGAGCTGAACCACCTCGGCTCCGGCGCGGTTGCCTGTGTTGGTTACATCCACGCTGAGCGTGAGAGTACCATCGGCAGTCATCGTCTTGCTGTCGGCAGTCACCTTGCCATATTTGAAAGTGGTGTAGCTCAATCCATGACCAAAGGCAAAGAGCGGACGAATCTTCTTGGTATCATACCAGCGATAACCCACATAGATACCCTCGGTGTATTTCTCATCGAGAATCTTGCTGCCGTCGGTGCGCTCCACGCCGGGATAAGCATTAGCGTCGCCTGTGGCATGGGCAGGAGAGTCGCTGAGCTTCACGGGGAAGGTCATAGGCAGCTTACCCGAAGGATTCACCTTGCCGAATAGCACATCGGCGATAGAGTGTCCTGCCTCAGAGCCAATGAACCAAGCCTGGACGATTGCCGGCACCTTCTTCACCCAAGGCATAGCCACAGCGTTACCCGACACGTTCACGACCACCAAGTTCTTGTTTACGGCGGCGAGAGCCTCAATCACGCGGTCCTGGTCGTAGGGCAGCTCGAGACCGGCACGGTCGGAGTCCTCGCAATCCTGATGAGCCGATTTGTTGAGACCACCCACAAAAATCACATAGTCGGCATCCTTGGCAGCCTCCACAGCCTCGGCAATAAGCACCTCGGGAGCACGATCGTCCTTCAGATTCTGTCCTGTAACCACACCGTTGTACTCGCCGGTGGGGTCACCAACGTAACCGCGCACATATTTCACCTCAGCCTTTCCGGCAACAGCCTCCTTGATTCCGTCGAGCGGGGATATTTCGCGCTGCACCTTGAGCGACGAGCTGCCGCCACCCACGGTCATCATCTTTATTGCGTTCTCTCCTACCACGAGAATCTTCTTGGTGGCATCGGCATTGATAGGCAGAGTGTTGTTCTTGTTCTGGAGCAGCACGATTCCATCGGCACCGATGGCACGGGCAGCGCGATAGTGAATGTCGCTGCATAGTGAGCCCCACGGACGGTTGCGGTTCATCTCGGTGCGGAAGATAAGGCGGAGCACTCGGCGCACCTTGTCATTGAGCACCTCAACGCTTGCCTTGCCGCTGCGGAGTGCATCGAGATAGGGATTAGCGAGGTAGTAGTTGTCGTAGGCATTGCTCACGCCGTTGGTAAGGCCGTCGGTCCAGCTTCCAAACTCCATATCCATACCGTTGGTGATAGCCTGTTCGGTTTCGTGCACGCCACCCCAATCAGAAACCACAGCACCGTCGAATCGCCATTCCTTCTTCAAGATGTCGATGAGAAGATATTGGTTGGTGCACACGTGCTGGTTTTTATACAGGTTGTAAGATGCCATGATAGTCCAAGCCTCACCCTCCTGCACGGCAGCCTTGAAAGCCGGCAGATAGATTTCATAGAGAGTGCGGTCATCGACAATCACATTTGTGGTGTGGCGGTTCACCTCCTGGTTGTTGAGGGCATAGTGCTTCACGCAGGCAGCTACGCCATTGCTCTGCACACCCTTGATATAGGGCACCACCATCTGTGCTGCCAGATAAGGGTCTTCGCCCATATACTCAAAGTTGCGGCCGTTGAGCGGAGTGCGGTAAATGTTCACACCGGGGCCAAGAATCACAGTCTTTTTGCGGTAACGAGCCTCTTCACCAATTGAGATACCATAGAGCAACGACAGGTCGCGGTTCCACGAAGCTGCAAGGCAGGTGAGAGCCGGGAAAGCCACGCAGGAATCGTTGGTCCAGCCGGCCTGGTCCCACTCGTCCCACTTAACCTCGGGGCGAATGCCGTGAGGTCCGTCGGTCATCCACACCTCGGGAATACCAAGGCGCTGCACACCGGGAGAGCAAAATTTAGATTGAGCATGGCACACAGCCACTTTCTCCTCAAGGGTCATGCGCTTGAGGGCATCCTCCACGCGCACCTCAATGGGCTTGCTGTCATCGAGATAGGTGGCGATGCGATTGCCCGGAATGGGGCGTTTGGGCAGATGGGCGGGTACTTTTCCACTGTTTGCCGGGAGCGCCGAAGCAAGGGGCGCTGCACAAAGGAAGCCCAATGCAAGGGCTACCGATAGAATCATCTTCTTCATTCTTAAAATGTTAGTGTTTATGAAGGGTTATGTACTATGGTAAATTGGTCGTTTGCTAATCCAAAATCTGAAGCGGCACACCGTCAATGCTAAAAAAGCACAAAAAAGTACAAAATCAGCACATCTCTAAGCCGTTTCGACTGCAAAAATAGCAAATTTTCGCAAAAATAGCAAAATATCTTCACCAAAGATATTGTTTTTTCATTGAAATACTATAACTTTGTACCACGGAATGATTGTATGTGGTCTTACTTTTTCAGGTTAGAAACAGTTGGTCAATACTTATGTCAATATAATACATAATTATGAACCTTACGGGTATATCTTAATCGTACATTGAATTCTTGCATATAATTGTTTTTTGCGTCGCTCATTAGGCTTATTGAAGCTTTGATTCAGAGCGAACGCAATCTCTGTATATATAAGTTTGATATTGTATCAACTAATAACAACATAATACCACATTTATTCATACTATTTTTTCCGAAGGCACCACGAAGTGATTTCGCGGTGCTTTTTTGTTTCCATACCCCCTGTGAGTGCCTTCGGTGCGCCGTTTCTGCCCGGTTTTAGGTGTTTTGGTGGAGAACTACGGTGCAATGCTGCGGTAATTTTGTCGGGAAAAAAGTATTTACTATGAAAAACGCTGAAAACACCCATGCCGGCAAGGCATCGGCTGCCGCATCGCACCACTGCCCCACGCCGGCTGCCGCCAACGGCAACGATTTTTCATCGGCTGATGAACTGATTGCTGAAAACCGACGCCGCAATGAGGCTCTTGCCTCTCCTTACGACCCTATCACCGGACTTGGCTGCCTCGGCGAGCGCACCGCGCTGCTCATGTCGCCCAAGTCGCGCATGGTGATGACGCCCGGCGATGTGCACGGCTGTGTGGCAAAGGCGTGCACTGAGGTGTGGGTGCCTGTGGCTATGCTCGCCGATGCCGATTTCTCGCCACGAATGTCGTGGACCGACCATGCACGTTGCCGCTCGCGGCACGACTTCGAGTTCTGGTGCAGCGAGTGCGTGACGATAAAGGACAAGACCACCTCGCGCAACATAGCTTTCACCCTCAATCGTCCACAACGCCGCGTGCTCGCCCGCCTCGAAGCAATGCGCACGGCACACCGACCCATTCGCCTCATCATGCTGAAAGCCAGGCAATGGGGCGGAAGCACACTGGTGCAAATCTACATGGCATGGCTGCAAATAGTGCATCACAAGCGATGGAACAGCCTTATCTGCGGCCACCTGAAGGACACCGCATCTTCTATAAAGGGCATGTACACCCGACTGCTCACCAACTACCCCGCCTCGATGACCGACGACGGGCGCGAACTGCGCTTCCGCTCCTTCGAGCGCAGCCGCAACGTGAGCGAAATAGTGGGGCGTGAATGTCTGGTGGCTATGGGTTCGGCTGAAAGCCAAGAGGCTATTCGCGGCTACGACATCGTGATGGCACACCTCACCGAGGTGGCTTTCTGGCGCAATACGCCGTCGAAGTCGCCCGACAGCCTCATTCGTGCCGTGTGCGGCTCTATCGCCATGGTTCCCGACAGCGTGATTGTGCTCGAAAGCACCGCCAATGGTGTGGGTAACTACTTCCACACCGAGTGGCTACGCTCAAAAGCCGGGCTGAGCGACAAGGAGGCGGTGTTTGTGCCGTGGTATGAGATTGAAATCTACAGACTCCCCGTAACCGACCCTATGGCTCTGTGGCGACAGCTCGACGACTACGAGCGCCGCCTGTGGCACTCGTGCGGCGTGACGCTCGAAATGCTTGCATGGTATCACTCGAAGCGCAAAGAATATTCGTCGCACGCCCTAATGAAGGCTGAATATCCGAGCAACGACATCGAGGCGTTCTCGCTCAGCGGTCGCATGGTGTTCGACTCGGCCGTACTCGACACTCTGCGCCACGACTGCCGCCCGCCCCTTGCCACCGGAGACATACAGGGAGAAGCCATGATTGGCGAAACGTGCCTGCAAGGGCTCCACTTCGTGCCGTCGGCAAACGGATTGCTCAGTGTGTGGCAGATGCCCGACGAGGTAAACTGCCACAAGGGTCGCTATTTGGTGTCGGTAGATGTGGGTGGCACAAGCGACAAGGCTGATTTCTCGGCGATTGCCGTCATCGATCTGGAATCGCCCTGCGGCAGGCCCGAAGTAGTGGCTCAGTGGCGAGGGCACCTCGACCACGACCTTATGGCGTGGAAATCGGCCCAGATTGCTCAGTGGTATGGGCGTGCTTTGCTTGTGATTGAGAGCAACACGCTCGAAACCAACATGGGGCGAAGCATCGAGGCTCCCGACGGGCGTTCGGTGAAGGAATATATCCTCACCCAAATCAGCAAAGTCTATCCCAACCTCTATCGTCGCAGCGAGACGCGCTGGGGATTAAGCACCAATGTGAACACCAAGACTATGGGTGTGTATGAACTGATGCGCTACGTGCGCGACCACCTCTATGTGGAGCACGACAGCAGAGCAATCGATGAGATGTCGTGGTTTGAGATGAAGAATGGAGGCAGCTTCGGAGCAATTGCCGGCCGTCACGACGACATAGTGATGACGCGCGTAATAGCCCTGATTGTGATGCTCGAACGCACTCGCACCACCGCCCGCCCCGGCAACGAAGCCGCCCTCTACAAGCGTCAGCTCCTCAGCCGCAACGCCTACTGACCACCATAAGACTAATAAGTCCTATTAGACCAATTAGTCTTATTAGTCTTATTAGTCTTATTAGTCCTATTAGTCCTATAAGACCCATTAGTCTCATAGTCGCATCACTAAATCGCAAGAAAAATAGCAGCTTACGCATCATTTGCTGATGCTTTTCATTTTCGGAGATCGGAAGAGCGGTTCAGCAGGAATGCCGAGACCGATC
>ERZ1032130.406-NODE-406-length-10966-cov-6.088351_pt1 | contig 10966 bp, 11 predicted proteins | sample MGYA00517879_ERZ1032130 | MGnify/ENA primary metagenome ERZ1032130 (study PRJEB33719, sample SAMN04262597) | wastewater metagenome | biome: rural village; feature: animal feces; material: feces | host: Bos taurus | place: El Salvador | collected 2012-01-31 ...
CCTGCGTAGTCAGTTCGGCTTTCAGCACATCACTTTCCTGATAGAAGCTTTGGAAGCCTGTCCGGGTATTCATATAGCTCACGATGCCCATATCCAGATTCCAGTCAATAACATAGTCGATGAGTTTGTGCTGCATCGCCGTTTCACTCAGCTCCGCAAACACATCCGCTTCCAGCTCCTGCATCCCGGAGAACCGGGCGAATCCTAAATTCCCGCCCTGCTCAAAGTAGTTTTTGAAACAGCCTGCCACCTTGTAGAAGCCATCCAGCACAGAACTGGTTTCCATCAGGTAGGACTCCCAGCCACGCTCTGTACAGCACAGGAGTGTGACGGAACTTCTCTTTTCTCCGGTATCCCGCAGTTCATCCTCCCGCACCTTCATTTCGATGCCGCCCCGGACAGGTGCCGGAACATACTGCTCATAGAGCCGTTCCAGGGCAGGAGCCAGAACCGTGTCCAGCTCCAGTCCCTGTTTGGACAGTGCCTTTTCCAGAGCTTCCAGCCGGTGCAGGTTGTAATGGATCATAATACCTTTGATCGCCATGGTCACATGCCTCCCCACTCTACCTGCTGCCGATGATCTGCTTCTTCCAGTGCTTTGCATACCAGATCCTGGAATGCCTGTCCGCTTTCGCAGACCTCTTTGAATCTGCTTCCCAGTTCCTCCAGTGCCGACAGGTCATTGCTGCGGCAATAGAAGCCTCCCGCTTCACAGTCGAAGTGTATCTTCTCCAGAAGAGGGTCGTTCTCAAATGCTTTCTCAAACACATACTGCCAGTCGTAACCATTCCCGCAGGTAAAAAAGCCGGCATGCTTTATCGGTTGGCCGGTCTTTTTCGCATATGCGTCAAACGCCTTTCCGCCATAGTTATTATATGGCGGTGCCAGAAAGTTGGTGGACAGGCACAATCCATATTTTCCGTTTCCATAGTCCACAATATCGAAGGGTACATTACTTGCATTGAATTCGTCAATGCGCTGTACCACAGGCTTCCCCGGCTGTTCCCGATAGGAGTAGGCAGGAAGATGGATTGCAATCTCCCGTCCGGCAATACATTCCTCAAAGATAACATTGCGCTGTTCAACGGGCAGACCGTCCTTTCGCTTTGCGTGGAAGATGCCGGTGGACAGGTCTTTCATCCGGTACTGGTGCCAGGAGTCATCTGCACCCGCTTTGCAGACCATGCACATACCTGTGTCCGCGTTCAGCTCTACCGCCATAGTGACCTGGGGGTTATAGCCCATATCATCCAACAGCTTGGAGTAGTGGAACCAGTCGCATTCCTGCTTATGCTTGAAATACTCCGACAGCAGAAACTGCTTGCCCTCCTGCAAATACTGGCGGCACTCACAGGCTGCCATGTACAGGTCATTATGTACCTCACTGTAAAAATAGCTGTCGCCACCCTGTTCCCGAACATGATAGATTCCAAAGCGGCGGGAGGCTTCTCTTTCCGCTGCAGACTGTGCTTCCTCCTGACGGATCGCAGCCTCGATGGGGTTCCGTTCCAGTTCGGGAACAATCTTGAGATACAGGTCATCCAGCATATCCAGCACAGCAGAGTCAAGGGATTTGCCCTGTTCCTTCAGGATGCGTTCCATGGCCTCCACCCGTGCGGTACTGTAAAACACCGTGATATCTGTTGAATTCATAAATCAATATTCCTTACTTCAATACTTCTTTGGAATTGCTGCCATCCAGCACCGGGAAGCTACACTCCGTATAACTGAGTCCGTACTGCTCCACCGCCCGGTCCAGGACTTGAAACATTTCCCGCTCCAGATTCCATACATGATATCGCACTTCTTCCTGAAGGTTCTCGTAGCAGATCCAGTCCGTGCTGTCCGGGGCATCCTTGACCATAAGGTCATACCCAAGAGAGTATTTCCCGTTGCTCCAGTAGACCACAGCCTCCAGCTTCACAACACCAGCAGTCAGACTGGCGGCAATCAGGAAGTGGTTGCTGCCGCCCAGCATTCCCAGCAGGTTCTGCACCACTGCCGGGGAGAGTCTCTGTTCAAAGGCATAGTCTTTTCCAAGTATCTTTTTTACCCGTTTTTGCTTCAGCATAACGCACACCCTACCAGGGAGCCGCAGGTTCCTGCGTCATCCGGTGCTGTGCCTGCTGAACACTTTCCTGGAGTGCCTGCTCCAAAACCCTCAGATCCAAACCGCAGTTTTTATACCCTTCCTGAACAGTTTCGTAATAGCCGCGGGTGGGCTGACCGAAGTCCTGCTTCCGGTCCATGATGTATACCATCCCGGAAATGGTTCTGCCGTCATCCATCTGAACAGGGATGTACCGCTTGTCATAATAGCTGTAACCCTTGGGATTATGCCCTTCATAGAGGTCCAGCCGCTTCTCATCCCGCTTCTGGATCGTCCAGACTCCCACCGGGACGGTAGAGCCTTCTTTCGGGGCAATGGTGGCATGAGCACCGTAAACGGAGCCCTTGAACTGCAGCTCATGATCTTCGATCACACCAGTACCCAGAAACACAGATTCCGGACACCGGCCTTTCATCTGCCGCATATTCAGGTTGCTTCCATAAGCAACATACAATTTTCCCATTTGTCCTCCTAATACTGTTTTTTAATAGAAATCTTCAATTTCTATTAAAAAGGCACCGCCTCTGGCGCTGCCAACTCTGTGATTTTTCAAGATAGAAAATCACAGAATCCCGTCTCATTATGATTTTCATATTAAAAACACCAATCCTTCGGATTGAAGTTTTTAATTGAATCTCAATATGATTTACATTTCCATAGTCAGCGCAGGCTGCTCCGCCTGCTGATTTTCTCCCTGTATCTGCTCCGGTGCCTGCTCCAGTCCCACAGCAGAAGAACAGGTTTGCGCCTGCTGTTCCAGCCGCTGCCGAAGCTGCCGTTCCCGCTGTACCTCCGCCTGGGCCGGATCTCTCCATGCAATATTCCCATCCAGATTCTTCAGCAGGTGCTGTCGGGCAGTTTTAAACTCGTCCCCAATCATCCCAAGCCGCAAAAGCCAGGTGCGGAAGGTGTACTTTTCATTGGTGCTCTGGGTCCGGCTCCGGGAGGCCGTTCTCTGCACCAGTGCCTGATGAGAAATAGCAAGGCATAGCTGAATGTAGGATTTGACCTCGCCTGCGTGGAGGGTGGAGTTGAACATCCGGAACTCAATGGTACCCTTGGAAAACACACTATGCAGGTTCAGTGCGTGGTACCGGGAATGATCATAATGCTGATTCCGGCCGGACTCACCGTTGTACCACTGCCGTTCAATTTGTTCCATGGTTTTTGGCCGGTGTGTATTCACCTCATCCAGAAAACGAAGGTCTGCTTTTTTGCAATACTGCCGTTCCCGCCAGGATTCCACTTTCAGGGCCTTATAGAGCAGATCCTCCTTGGATGCCATGATGTTGACAATATTCCGCAGGGTCTGGGGATTGTGCCGGGAAGCATCCACATGGATATGTATCCCGCAGGATGCGTTTACCTTGGCCCCGTTATGCCGGAGCTGGCGCACAATCTCCTGAACAGTTGGAATATCCTCATATTTGCAGATGGGAGATACCACCTCCACCCGGTAGTTGGTGGTTGCTTCCCGGTTTCCTCTGGCTTCCTCATCGATACTGGAGTCACTGACTACCTTCCATGTCCGACCCTGGGCATCCCGAACAGTATAGGCATCATAGGCACCACCCACATGGGTTGCATGGCTTCCCAGATACTCGGCTATGGTTCTTGCCGCCCGGTTGCGGGTCAGACCGGTCATTTCAATTTCGATGCCAAACCGCTGTTCCTTCAGGTGTGGTCACCGTCCTCTCGGCACTTGGGGTCCTCGGTGGGGTTCTGGCGGCTGAAACTGCGGGGATGCTCTCAATTATCCACCATTTCCTTTCGAGGCGGGACAGGGGCTTTACCTGCCTGACCCGTTAGAATTGCTCCCCCATCCCCTCTGGAATCTGCCAGAGCCTCCCGGCCCATGCGAAACCGCCAGAGGGGACACTTTCTCACCTCACACAGCCGCACCTCTGTGGCGCTGCCGCAGCAGCAATCCAAACACTTCAGCCGGATTGCCTTTCCTCTGGTGATCCGTTCTTCCAAGCTCAATTACCGGAAGCGGTGCCCACAGCAGAGGCAGAGGGATTCTGCGGCTTCCGCTTGGAGCGGGTTCCTCTGGACTTACCCTCGATGAATGCTTTGACATTACCGGGGACGTGCTTCTGATACAGTGCCTCCGCTGCCTGTTCCAGCTCCGATTCTATGGACACGCCTTTCTGCTCCGTGTACATTTTCAGAGCCCGCATCTTCTCGCTGTCAAACTTAAACTCGACTTTCATGTTGTTTTCCTCCTTGCAATAATAATCCGCCAGAGGTTTCCCCCTGGCGGTAATGGATGATTGGATTACTCGGTGGTTTTGTTCGCCGCATCGTAAGCATCCAGCGCTTCGATGATGAGCCCCACCACAAATTCCCGCTGGCTGACCTTCTTGCCAGTGCGTTCCTTTTCCGCTGCCAGATAGTTCTTGATCCGCTGATCCAGTTCCTCGGAGATCTGGAATGCCAGGGTCTTGGTTGCAGTATTTGCCATAGTTTTGTTTCCTCCTTCAAAATGTTCCTTAAGAATGTTGGTGATGTATTCGCTGAGTGCCTGCCCCAGAGCGTTCTTTTCCTCGATGACCTTTGCGTGGAGGTCTACAGGAATCTGGGCGCAGAGGTTTCTGGTTTCTGCCATAATCATGCCGCTCCTTTCTTGATTTGCAAGCCAAGCATACTCTATTTTTGATGTAATAGCTATTCACACTAAGCAACAAAGAAGCAAGCCAAATGGAAGCAGATACAACAAATGCTTTTACGCATCCAACAGGAAAAATGACAGCTGATCTTCATCCACCTTTTGCTGTTTTTCCTCACTGAGCCACCAACGCATAACGTCGTCAGCTGTTTGCCACTTTTGGTAGGGTTTACCATTACCCGCCCTGGCCTTGAGCATTTTCTCAAACGCCCGAAGGTATGCCTGCTCATATTTGGGGTACCGGGCAAATTCCTTACGCATCTGGGCAGGTCCAGCCAGCGGGCATCCGATACATCCGATCCGGTCAAAGCCCTCATCGTAAAGGCAGCAGTGGGGGATGTTTCGGGAATTAAGGTATTCCCAAACATCCTCACTGGTCCAGTCGATGATCGGATTCAGGGTGTGCATGGACTTCATGGTGCAGGTTTCAAACATCCGCCGTGCTTCATCGTTGTCGTTCATCAGCTTGATGTAATGCCGGGTGTAGTTGTTCAGTTCCAGCAGTCCACGGTTATTCTTCCGTTTGGTGCTTTCCTCCCAGCGAACCCCAGTTACCGCAATCCGCCCACGTCCACCGCCTTCTTTCAGCACATCGCAGCAATAGCGCACCTTGCGGGTAGGCGGCATACCTTTCTTTACGATGAGCTGCCACATGGTGATCCCCGGCTTGTCCACAATCACATCGGGATAGTGTTCCCGCATAAAGTAGATAAGCTCCGGGGGATCTACCGTGGTATGGCTGTAATGGACATCAAACTTGACACCTGCTTCCTTGCACAGGTGGTAGATGCACTGGCTGTCCTTGCCGCCTGAGAATGCTACAAAGTACCCCTCCGGGGGTTCAAAGGCACGAAGCCGCTGGATGGCAGTATCCACTTTGTCCTGGGTGCCAAACAGAGTTTCTTCCAAGAGCACCTGAACAAATCAACAGCTTTTGCCATTAGTAACCTCCCATCGTCATTTCCATTGCTTTCTCCTGTACCTGTTCCTGCTCAAAAGGGACCAGTGCGTATAGCTGACCCCCTCTGGCGGAAACGATGCCGTAGTCGGTTTCTGCCGCTCCCAGCCGCTGTATCAGGTTGGTTCCTTCGGTGCAGACAGCAAGGCCATCCAGCCACCGTGCATCGAACCGGGCGTCCAGATGCCGCAGCAGGTATTCCTTGAAGTAGCTGTCCGCATCCCCGATCCGGTTGTCGAGCTGGTACTCTCTCAGATGATCAACCACCTCCTGAACAGCTTCCATGGTACCAGGCTTTTCGTGTTCCAGTACCGCTTTCAGCTTTACCTGCTCGGAGGGTTTCATCTGGGCGATCTCCTGTGCCAACCGGTTCAGCCGCACAAAAGACAGCATATCTCCAAAGTGTTTTTCCGTGATCTGCGGGACAGCCGACTCAAATCCGTAAAAAAAGCAGTCCTCAATGCAACGCTCATTATGCTTCTGGGCAATCCGGTCTGCTTCGTCCCGGTCAATGGGGAGAGATATCCATTCAGCAGTTGGCAGATTTTCCATACTGTCATCCACCGGGGATTCTGCTACCTGGAGCCGGAACACAAAGGGCTTCTCCGTTTCCTGGGCAGGCAGGTGGATACCGTCATAGACCTGCTGGAGCTGGTATTCTCCGGCTACCACATAGTGGCTGCCAACAAACTCTCCCGCCTGATTGATCCGGTTCCACCGTCCAACGGCTTCCATATCCAGAAGCTCCACCATCTTGTCTGACAGTGCTATGAGATCGTCATCCAGGTCACCGTTCAGCACAAATTCACCTAATTCGTAGTTATTGCTGACATTGGTGGCAATCATGACCGTATCGAGACCGTAGGTCATATTGATGAGATCCATGGCCCGGATCGGTTCTTCCAGAAGACCTTCCTTTTCCAGCCGCTTCCACACACCCCGGAGGGCAATAGCTTCATTGTCGGGAAGCTGGGCCAGCCGCTGGGCAAGAAAGTTCATTTCCTGAATACTGGGACTGTCCAGCCGTACATCGGTCAGTTCAGGCAGGATCTCACAGCAGCACACCTCCATCCAGGGATTCACCGTCCGGTTGGAGGTGATCCGCAGTTTCTGTAAGGCATCCTGTATTTCGTAGGCTTCAGCAGGAAGCTTCATGGTCGCAAAGAACTTTTCTTCTCCCAGATAGCCGCCTGCTGCCATTTCAACTGTAATTGTTTTCTTCATGTAATTTGTATCCTCTTACATTGTCTGCTGGATCATTTCCAGATTTGCTTCCTCTGTTTTCATCCGAATGCAGTTGGAATTAAACAGATCTGTCTGGGAGGCTGTGACTTCCTGATCCAGCAATTCATAGGCCGCATAGTGGACACCATCAATATCAATGGTTGTCCGGGTTCCTTCCAGCAGTTCCTTTGTATCCGCAGGATGAAGTGTCACAGGCCCGTCAGGTGTCATGATATGAAATACTGCCCTGGGATTTGCCATAAGCTGCCCCCGGACGGTTTTTATAAGTTGTTCTTGCTCCGCCATCTGCTGTTGCATTCTGCGGATACCCTGGGATACGATGGTGGTATACTGCGCGGTATCCGTACAGATTTCACGAAACTTGGTACCGTACTGTTCCAGAGCCGCAAGGTCATGGCTTCCACAGAAGAAGCCGCTGGCCTCGCAGTCGAAGCTGATCTTATCCAGATTGGGATCTCCGGCAAAAGCCTGACAGAATGCCGCCTGCCAGTCATATCCGTCACCGAAGCGGTGTCGGCCGGAGAGCAGATACTTGGATGCCCCGATTTCCTCTGCATAGGCATCAAAGGCTTCCTGACAGTAGGGATAGTATTCATCCGGGAGCATATCCAGCGGCAGGCAGAGGCTGAACTTGCAACCCCCATGGTCTACGATGTAAAAGGGCTTATTCTCCCGGTTGAACACTTCAATTCTTTCCTTAATTTGCATTTTCTCACTTCCTCACATGGTTTGCTCCGCCATATACTCATGCGGGCAGATATCCAGGAAGTCGATAGGCGGGCCTTTCAGGACATCGATGCCCTGATCCAGCGCTTGTAGGTCTGCATTCACATCCCGCAGTCCTTCTTCCAGATACCCGCCCTGAAAATACTTCCACTGGTGATCCAGACCGAATATATACACAAACTCGATCATGCCATCGGGACTGTCCAGTTCCTCCAGTGTGTGGATCTGGGCAGCCATATCCGTTTCGCCCCAGTCCCGCTGGTAGGCGACCGTAACATTCTGCTGACGGTCATCCATGCTGTGCTTCCGGGCCGGATCCGGGGTAAGCTGGGGATAAAGGACATACAGGTCGCCCAGGGACAGCAGTTCATCCACTTTTTCCGGGGTGTCGAAATGCTTCACCAGCATATCTCCCTGGGATTCCAGATGCCCCTCGATCTGGCAGAAAATCGTCCGGTATGCGTCCGGGCCGATCTGTTTGGCAATCAAGCTGCCGGTCATAATGCTTCCTCCATTTCTTCCAGTTTAGTGACACTTAATTTTTCGTGCGTTCCCGAACAGGTCAGCACAATCATGACCGGAAACCGTGGAAAAAGCTATTCACCAACAGCAATAAAAATGGCAGTTCCTTACTTGGCACAATTACCATTTATGCCGGTTCCTGTTCTTCGGCTTCCTCCACATAGGTGATGTAGGGACTTTTGCACCAGCCGGTCCAGTTCCGGTTGGCCACTCTCGTCTTGACCACACCATAACGGGTGCCCATGGCTTCTATAGCGTATCCTCCGCCTATGTAGATGCCCACGTGACCCTCTGCATGGAGGATCAGACCGGGGATCTCAGGTAGTGTGGAAATGGGACCCTTTTCCGTTGCGTTATTGTACAGTTGGTCGGCACCCACATCGGGGTGTCCGTTGGTGGCATAGCCGATTTCGCCGGTGTCCACGTCGTACCAGCTGTACCCCTTGATCAGTCCCACACAGTCGGCGGTTCTGAGACCAAGGTAGTTGGCACGGATGAACGCCTCGTAGGGACCTACATCATCGGGAAGCTGAACGAGCTTTGCTTCCAGAAGATCCTCGGTCAGCACCAAGCCGTAGGTACCCATGACATAGCCCCAGTCTGCGTTATAGGCAGCAATGGCCCATTCCACCAGATCCAGATTATTCTTAGTACCAGGATCCGTATAGGTGGATGTGTTGATCTGCCGGGATCGGATATTCCGCATGACATTGGAAAAATCCTGCAATTGGATATTCGTACCGAACTCCGCATTTACCGCATTGACAAGCTGGGAGTCCGTCTGCTCCGGCCGGAAGCAGGAAACCAGCCGGGACACAAATCCCGGCTGGCTGGCATAGTCGCTGAGTGCCATTACATACAGCACTTGTGCTGTTCGCGCTTCGCTGCCCAGTTCCGCTTCGATCATGGCTTCCTCAATGGCTTCCATGGTATTCTCCACGTTCGTCAGAAGCACAATATCCGCAGCGGACAGGTTTTCCTCCACATGCTGCTGCAGGCTGGCGGTATCCACTTCGAAGTCACCGCTGAAAATGCTGACCACGAATACGGTTGGCAGGATCATAGCTACCACAACCACAAGGATAGCAAAGAGGACATTCTTCAGCACCTTCGGTTCTGTAAGGATGGCAACGAGAACTTTTTTCAGAGCCGCGCCAACAGCAGCACTCATACCTTACCGTCCTCCCTCAGTACCGAACAAGGTTTTCTTATGCTCCGGGGCCAGCACCTGCAGCAGGTACCGCTCGTTGCCGCACCGGTACAGGCAGACGCCCCGCTGGGAATTGTGGATCAGGTCGTACTCCGCCTCTCCCACCTGCAATGCGTCGATGTATTCCCTGGGGTTCACAGATCCCGGATTGAACAGGAACTGGTGGGTGGGAATGGAGAACAGAGGCTTGGTGAATTCCCGGATAGAGGGAATCAGGAAGTCCTCAATGTTCTGGGATGCCAGCACCAGAGCAGAATCCATTTTACGGACACGTTTCATTGCATTGCGGATGTACTCAATGGTGGTGGGGCTGTCCAGAAACAGGTACAGCTCGTCCAGGGTCGCCACCGCATTGCCCACACTCAGAAGCTGGTGGGTCATGTAGGAAAGGATATTAAACTCGATGGCACAGCGGAGCTTCTTGTTCAGGTCCATGATGCCCTTGACACCGAAAATCAGGAACTTATTGTCCTCGATGTTGGTATGACCGTTAAAGAAGCGGCTTTCAGCGCCAACGCACACAGAATTCAGTCCCAGACAGATTCTCTGGAGGATATCCTCGGTATAGAGAGGCTTGCCTGTGGGATCGTAGTTTCGGTATTCCTCCATACACAATTCGAACAGATCTTCCATGATGGGATAATCCGTAGGCTTCAGCTTGGAGAAGTCTGTGCTTTCCGTCATGTGGAAGTTTTCATAGAGCCGGGACAACATGATCTCGATGGTGTCTACCTCCATGTCGGAGAAGTCCTTATAGCTGCGGAACCAGTCTTTCAGGAATGCGATATGCTGGCTAATCCGTCCGCTTCTTCGGAATGCTTCAGGGGCATCCGGATCTTCCACCGGTTCGCTGGCCCAGGCTTTGGGTTCAAGCAGATTGATCATATACTTACCGTCCAGGAAATCCAGATAGCAGCCACCGTTGTTCTGGGCAAGGGTCTGCATTTCGCCCTCCGCGTCCAGTCCAATAATGCTCTTTCCGGACTCCCGGAGGTTGGTGACCAGCAGCTTCAGCAGGTAGCTTTTGCCCATGCCGGAGTTGCCCAGAATCAAGGCAGAGCCGGTGGTCTTGTCATCGGCTCTGCGGTCCAGGTCAACGATGATATTGGTACCGAAACGGTCACGGCCAATGTAGAAGCCATGGGGATCTGTTTTACCAGAAAAATTAAAAGGGTACATATTGGACACGGAGCTGGCAGGCAGCACCCGCTCAAACTGGGTTCCGAACTGGTTTCGGCCAAACGGCATGACCGAGAGGAAGCCCTCTTTCTGCCGCAGGGTCAGCATATCAATAGAGAGCTTCGCCTGGGTCACTTCCATTTGCAAATCGTTTTTCAGAGAATGGAGCCCCTCCAGGCTTTTTGCCTTCAGTTCCAGGAATACCGCGCAGTGGAGCAGGGGTTCGCTGTCCCGCTTCAATTCATTCAGCAGAGCTGTCACATCCAGCAGGTTCTGCTCGGCCTGCACCGCTTCCGTGATGTTGGAGTCACCCAGCTTCAGCCGGTTCTTCCGGTTGGCGTGGTTGAT
>ERZ1032130.407-NODE-407-length-10944-cov-4.128662_pt1 | contig 10944 bp, 9 predicted proteins | sample MGYA00517879_ERZ1032130 | MGnify/ENA primary metagenome ERZ1032130 (study PRJEB33719, sample SAMN04262597) | wastewater metagenome | biome: rural village; feature: animal feces; material: feces | host: Bos taurus | place: El Salvador | collected 2012-01-31 ...
GGATGAAATCCTGTATTTTTATAGACAAAGACAGGGAAGTACGATGCAGTGTACAAATGTTGATCGTGTTTTTGAAATTATGCAGGCGTTTCAAGTGGTGTTGGATTTTTATAAAAAAGAAGAAAAAGACAAAATTTATGCCAAAGAATTAGAATGGCTATGCTTCCTGCATGTTTTATATTATCCGGCGTTTCGTTTGTTAAGTCTGGATTATCATGTAAGAGAAATGAAAATTTTACAAATGTTTTGTAAAGAGCGATTTCCGAATTTCAAGGATAATTATTATTTAAAGCAAAAAATTACAGAAGATTTGCTTATGAAGCAAATTATGGAAGGAAAGTTTTTTGGATTCTATTTGAGAATCGGAGCAAGAAACAAAATTAAAAGTTATGTCAAGGGTAGAAGAAACTGTTAAAAACTCAATAGTTTCATTAATTATACAGGCGGTCACAGTTGTTTTAAGTTTTGTTACCAGAACGGTATTGATTAAGGCAATGGGAGAACAGTATCTGGGGATTAATGGTCTGTTTGGAAATATTCTCAATATGCTGTCACTGGCAGAGTTGGGGGTTGGAACCACTATTATGTACTTTATGTACAAGCCGATGGTAGATCATGACGAACAGAAAATCAGTATTTTGATGTCTGTTTACGCAAGAGTATACAATACGATTGGCGTTGTAATTATGTTAGTTGGTCTCATAATCTCACCATTTTTAGGTGTGTTTATGAAAGAAGTTCCAGATATTCCACATCTGACACTGATATTCATTTTATATGTTATGAATATGTCCGCATCGTACCTTTTTTCTTATAAAGGTTCGATTATTAATGTGGCACAAAAGAATTACATTGTAAATACGATCAGATTTTTGTTTACAGTAGTGCAGACTATTGTACAGTTGCTTGTTTTATCTCTTACAAGAAATTACATTTTATATTATTCTTGTGCAATTGTATTTAGTGTGTTGGCGAACTTTGCGGTTGCGACTAAAGCAAATCAAATGTTCCCATATTTAAAGAAACCAGTGAAGGGACGTTTGGAATTAAGTGAAAGAAAGCAAATTGTAAAAGATATATCTGCAATGTTTTCACACAATATAGGAAGTTTTGTGGTATATAGTACAGATAATCTTATTATTGCAAAAATCATTGGGATTATCGAAGTTGGTTTATATTCCAATTATACAATGATACTTACAGCTGTGAGTACATTTCTGAATCTATTGTTTGATTCTTTGACTGCAAGTATAGGAAATTTGATGCATTCTGAAAGCAAAGAAAAATCCTATGATATTTTTAGAAATATATTTTTTGCAACATGTTGGCTGGTAGGATTTTGTGCAGTGTGCCTGTTTGTGTTGTATAATCCTTTTATTACCTTATGGATTGGTGAAAAATATACATTCCGTGGATATGTTGTATTTTTTATTGTATTAAATTTTTATTTAGGATTAATAAGACGACCTGTAAATGCTTTTAAACACACAGTTGGGCTGTTTTGGAATGATCGATATAAACCGCTTTTTGAAGCAGGAGTCAATCTGGTGACATCATTAATCTTAGTAAAATTTTTTGGAATTTGCGGTGTATTTATGGGAACTACAATTTCCACGATTACAGTATGTGTTTGGTTAGAACCATATATTTTGTATAAGAATTTTTATAAAAAGAATGTGTGGGAATATTTTAGCTTGTTATTTAGATATATGGCGGTACCAGTTGTTTCAATTATCATTATTCAAGGTATTTCAATGTTATTCCATGAAATAACAATCGAAAGTTTTCTTGTTCAGATGTTTTTATGTGTCAGTGTACCGAATCTGCTGTTTTGGATAATATTCAGAAAAACGACAGAGATGAAATATATGGAAGAGATATTTGAATGTATACTGAGTAGAATCAGGAGAAAGAATATTGCATAAAATGAGTGGATATTTCAAAAAAAATGAAATTGTTATACAATATAATGGCGGTCTTGGGAACCAGATGTTTCAATATGCAATGGCATGCAATTATGAAAAACAGGGGAAAAAAGTAAAGCATGCCCTTTTTCATTATGATGAAACACCGGATGTGATGCCATTTGTATTGAATAAAGTGTTTCGAAATATTGTTTTGGAAATAGCAGATGTTGAACATACCAAAGCAATGATGCAAGAAAATATTCAAAGAAGTATAAAAACAAAAATTTTAAATAAATTATTTCCATCCACAATCAGATATTATTGCGAAGGAAAAGAACTTCGTTATGATGCTAGAGCGTTAAAATTGACCACAGCAGTTTTGACAGGATATTGGCAAAGTTATCGATACGCACAAAATGCAGAAACACTGATTAGAAAGAAATTTGAGTTTTCGAAAATTGAAGATGAAAAAACATGTAAACTCATAGAGCAAATGAAGAGTGAAAATTCTGTAAGTGTACACATAAGGGCTGGAGATTATTTGCAGACAGGAAATACGGAACTTTTTGGTGGAATCTGTACGCAGCAGTATTATGAAGAGGCGATTGCGTGTATGGAACAAAAAATATCTAATCCACTGTTTTTTGTGTTTTCAAATGATATAGATTGGTGTAAAAAGAACATATTATTAACCAATGTTGTTTGGATAGATCAAGAGATATTGCCAAAACATGAGGATTGGGTAGAAATGTATTTAATGTCATGTTGTAAACACAATATAATTGCAAACAGCTCTTTTAGCTGGTGGGCTGCCTGGCTGAATAAAAATAAATATAAAACGGTCATAGCACCTAAAAAATGGATAAATCACATCGAAAATGATGAAATGTGTCCACCAGATTGGATAAGAATATAGAGGAGGACAATCAAATGTCAGCTTTTACAGGTAAAACTTTATTAATCACCGGAGGAACAGGTTCTTTTGGAAATGCTGTATTAAACAGATTTTTAAAAACCGACATCGGTGAAATCCGTATTTTCTCTCGTGATGAGAAAAAACAGGATGATATGCGCCATGAGTTTCAGGCAAAAATGCCGGAGGTGGCAGATAAGATCAAATTTTATATTGGAGATGTCAGAGAGCTGGCTTCCGTAAAATCAGCAATGTACGGAGTGGACTATGTATTCCATGCGGCTGCCTTAAAACAGGTACCGTCATGTGAGTTTTTTCCAATGGAAGCAGTCAAGACAAATGTCATCGGTACAGAGAATGTATTAACGGCAGCAATTGATGCGGGGGTTAAATCCGTGATCTGTCTTTCTACCGATAAAGCTGCTTATCCAGTCAATGCCATGGGAATCACAAAAGCGCTGGAAGAACGAGTAGCAGTTGCCAAATCCAGAACAGTAGACCCGGAAAAAACCAAAATCTGCTGTACACGCTACGGAAATGTCATGTGCTCCAGAGGTTCTGTAATTCCACTTTGGATTGATCAGATTAGAAACGGCCAGCCAATTACAATCACTGACCCAACTATGACAAGATTTATTATGTCTTTAGAAGAAGCAGTAGATCTTGTGCTCTTTGCATTTGAGCATGGAAACAGTGGAGATATTTTAGTACAGAAAGCGCCTGCATGTACCATTCAGACACAGGCAGAAGCAGTTTGCGAACTCTTTGACGGTAAAAAAGAAGATATTAAGATTATCGGTATTCGCCATGGGGAAAAGGTATACGAAACACTTCTTACCAATGAGGAGTGTGCAAAAGCAGTGGATATGGGAGATTTCTACCGTGTACCGGCAGATCAGAGAAGCTTAAACTATGATAAATATTTCAGCGAAGGGGATGCAGAGCGTAATACCTTAACTGAATTTAACAGTAATAATACAGAACTTTTAGATACCGCACAGGTAAAAGAAAAGCTTTTAGCACTTTCCTATATTCAGGAAGAACTTGCAAAAATGGAGAAATAAGATGAGTGCAGCATTTAAAAACAATGGAAAATTAAAACTTTTGATCATTGTAGGAACAAGACCGGAAATTATCAGACTTTCTGCAGTTATCAAAAAATGCAGAAAATACTTTGATACCATCCTTGCTCATACAGGGCAGAATTATGACTATAACTTAAATGGTGTATTTTTTAAGGATTTAGAATTAGACGATCCGGAAGTTTACATGGATGCAGTTGGAAATGACCTTGGTGAAACCATGGGGAATATCATTGCAAAATCCTATCAGTTAATGGTAGAAATCAAACCGGATGCTGTGCTTGTACTTGGAGATACCAACAGCTGTCTTTCAGTCATCGGTGCAAAGAGACTCCATATTCCAATCTTCCACATGGAAGCCGGAAACCGCTGCAAAGATGAGTGTCTTCCGGAAGAAACGAACAGACGTATCGTAGATATTATTTCGGATGTCAACATGGCATATTCTGAACATGCAAGACGTTATCTGGCAGATTGCGGTCTTCCAAAAGAACGTACTTACGTGACAGGATCTCCTATGGCAGAAGTGCTTCACAGCAATCTTGCAAAAATCGAAGCATCAGACATCCATGAAAGATTAGGACTGGAAAAGGGAAAATACATTCTTCTTTCTGCTCATCGTGAGGAAAATATCGATACAGAAAAGAATTTTACTTCGCTCTTTACCGCGATTAACAAAATGGCAGAAAAATATGACATGCCAATTCTGTATTCCTGCCATCCAAGAAGCAAAAAACGTTTAGAAGCATCAGGTTTCGAATTAGACAGAAGAGTCATCCAGCATGAACCTCTGGGATTCCATGATTATAATTGTTTACAGATGAATGCTTTTGCTGTTGTATCAGATTCCGGAACCTTACCGGAAGAATCCTCATTCTTTATGTTTGTAGGACACCCATTCCCGGCAATCTGTATCAGAACTTCTACAGAAAGACCGGAAGCGTTAGATAAAGCATGCTTTATCTTAGCTGGTATTGAAGGAGACAGTCTATTACAGGCAGTAGATGTAGCAGTTGAGATGAACCAGAATGGAGATTTTGGAACACCAGTACCAGATTATACCGATGAAAATGTATCAGATAAAGTAGTAAAAATCATTCAGAGCTACACCGGCGTAGTCAACAAAATGGTTTGGAGAAAATAATGAAAATATTAGTGACAGGGGCAAAAGGTTTTGTAGGAAAAAACCTGGTGGCCAATCTGAAAAACATACAGGAAAACAAAAACAGAACAAGACCGGAACTGAAAATTGATGAAATTTACGAATATGACATTGATACGGATTCGGCGTTGTTAGAAGAATATTGTGAAAAAGCAGACTTTGTATTTAATCTTGCAGGAGTCAATCGTCCAAAAGAAGTTTCTGAATTTATGGAAGGGAATTTCGGGTTTGCAAGTATATTACTTGAAACACTCAAAAAGTATAGAAATACCTGCCCGATTATGCTCAGCTCTTCTATCCAGGCAACTTTAATGGGACGTTTTGGTACTTCTGAGTATGGAAAATCCAAGCTTGCAGGAGAAGAATTATTTTTTGATTATGGGAAAGAGACTGGTGCAAATGTACTGGTATACCGTTTCCCAAACCTTTTTGGAAAGTGGTGCAGACCAAATTATAATTCTGCAGTAGCAACTTTTTGTAATGCAGTAGCGAATGACTTGGAATTTACCGTAAATGACAGAAGTACAGAGCTGGAACTTCTTTACATTGATGATTTGGTAGAAGAAATGTTTGATGCGTTAGAAGACAAAGAGCATCGCTGCCAGTACGATGGCATGGAAGTGGCTGCAAAAGAGGATGGCAGATACTGTTATGTGCCAATGACTTATAAAGCAACATTAGGTGAAATCGTAGATTTACTGGAAAGCTTTAAAAACCAGCCTGCAACTCTTGAAATGCCGGAAATTAAAGAGAATAGTTTGGCGAAAAAGCTGTATTCTACTTATCTGTCCTACCTTCCAAAGGAAAAGACAATTTTTGATTTAAAGATGAATTGTGATGAAAGAGGTTCTTTTACAGAACTTCTAAAGACTGCATCACATGGTCAGTTTTCAGTGAATATCAGTAAACCTGGTATCACCAAAGGTCAGCACTGGCACAATACAAAGTGGGAATTTTTCATCGTGGTAGCAGGACATGGGCTGATTCAGCAGAGAAAAGTCGGTTCGGAAGAAGTGATGGAATTTGAGGTATCAGGAGATAAAATCCAGGCAATCCATATGCTGCCGGGTTATACCCATAATATTATCAATTTATCAGATACGGAAAATCTGGTTACTGTGATGTGGGCAAATGAACAGTTTGACCCGATGCATCCGGATACTTTTTTTGAAATTGTGTAACGAGGAGAAACTATGCATAAAAATTATATTGCAGGAATCAGTATATTTTTGATACTGGTCGTGTTGTTATTTACAAAAGCAGTACAAAATAGAAAATTTGCAATATTTAATCCTGTTTCTCCGGCACTGGCAGAAGAAATCTGGAATGGAAAGACCAGAGTAGAACGCTTTGATTTTGGAAGCCTGATGTGCAATGGCATTCAGGTGGCGATTGATCGAAATGAAAAGGATTTTTATATTCCGGTAAATATGGAAAATCCTGAATGGGAAACTTTGAGATTTACAAGTGGCAAACCGGAATATCAGATAGTATTTCAGGACGATTTTACGAGGTATGATAAGCAGGAGTTAATCGCCAGCGGAACTCATATAGAATTCCTGGTTTACACAGATACCGAGTTTTCTACTTATGAGATTATTTTTACCGGTTTACCTGTAATGGATATTTCAACCCTTGAAGGAATCGAGCATCAAAAAGAAATCAGTGGAAATGCAGTGTTTTATGATACGAATTTTTCAAGTAGTGGAGCGATGGCATCCGCATATGAAGGACATGTCAGAGGGAATACCAGTACCTTATATCCAAAGAAAGGATATAAGATCAATCTGATTAATCGCATTGATGATAATACGGTAGAAAACAATAAGCTTCCATTATTTGGTATGCGTAATGATGACGACTGGATTTTGTATGCGTTATATAGCGATGAGTCCAAAATAAGAGCAAAGCTGTCCATTGATTTATGGGATGAGATGGGTGCGAAAAACATCTACCCAAACGCAAATTACAACAGTAGTATCAAATACATAGAACTGATTGTAGATGAAGCATATCATGGAATGTATGCGATCATGGAACCAGTTGATGCCAAGCAGTTGAATCTGAAAGAAGAAGATTATCTGTATAAAAGAGAAGATATTGCTGAGCTTGAAGGAGAAGCATTTTACGCAGCAGAGAATCCAGAGGAACATGTACAGGGATTTGAAATCAAAGAAGGGATTTTATTGGCTGATGCGTGGAAGCCAATGGGATATTTTTCAGACTTTATAAACTCGGAAGATGAAAATTTCAAACAGAATATCAATCAGGTATTAGATACGGAGAATGCGATTCGCTTATGGTTATATTTGCAGGTGATTGCAGGATATGATCAGCAGGGGAAAAATGTATTTTATGTGGCAAGAAAAGAGGGGGATTCTTACTTCTTTACGTTTGCACCATGGGATATGGATTTAACGTTTGGAAATCACTCAGCGAATGATGAGGAAACGAATTATACGGATTATGATGAAAATCTGGTGAGGGAAAAATTTTTCTGGGAAACTGGAGAGCGAATCATTAAGCAGGATACAGATGATGCAGTAAAAAAAATGCAGAAACTGTATAATGAGTATCGCAGAACTATTCTTTCTGAAAAGGGATTGGAAGATAGAATCAGTACGCTGGACCATGTGATCAGGGATTCAGGAGCATATGCAAGAGATCAGCAACGATGGACGGAAGGATCCTATGCAGAGGATGCAGGTGTGATAATGAGCTTTGCAAAAAGACGCATGGAGTATTTGGATAAGGCGCTGTTTAATCTGGAAACTTACATGAAAGAAGAAATTAAATAAGAAATAATCTCGAACCAAAGAAAAAATTGAACTTACACAAAAAATGCTTGATTTTGGAAGCAAACATCCTGATGTTGCAACAATATACAATAATATTGCGAAAGGACGAAGCTATGAATAAACCTTTGGTGTCGGTAATTATACCGGCATATAACTGTGCAAACTACATAGAAAAATCCATAGAATCAGCCCTTTGGCAGAAGGTGCCTTTGGAAATTATCGTAATCAATGACTGCTCCATAGAAAATCTGGATGAGGTCATGCTGAAATATCGTGACAATCCCAGAATCAGATATATTCAAAATGAGAAGAATCTGGGCGCTGCAATGACTCGCAATAAGGCTGTGCAATTGGCAGAGGGAGCGTATATTGCTTTTTTAGATAGTGATGACTATTGGGCAGAGGGAAAATTAGAAAAGCAGTTGGAGCTTTTGGAGAAGACAGGTGATGTTCTGTGCTCTACAGCAAGAGAGTTGATGACTCCGGAAGGAGAATGTACGGGACGAATCATACCAGTAAAAACAGTCATTACTTACAAAGAGCTTTTAAAGCATAACAGCATCAATTGTTCTTCTGTATTGGTTAAAACAGAAGTTGCAAAAGAGTTTCCGATGTGTCATGAAGATAGTCATGAAGACTATATTATGTGGCTTCAGATTCTGAAAAAATACGGAAAAGCATGTGCTGTGAATGAACCATTATTGAAGTATCGTGTCAGTGATCAGGGAAAATCAGGAAGTAAGCTGCAGTCTGCAAGGATGACATTTAAGGTATATCGATATCTGGGATTTGGGATGATACAGACAGTGTTATGTTTTTGCAGTTATGCCTTTCATGGAATAAAGAAGCATTACCTTAGTAAAAATAGATATTTTATTTTCATATAATCGTCAGGAGTATAGCATGAATGTGATATGATGTGGCATAACTAATTAGTTAAAATGAGGGTTGAAAAAGAGAGGCAAAATGGGTAAAAAGGTACGCGTACTGCTTGTTTTGGACTATATTAATCATAATAGCGGAGTTAGTTCTGTTGTTATGAATTATTATTCGAACATTGATAAGTCAAAAGTTCAGATGGATTTTTTATTATTTGAAAATCCGGAAGAAGAATTTTTGACTGAATTAAGTAAAAATGGTTCTAAAATATTTGCTTTAGGACATCCGGTGAATCTTGGGATCAAACAATATAGTAAATTAGTAGATGTTTTTTTTTCAAAACATCAGAATGAATATTCTGTTGTACATGTCCATATTCCAAATGCTGCATTTGTTATCCATAAGTGTGCAAAAAAATACGGAGTAGCGACAAGAATTATTCACTCGCATAATTCAAAAGGTGCAGATGGATGTGTGAAAAAAATCCGTAATTTTATTTTAAATAAGATTGGTATTTTTTATGCCAACCAGTATTACGCATGCTCAGGATCAGCCGGTGAATTTCTATTTGGCAAAAATAAACTTGCTCATGTGACAGTGATTCATAATGCGATTGATCTGAAAAAATTTAGCTTTAATTCTGAGTGCAGAAACAGGCTTAGAAGAGAATTGGGGATTGGTGAAGAACTGGTATTGGGTCATGTGGGGCGTTTTTCAGAACAAAAAAACCATAAGTTTTTAATTGAAATTGCAAAACAGTTGGAAAAAAGAAATGTAGATTACAAAATGCTATTTTTGGGCGGCGGAGAACTGCAGGAACAAATTAGACAAAAAGTAAAAGAATTGAATCTAGAAAAAAAGGTGATTTTTGCTGGAGTTGTGAGTAATGTGAAAGAATATATGGATGCCATGGATATTTTCCTTTTACCATCTTTATACGAAGGCCTTCCATGTGTATGCGTGGAGGCTCAGGCAAATGGACTGCCATGTATCTTATCGGGAATTATTACAAAAGAGGTAGCATTGAATGATGCGGTACATTTTCTGGAAATTATGAATGCAGATGAATGGGCAGACATGGTGTTGAAAGTCTATGCAAATAAACAGTCAGATATTCAAAGAAAATCAAGGAACAATGATGGAATGGAATTGTATGACATAACAATTCAGGCAAAAATTCTGGAGGAGAAATATAGATCCTATGGAAACAGTTCAGGTATTAATGTCAACATATAATGGTGAAAAATATATACGGGAACAGTTAGACAGTATTTTAAAGCAAACATATCCAGCTGTGAAAATTCTTATCAGAGATGATGGATCTAGTGATAAAACGACTTCTATTTTAAAAGAATATGCAGAGGAATATGAAAATATTACATATTATGAAGGAACCAATGTAGGGGTGATTCAAAGCTTTTTGCAGCTTTTGAAGGACAGTGACGATTCAGCGAAATATTATGCGTTTGCAGATCAGGATGACGTCTGGCTGCCCGAGAAGATAGAAAGAGCAGTAGAAAAGCTAAAAAGTAGTCAAAAAACTATCCCTCTTCTTTATTGCAGCGATTTATATGTGACAGATGAAAAATTAAATATTATCAAAATAGATGATAAAAGACCGAGGCCGTCCTTTGGGAATGCTTTGGTTCAAAATATCTGTACAGGCTGTACGGCTGTGATGAATCATGCACTCAGGGATATCATTAATCAGACAAGCCCGGTTAACATCGTGATGCATGATTGGTGGTTTTATTTAGTAGCTTCTTTAAAGGGCGATGTGATTTATGATAATACTCCCCATATGTATTACAGACAGCATGGAAGCAATGAATGGGGAGCGAAAACAAGCAGATGGATTGTTTTAAAGCATCGATTGAAGCAACTGACGAAAAAGAGGGGATATATATATCGTCAGAATGATGAGGTTATTAGGACCTTTAAAAGTATTGATTGTGGGAAAAATGATCTTTTGAAGCTGGTTCAGAATGGCGAACATGGAATACTTGGAAAAATCAGGCTGGTGTTAAACAAACAAATATATCGAACTGGCAGAGAGAATGATTTAGTTTACAGATTGGCGGTTTTACTGGGGAAATTATAATATCAATCTTATTGAAGGGAATAATATGGGGGATAAAAAAATAATATCTGTCGTAGTGAATTACAATAAAAAAGAATAATTTAGATTACCGGGAGCCCAGTG